>ERZ779877.1846-NODE-1846-length-16866-cov-4.404438_pt1 | contig 16866 bp, 10 predicted proteins | sample MGYA00511556_ERZ779877 | MGnify/ENA primary metagenome ERZ779877 (study PRJEB29588, sample SAMEA2159338) | human gut metagenome | biome: human gut; feature: human-associated habitat; material: faeces | place: Denmark | collected 2008/2010 ...
TTCCCTTGGTGATGCCTTTTGCCACTGCCCACTGCACGGCGTTGTAGCAATACGAGTTTGGAGACACATCAACAAAATTAATCGTTTCATCAACAATTGGCTCACCTGCAGCTCGCCAAAGGAACGTCACTACTTGGCCGCGTGTGCACAAATCATCCGGCGAAAATGTCCTCTCGCTTGTTCCTTTTGATATTCCATATGAAACCGCCCACTTTACTCCATCGTAATAATAAGCATCATTATCCACGTCATCAAAATCAATTTTTGCCATAAAATTCGGTGCTCCTGCTGCACGCCACATAAGTGTTACAACTTGTGCGCGTGTGCATCCATTATTGGGAGCAAATTTATTTGCGCTCACTCCTTTAGTAACCTCATGTTCGACGGCCCACTGAACAGCATCATAGCAGTAAGAGTTTTGAGACACATCATCAAAGTTTGTTGGAGCTGGCGGTATATAATCAGGGTCGGCTTCTCCACAGCGAGTACATTTACCGTATTTATACTCATGTCCTTTTGGCGGAATTCTTGTTGGTGAATCATATAGCGTTGAAAAACATACCTCGCACATTATAAATGCAGTATAGCCTGGCTCGGTACAAGTTGCCTCAGTTCCCGAATCCACAGCCATTGGAGTATGCCCTTTCGCTGGCACATAATTTCCAACATACATTTCACCACAGTTACAGCAATAGGTTGTATACCCTTGCTCAGTGCAAGTTGGCTCCTTTACAACGCTATCACTATAATCATGCATTGCAGTTACGCTCATAGCTGAAGAATCATAGTTAAACCAAAGCGTCTTAGGCGGCGTATCCCCCGATTTCCATTTATAGCGAACAGTGCCATTTGAAAGAATTACTCGCTCCGTGCTGCGAATAGTATAGGAACTGCTCTGCTTCTCAACATTGTTTTTACTATTAGCGTTCATGTCAAGCTCAGACGTATAGTTCTTGAGAAGATAATTAGCAGGAACTGTAATATTGTATTTGTGCGCTATTCTTTCTTTTACAGATATGCTTGGCGTTTGCCCCCCGGATGATCCATTTCCTAATATGTATATAAAGCCCTGAAACGTATACCCTTCCGAACTGCTAAAATTCGAACTTGAAGCACTCCTCTTAGTCGTCCAAAAATACTTATAATTCCATCCCGATTCAGATGTAGTCACAGTATCGCCGTTTATAGCCTCAACGACGGCCACATGACCAATAGTCCCTGATGCGCTTTTCCAGCACGCTATCGCACCAAGAGCCGGTGTTTTGCCAGACGGATAATAATTATTTCTCTTATTATAGTCCCACCACTCTTGTGCGTTCCCCAGGCTGAGATTCGGTTTTTTTCCAAGTATTTCGTAAGCTCTGCCATAAGCATAGCATGTACAATTTGGCATACCATATCCTGATGTATAGTACGGATTTAACGTAGTGTAGTACGCCGGTGCATTCTCCGGTGTCATCGAAAGTCTTGACTGAAAGCTTTCAGCATTTGCCTGTATCATCCCTGTAGGCACCAGACTCACGACCATAAGCATCACAAGCAGCAGACTTAATACTCGTTTTTTCATCTTTTCCTCCCAAAATTTCAATTTTTACATAAGCATGTATAAAAATTGTGATTTTTGATATATACTGTCATTATATATCATGATAGCAGAGTATTCACAAAAATGCAACACTCTACCATCTATTTGTCTAAAAATACTTGTATTTTTGCCAGTCGTTAGCACTTTCAAACTCGTTTTTCGTGCAACAGGTTTACTATCAAAAAGTACACTTTTGATAGTTTTGAGAGTTAAAAAGGGCAAAAAAGTTGCACCGCACGGGGGATAACCGTGCGGTGCGTTTGTATTTTGTGGGCATATCGTTTCCGATCGAGGGATCACGATAAAGCCGAGCATACAGGTTGTATTTTGGTCGAAACGCTCGTTTCGGCCTCTTTTTATGTTATTATACCACATTTTGCCCACTTGTTAAATTGTGATACTAAACAAATTTTAGCTGCATTTATTAGTGCACATTGACTTAAGTTGACAAGTGGGCGCTAAATTCATCCGAACAGGCTGACTCTTACAGTATATGTGACGGTCTTTCCGTCATAAGTGACGGTTGCCTCTCGGTTTCCGAGGCCGGTCATGTCGCACTCGACCGTGTATTCGCTCGGGTCGGTTATGCGCTTTGCCGAGCCGTTATTGTAATACGCCCTGAGCACAAGGCCGGTCGTGTCAAGCTCTTCGCCGACGGTGTACACCGTTTTTGTGGGCATCTCCTCGATGCTCAGCTCCGTGACCTTGGGGCGCTCGACAATGACGGTGCACTGATCGTAAACCTCCATCTTGTCGCTGACATAGACCATGATTGTTGCCGAGCCTTCGCTCACGGCCTTGAGCGCGCCATCCTGCGAAACGGTGACTATGCTCGTATCGCTGCTTTTCCAGATATACTCCGGCTCTTTCTGCCCGGCGGACGGCTCGGGCATGCAGCTTACCTTGAGCTGAGCCTCGTCATCGACCGTCATCGTGAGGCTCGGCGAGCTGAGAACGACGGATTTTACGTCGAGCTTCTCCGGCTCCGGAGTTGCCGTCGGCGTGGGAGAGGCGCTTGCCGTCGGCGTATCATCCTTGCCTCCGTCATTGCTGCCGGACAGTGCAAAAATGATCACCGCCGTCGCCATGGCCGCAAGGATGAGCACGAGCGCAAGTATATAGCCGAACATGGACTTTTTCGGCTTTTTCTCAGGCTCCGGCTGCTTGGGCGGGGTTTTTTTCGGCTGCGCAGCCTCGGGACGCGGCTTCTGCTTCGGCTTTGGCTGCGGTCGCGGCTCAGCCGGCGCTTCGGGTATGTATTCAGGGCGCGGATCGGCCTTGAAATCCTCGCGCACGGTCATATCGTCGCTGCCGAACGAGGCCGGAGCAGGCTCGGGCTCTACCCTTCCCGACGCTGCGAGCGAAAGAGCTTTTTTAAGCTCCGTCGGCCCTGCATAGCGGTCGGCTATTTTATAGCTGCACGCCGTCATGACCACCTTTTTCAGCGCCGCGCTGCCGTTTTTCGGCTGCGGCAGGATCTCGCCGCGGAAGCGGCGTATCTGCGCATCGGTGATCTGCTCGGGCGTCGGCACCTGGGGCGGCATCGGCAGAAACGGGCCGCGCCGATCGTTCAGCAGCCAATAGAGCACCATGCCCAGAGAGTATATATCCACGCGGTCGTCATAGCCCTTGCCCTTGTAGACCTCGGGTGCCATGTACGAATAGGTTCCGACCTTATCGGCCGAGGTGCGTATTGTGGAGGCTTTAGCCACGCCGAAGTCGCCGAGCTTAAACACACCATAGCGGCTGACGAAGATATTCTGCGGCTTAATGTCGCGGTGGATTATATTATTCTCGCGGCAAAGCTCAAGCGCCGAGCACATGTCGCTGCCGAGCTTAATAACGCTGTCGACCGTCATGCCGTTTTCGCGGACATAATCCGGCAGAGACTGCAAAAGCTCCATGCGGATATAAATATCCCAGCCCATGTCGTTTTCGTGCGGAATGATCATCTGATCCTCACAGTTGACAACGTTCGGGTGGCCGCGCAGAGCGCCGAGCAGACGATACTCGTTACTGATCTCCTCGACCTTTTCGCGGAGCTTTGCGCGCATGGCAAACTCGCTCATGCTCTCGAGCATTTCGTCATACTCCTTTTGCGAGCCCGGAACGCTTATGACCTTGAGCGCACAGTGAAAGTCGCCGCCGTATTCATCTTTTTTCTTCAGCTCGTATACCTTGCCGGAGCTGCCGCTGCCGATGCAGCGCACTATCTCCCAGCCGGGCAGCGAAGTTTGCAAATTTTCCATATCATGCATCCCTGATATTATAAATTAATCACATTTAAATATAATATATTCTCCGCACGTTGTCAAATTACTCTATTGATTTGAGCGCGCCGGCCATATCGATATTGTCTATCCTGCGGCGCATGATGGCGTTTACTATCATGGCAAACACAAAGGTTATGGCGATAGAAACGGCAAAGCTCAAAAAGCTTATGTGCGGCTTGAAATACATCATATCGACCTTTATCGCATTCATGACAAATGCGTGCAGCGCAACGCCGAGGCCAAGGCCGAACACCGCTCCGGCGCCGGTGAGGATAAGGTTTTCGCGGAAAACATAGTGCGCCGCCTCGTTGGGGTAAAAACCCAGCACCTTGAGCGTCGCTATCTCGCGTATGCGCTCGGATATGTTGATATTCGTCAGGTTATAAAGCACTATAAACGCCAGAAGTCCGGCGCAGAGGATGATCGCCGCAACGACAACGAGCAGGCCGTCCATCATGCTGCTCATGCGCGCCTTGGTGTCAACGCTCAGCGTCACGCCGCGAACGCCGTCCACATCATGGGTAAGAGCCTCGGCGCAGCGGTTTATATCCGCTCCGTCCGGTGCGTTTGCAAGCGCGGACTTATACTCCGGCACTTCGCCGAGCTGCTCCTCACAGGTTTCAGGCGAGATGAAAACGAAGCTGTCAACATAGTTATCAAACAGGGCGCTGACCGTAACTGTAAGCTCCTTTTTTTCGGAGGTCGTCAGTTTTATCTCATCGCCGACTTCAATTCCGCCGAGTTGCCGGGCAAGGTTATAGTTAATTGCCGCTTCGCCCCTGCCGGGATAGTCGATGGGTTCTCCGTCATAGCTAAGGTCAATGTACTTGCAAAGCTTCTTGCCGTCGGTCACGGTGAGCGTTGCGTTTTTGATAGCGTCTCCGCCGGACACCTCGGCAAGGCCACGATAGAGAAACACTGCATCCTTTATATCGTCTCCTGCGTCACTGAAGAATATCTCCTGCTCTTCCTCATTCATGTCATACGCCATCGTGATCTCATAATCATAGAGGATTATATCATCATACTGCCGCATCACGACATTCTGGATAGTATCGTTGAGTCCGAGCGCCGTAAGCACAAGCGCGGTGCAGCCGCCGATGCCCAGAAGCATCATGAATATGCGCTTTTTATAGCGCATGATATTGCGCGCCGATACTTTCTGCATGAAGCTCATATCGTTCCACACCGTGGGTATACGCTCGAGCAGAATGCGCTTTCCGGCCTCGGGCGCTTTCGGGCGGATGAGATCCGCCGGAGCGCACTTAAGCTCCTTTGCGCAGCAGTACCATGTAACAAGCAGCGTTACCAAAAGGTTTGCGGCCGTTATTCCAAGCGCCAACGGCCAGTTCATTGTGAACGTAAGTCCGGAAAGATTGTATATCAGCCCGTATCCGAACCAGACTATCGCAGGGAACGCAAAGCTTCCTGCCGCAATGCCGAAAATACTGCCCAACACGGTTGCGCTGCCGGAGTAAAACATGTATTTTCCCATAATCGCGCCGGAGGAATAGCCCAGCGCTTTCATAATGCCTATCTGAGTACGCTGGTCGGCTATCATTCGCGTCATCGTCGTAAGGCACACGAGCGCCGCGACGAGGAAAAAGAACACCGGGAACACGGACGCCACGCTCTGGACAACGTTTGTGTCGCTTTCAAAGCAGACATAACCGGCATTGGTATCGCGGCCGAGAACATATGTATCGGCGTGGTTGATATTTTTTATCTGCTTTTCGGCAGAGTCAAGCTCGGCTGCGCCCTTATCAAGCTCCGCCTTGGCAGCGTCAAGCTGCGCCTTTCCGGAGGCAAGCTCCTTTTCCGCCTCGGCAAAGCCGCGCTCGGCCTCCGCCTTTCCCTGCTCATACTGCTTTTTTGCCGTCTCAAGCTGAGCGCCGCCGCTGCTTATCATATCGCGCGCTGCATCAAGCTCGGCCTGACCGGCAGCGATCTGTGCATAGCCCGAGTCAAGCTGAGCCTTGGCATCCTCAAGCTGCTTGCGATACGGCTCAAGCTCGGCATCGACCTCGGCGCGCTTTTGACGGTGAACCTCAAGGCGCTCGTTATAGCGCTCGATATCCGCATTATCAAGACTTATGCGGTCGTTTGCCGTTTTAATCCTCCGCTCGATGAGCCTTGCCTTTAAGCTTTCTCCGTTTGCCTGCGCCTCGGCAAGCTGCGCATTAAGGCTTTCGATCTCGGCATTCTGCGCAGCAATATCGTTCTGTTTATCGCTTATGCGGTTTTCGTAATAAGCTATCTGTTCATCCACCGCTCCGTAGGCAAGCTTTGCTTTGGCATTGAACTGGCGCAGTCCGCTCTCGTATTCGGCCTGCCCCTTATCAAGCTCCGCTTTTGCCGCGTCAAGCTCCGCCTGCTTTTGATCAATAACGGACGTATCTCCCATCATGCTCTCGGCATTTTCGATCTCCTTACGCGCCTTTTCGAGCTGAGCCTCGGTGTCGCTCTTCTTTTTTGTATACTCGGCATAGCCGGCATCGTAATCCGCCTTGGCTGCATCGTACTGCGCCTTGCCGTCCTCATACTGCTTTTTTGCATCATCAAGCTGCGACATTGCGTCATCAATGATGGCATCACGCCTTATAACCGCGCGCTCGGACATGAATTTTTCAAGCCCGTCAACATATTTTTTCGTGCTTTGCTCATACTCATCGGAATAAACATATCCTTCGGAATCGACGCAAACATAGATATCCGTATAATAATCCGTCGAAAAACCGTCCATCGGAATATAGATGTAACCCTTAACGCTGCCGTTTCCGAGCGTGCTGGAGCCGCGCTCCATATTTATATACAAAACGCTGTCGGCAAGCCCGACGATCGTATACTCGTCATACGCAAAGGTATCAAAAGTCTGCTCGCTGTTATCCTTCGAAAGCTTTATTGTACTTCCGATATCGTCTTTTGAATACATATCAGGGTCGGCGAGACACTCGTTTGCCTTTTCCGGCATGCGGCCTGCCTTCAGCTTAATTTGGTTCACATTTTCGGGTATGCTCTGCGCCATCATGATGAGGTTATCCTCATCGGCAGTGTTAAACAGAAAATCCGCCCCGACAGCTCCCTCGGCAAGCTTCACCCCGTCAAGCTTCTTGACTTCGGCAAGGTCATCGTCCGTCAGGCCGAGCGTTGAAACAAGCCTAAAGTCATAAAAATTAGTCTCGTGCGTGTAGTTATTATAGGTTTCGAGAAAATCGGGACGCGACAGGCGCAGACCGACAAACAGACCTGCCCCCAACGCTATTATCGCGAATATCGCAAGATAGCGTCCGAGGCTGCTGCTGATCTCTCGTTTTGTGAGCTTAATGATGGATTTGTTCATCGCTTTACCACTCTATGTCTTCAATTGGGGTCGGGTGCGCGTTCAGGCTTACGTCGGTGACTACGCCGCTTTTCACGGAAACCACCCTGTCCGCCATTGCGGTGAGCGCCTGGTTGTGGGTTATGATAACAACGGTCATGCCGTTTTTGCGGCTGCAATCCTGCAAAAGCTGGAGCACCGCCTTGCCGGTGTTATAGTCAAGCGCGCCGGTCGGCTCGTCGCAGAGCATTAGCTTCGGATTTTTTGCCAGCGCACGCGCTATCGCAACGCGCTGCTGCTCGCCGCCGGAAAGCTGCGCCGGGAAATTCTGCGCCCTGTCGTGCAGACCGACAAGGTCAATGACCTCCGCAGCGTCCATCGGGTTTTTGCATATCTGTGCGGCAAGCTCAACGTTTTCAATGGCCGTGAGGTTCTGAACAAGGTTATAAAACTGGAACACAAAGCCCACATCATAACGGCGATAGGTCGTAAGTTCGTTTGCGTTATACGAGGATATTTCTTTCCCATCGAGCACAACGCGGCCGGATGTAAGGCTGTCCATACCGCCGAGAATATTCAGAAGCGTGGTTTTTCCTGCACCGGATGCGCCGACAATAACGCATATTTCGCCCTTTTCGATCTCAAAAGTCGCATCCTTGAGTGCTTCGATGCTCACCTCGCCCATGTGATATGTCTTTTTAACTTTTTCAAATTCAACGTACGCCATAGCCTGCCTGCCTTAAATATATTTATTAGATATATTATACTAAACGTCTATACTCTTTGCAACAAAAAACCGTGGTCTCCCACGGTTTTTTAACATATTATTCAACGATTTTATATAAGACTGAGCACCTTGCATGCCTGCTCGCGCGTTGCAAACGATTTCGGATAATAGCTGAAGCTGCCGTCGGCATTCTGCTTTCCGCATATTATGCCTGCGCGCTGGAGCGCCGTAACATAATCGACTGCGTACTTTGATATCTGCGCACTGTCGGCAAAGGTAACAGCCGGCGTGTCGTCGGACAGCTTTATGCCGGCATAGTCGGCATAGCGGCAGATTATGGCTGCCATCTGCTCGCGCGTTATGTTGTCATTTGGCTTGAAGGTCGCCGCGTCAAGGCCGAGGACAATGCCGTTATTTGCAGCCCACTCGACATACGGCGCAAAAACGCTCTTATCGCTGACATCTGTGAAGCGGCACTTTGCGTAAGCGCTCGTATCCACGCCGTCAAGGCAGGCGAGCATTTTCACAAACTCTGCGCGCGTAACGTTGCCGGTCGGGTCAAATATGCTGTCCGAGCGGCCGTTTACGACACCAAGCTGATACATCTTGAGGATGTAATCATACGACCAGCGATCCTTCGCAACGTCCGTGAAGGACATCGTCTTATCTATCGGTTCTTCGGCCGGAGTGCTGCTGCCATAGGTACTCGTAACCCTGCTTATAAGCTCCATGTACAGATGCCGGGTATTTGAAACGGTGTTTGAAAGAATGCCGCCGATGATGCTAAGATGATCATACGGCTGAGTCGGGAAGACATTCCATATACCCTTCGCATAGCTTTCCTTGTTGTATCCGTCGCAGACAACAAAGCCCCGGCTTCCGTCGGACTTTTCGCACTTGAGCTTGCTGTTTACAGGATACAGGCCGGACACGACGTTTACCATGCCGTCGTTAGGCAGCCACGTTCTGTCGATATAAACGCCGCCGGCAGTATATTTGTCATAATACTTACCAATCATCGCGGCAAAGGGCTTAAGCAGCGCAAACACGGATGAGTCGGGCACTTCGTTTCCGCTCACGCTGCTCGGGTGCGTTGCGTCGCCGCAGACGGAGAAGTAATAAACATTGTTCTGCATCTCGATGCCGTCGTTTATCTTCAGCGCATTGTCTATGGTGAGGTCGTATATTGCATTGTCATTATGACTCATGAAGTTGCTGCTGTTGAGGACTCGGATGAGATACTGCATATCAGTCTCGCTGTCCTTGCGGTAGATCCCGAAATGCTCAAGCTGGAGATCGTACACACCCTTAAGCTTGGTAAGGCCGAGAGCTGCGCCGAAATTATAGATTGCATCGGTTACCACCTTGGTCGAAACATCGCAGGTTTCGATAAACGTGGTTCCGTTGTGCGGCGCAGCAACCGCCGTGAGCGAATACACCCAGTTGCCCTTGCCGCCCTCAAACAGCGGAGATACCTTGGTGCCTGCCGCCTTTGCGGCCGCGACCTCTTCCGCGCTGCCGTTTGCAAGCAGCTCAAGGAACAGTCGCGTTGTCGCGCCGCCAAAGCTGTGTCCGATAAGGTTAATTTTCTTCTGCGCGCTCCAGCCCTCAAAAAGCGGCTTTTCGTAGGTTATGCCGTAGCGATCGTGACCCTTGGCCGCCGAGTGCGCAGCGCCGTAGTCAACCGTTCCGCCGACAAGCTGCGCATAAAGCTCGCACGCTCTGTCCCAAGCGCCGGAGAGAGGTCCGACCTGAGCGGCATAGCTCTCGTAGCCCTTTGAGTTCAGGTACTTCATGAGATTGCCCGTTGTCATGCCCCAATACGGCATGATCGGATCGAGCATCGATCTTTCGCCCCAGCCCATAAGTCCGTGGACAAAAACGAACGGATAGTCATCCTCCGGGTTCCCCTCGGCCGATGCCGCTGCCGGCAACAGGCTGCAAAGCAGCAGCACCGCAAGCAGCAGACTCAGAAGCTTTTTTGACTTTTTCATTTTTCTCCCCCTTGCAAATTATTTTCCCGTTAAGTATACAAAAAGTCTATTCTTATATTACCATATTATGAGTTGCCGGTCAACTGTTTGCCTGCATTATTAGCGGCGCAGTATTTTTGCTTGCATATTTTCTCCCGTTGGTGTAAAATAATCTCCGCACCACGATAATTGCGGATGTCGTCTAATGGCAGGGCCCCAGCTTCCCAAGCTGGCGACGCGGGTTCGATTCCCGTCATCCGCTCCAAATACAGCAAAATCCCGAAGTTGTTGAAACTTCGGGATTTTCTTTGTCTATCAATGGTTTGCGGCGATCTATTCTTTTCCGGGGATGGTGAATATACCGGACTCGACAAGCTCCTTGAGGCCCTTATGCGACTCATACATGACGAGAAGCCGGCTCTCGATCACCGCCCACTTTTCCTCGATCTCGGCATCGGCAGCCGCCAAACGCTTGCTCGCAACATCCTCTGCCTCGGCTATTATCTGCTCTGCCTGCTTCTGAACATCGGAAAAAGCAGCCTCGGCCTGCTCATCGCGCTTTTTCATGTTCTCAAGATATGTATCGACCGTGAGCTGCGCCGCTTCAAACAAACCGCTGACCTTTGCGGCAGCCTCGGCAAGATTGCCGCTCTCGCTTACCTTGATCTCATATCTGTCGAGCTTCGCCTGAAGCTCCGCTACCTGAGATTTAAGCTTTTCTATCTCCTGCTCCTGATCGTGCATTACCATCATCATTTCGTTCTTTGAAAGATTCATCGATTCGTTTCTCATAGTTTCTCTCCTTAGCTATAAAATGTCATTACCATCGGTTAACATGATATCATCCAAAGCATCACATTTCAACACAAATGTATCAAAAAGGCGCGGCTAAAAGCCGCGCCTTAAACCATGCTTTATTTTGCCGTGATCCCTTTGCTGAACGCGCGGAACATGAATGCCGCGACTTCGCAGCGGGTGCAGGTCGTGCCGGGCGCAAACTGCGTTGCCGTTTTGCCGGTGGTAACGCCGTTTTCAACGGCCCAGAGAACCGCTTTGTAGTAAAATGCGTTTGCATTCACATCGTTGAAGCTGCAGCTCATATTCTTGGGTGCAGGCTCGCCGGCATAGCGCCAGAGGAAGGTGACAAACTGGGCGCGCGTAACGGTTGCATTCGGTGAGAAGTGCGTAGCGTCCGTGCCCTTGGTTATGCCGTTTTCAACAGCCCAGAGGATCGCGTCATAGCAGTATGCATAGGAATTGGTCTTCGGAACATCCGAAAACTGCTGTACGCTGCCGCTCGGCTCGGGTCTGCCTGCTGCGCGCCAGAGGAAGGTCACGACCTGTGCACGTGTGCACGATGCTTTGGGTGCAAAGTGGCTTTCATCCTTGCCGTTAGTTACCTGCGGTGTGTTGTAGTATGCCCACATAACGGCACTGTAGAACCAGTCGGTGCCGTTTACATCATAAAACGGATTTGAAAAGCGCATATTGCACTTTTCGCACACGCCGTACTTGATAATATGTCCGGTTTTCACGGTCTCGTTATCAGTATAGCTGTCCTTGCAGCCGGAGCAGGTGTGCTTGGTGTAGCCGTTCTGTGTGCAGGTCGGTGCGACCACAACGGCGTCGTATCTGTGAGCGCCAAGCTCACCGTAGGCATCGCCGCATTCGTCGCAGACGGCCTTTTCGGTGCAGGTGGCCGTGCCGCCGGTGTGGGCGGTCTTGCGGCTGAGCTCATACCACTTTTCGTTTATCTCAAAGCCTGCCGAATTCAGCTCGTCTCTGAGATCCTCCAGCGTCTTTCCGCAGCGCTGGCAGCCGAGCCAATGATATGTATCGTCGCTGCAATGGTCAATATCCTTGATCTTTATCATTCCGATGATATGATCGAGATCAAACGTGCCGTCGCGGATCATCTGGACGATCTGCACAATGCTCAGACCGAGATTTTTGTTGGCAAACTGTTTCAGATTATCTTTGCTCAGATTCAGCGCGTCGGTGCCGGGGTGCAGATCGTGGCCGGTGCATTTATCGACGAGGTCGTCCTTTGTGATGAGTATGCTTGCGCGCTCATCCTTGTACATATTGCCGCACTTTTTGCAGCGATAGTAATCTATCGTGCCGTCCTCGGTGCAGGTCTTGGGCGTGCCCTTGACAAGCTCGATATCCTTGCAGCCGCCTGCGCACTGGGCGGAATAATAGCTGCCTTTTTCAATAAACGCGCCGCAGTCCTTGCAGTATTTATCGCCGGTGTAGCCCTGAGTTGTTTCGGTTGCCTTTACTTCATTTCTGAGCTCGAAATTCACATGGGTGTTGGGGTCAAGCTCGCCGTAGCTTGCGCCGCACTTAGCGCACTTGGCCTGAGCCTTGCAGCTGGCCGTACCGCCGCTGTGGGAGCTTGTGCCCGTGGTAGTACCGCAAACTCTGCACTTCTGATAGTGAACGCCCGCGACCTCGTCGGCCACCCAGTAATAATCATGGTCATTTTTCGACGTGGAGACCTTGGCCGATGTCGTTTTGACCGTTCCGGCAGCGTCGGAATAGTAATTATCGCAGCCGGAGCAGTACCAATACTCTATGTTGCCCTTTTCGGTGCAGGTCGCTGCCTTTGAGGGGAAGTGCTTGAGGTCGGTGTGCTTGGTTTTGTCTTTCGTCAGGCCGTTATCGAGCTTTGCTTTGGTGGTCTGATTAGTGCAAGCCGCATCGGTGAAATACGAGCCGCAATCCTCGCAATACCAGTACTCAATATGCGGATCGCAGGTGTTGTTCGTGTTGAGATAATGCTCGACGTTTTTGTCGTGCTTACACGCCGTGGGATCGGTGCTCGGCGTCGGAGTCGGCGTGGGTGTAGGTGTCGGAGTCGGCTCAACGCTCGGGCTGGGGCTCGGCGTGGGATCGGGGTCTACCGTGCCGCCGGTGACTGTGAGGGTCACGGTGTTGCTGAGAGTCAGGTCTCTTGGGATTAATACTTTCGTATAGTACACAGCACAGCGGATTTTCATATCCTGCTCGGCTGTAAGAGTCAGCTTTTGGCCTTTGCCGAGCTTTGCGGCCTTGATTTCATCTATTATGTTCTTAATATTAGAAAGGTCTATGTCATCTGCATTGACTTTATCTGCATCAAACCACAGATATTCAAGGTCCGTGCTGTTCGGATTTGTGGCAGCGATCTCAAATGTAACCGTCTCGCCGACTGCTGCACTTTTATCAGACGGCTGCTTTGTTATAGTGGTATTACCTGCCGCCAGCGCGCCCATAGGCACGAGCGAAACGAGCATCAGCGCCACCATCAGCAAACTGATAATGCGTTTTTTCATTATGTTCCTCCTAAGTTTTGATTTCTCCACCGTGCCGCTTTCGCGGCTGTATACACAGTAATTATACTATTTTGTCAGTTTAATGGCAAGTAATTCATTTCCGTTATTTTAAACAGTAATGTACGGCCAATTTGGTATAGTTTGACCGCTGCATAAGCTCCGCGCCCCCGTCATATATATTGACTATGTGAGTTTGGGGAGTGGTGCATGTGTACACTAATATTGAAGAGCGCGCCTGCGATCTTGCCGAGTACATCATCGAAAACAAGGCAACGGTGAGAGCCGCCGCAAAGCAGTTTAACATCTCAAAAAGCACCGTACACAAGGATCTCACCGAGAGGCTGAAAACGGTTAGCCCGGCACTGTATCATCAGGTGCGCGAGCTGCTTGATATCAATAAGGCCGAGCGGCATATCCGCGGCGGCATGGCCACACGCAGAAAATATAAGGGCGCAGATGCGTAGAAATTGCAGGCAGGCATAAAATGCAACTGACATTTTATTGCTAAGCTCGCCGCGCATTTATATCCAGTTTTAAACAATCCTCGGAGAGGCTGCTGTCTCAATCGGGGATTGTTCTTTTTTCTCCTCCGATTGACTTATTTGCCGGCAGGAAATATAATGTTAATTAAACAACAAAAAGGAGAAGACACTATGAACATTCTATCGCTGCTCAACAGTGCACCTATGTACGCCATATGCGGCGGCATTATCGCATTCGTAGCCGTTGTGTGCGCCGTGTTTATGGTTCGCGCCTACCGCGCCGGACTTGCCATGGGCATCGACCGCGTTAAACTCAAGCGTGCGATCACCTCGAGCGCAACATTTTCGCTTCTGCCCAGCGTGGGCATTCTTCTGGGCGTTATCGCCCTGTCGGGCAGCCTCGGCACTCCATGGCCGTGGCTGAGGCTTTCGGTCATCGGAGCGCTGCACTATGAAACGCAGGTGGCGCAGGCCGCGGCCGAGCAGGTCGGCATGTCCTCCCTCTCCGCTGCGGAAATGACTCCCTCGGGCTTTGCTACGATCGCGCTGCTGATGAGCGTGTGCATCATGTGGGGTATGGTGCTTTCGATTTTCTTCAACAAACGCTATCTCGGCAAGCTCGGCGGCGGCAGAAAAGGCTCGGGCGGCACAGGCTTTGGCGACACCGCAATGACCGCGATGTTTATCGGTCTTGTGTCGGCATACATCGGCAGCTACATAGGCGGCTTTGTCTCCGGCGGCGGTCTGTTTTCGTTCTCGGGCAGCTTTATGCCGCTGATAGTGGTGGTCGTATCCGGCCTTGTGATGGCAGGATTTATATACCTTGCCGAGAAAAAGAAGCTTGCCTGGGTTGAAAGCTTCTCGATCGCCGGAAGCATGCTTATCGGCATGGCCGCGGCGGTCGTGGTCAAGCTTTTTATGTAAGGAGGCGCGCAATGAACAACAATTACTTTGAAAGCTATAATAAGCGCACGCACGTTATCGGCCGCATAAGCTCGGCAATAGTGCTCGTCATGCTTGTAGGTGCTCCGTTTCTCATCGGCAAGGTGCTCGGTGCGATGCCCGATATCGGCGCTGCCGGAAAGGCGTTTTTGTCCGTCGGCCTTGTGTGGACGGTCAGCAGCGTGGTCGAATTTCTTGTTTACACCCCGATGCTCGGCGCAGGCGGCGGCTATCTTGCATTCATAACGGGCAACCTCATCAACATGAAGATCCCCTGCGCGGTGAACGCGCGCGACATCGTCGGCGCAAAGACCGGCACGCCCGAAAACGAGATCGTGTCCACCCTGTCTATCGCCACCTCGTCGCTGGTTACGATAATCGTGCTGGCGCTCGGCGTTGCGCTGCTCGTTCCGCTTCAGCCGGTGCTGCAAAGCCCGACCCTTCAGCCGGCGTTTGAAAACGTCGTGCCTGCGCTGTTCGGAGCAATGGCATATAAATATTTCCGCGGCAACATGAAGATCGCCGCGGCGCCGCTTATCGTTATGAGCATTCTGTTTATCCTCGTGCCCTCGCTCACGGGCTCGACAAGTTTCATGATAATCCCTGCCGGTGCGCTCGCCATCGGCATAGCATATAAATTTTACAGGAAAGCCGGTGCTTGATAATGAAAAAATCACTGTTTTTGATCCCGGCCGCGGCGGCGCTTTCGCTGCCTGCCGCAGCAGTTGTGCGCACGGTTTTGACGCCGAACAAGTGCTCGGACTACGCAGCGCCCGAAGCCGGCGACTACGCCCTTGAGCTTGCGCGCAAGCTGTCGGAGATGGTGCGGTACGAGACGGTATCGCACGCGAACGTTGCCGAGGTTGAGAAATTTCTCGGCTTCCACAAGGTTCTCGAAAGGCTGTTTCCGCTTGTGCATGAAAAGCTTGAAAAAACCGTCATTGACGGCAATCTGCTGTTCAAATGGAAGGGCACGGGCGACGGCATGCCGATACTGCTCATGAGCCATCAGGACGTAGTCCCTGCCGAGGGAAAATGGGAGCACGAGCCGTTTTCCGGCGATATCGCCGACGGCAAGGTCTGGGGGCGCGGAACTTCCGACACCAAGGCCTCGGTCATGGCGTTTTTCCAGGCGGTAGAGGAGCTGCTGAGTGAGGGCTACACGCCCAAGTGCGACGTATACCTCGCCTCGTCCTGCACGGAGGAGTGGGCCGGCGACGGCGCACCGAAGATCGTGAAAGAGCTTCAGCGCCGCGGCGTTGAGCTGTTCCTCGTCTGCGACGAGGGCGGCGGCATAATCTCCGAGCCGATCGGCGGCGTTAAGGGCAATTTTGCCATGGTCGGCGTTTTTGAAAAAGGCAAGGGCGACGTTAAGTTCACCGCGCGCTCATCCGGCGGCCATGCAAGCGCTCCGGCAAAAAACACGCCTATAGCACGGCTTGCCGCATTCGTTAACGACGTCGAGACGCACAACTATTTCCGCCGCGAATTTCCGCCCGAGGTCGCCGCGATGTTCAAAAGCCTCGCGCCGTATGCAGCGTTTCCGCTGAAGCTCGTCATGGGCAACCTGTGGCTGTTTGCGCCGGTGCTCAAGCCCGTTCTCGGCAGGATCAGCGCGCAGGCCGGAGCAATGCTGCAGACGACTGTCGCGTTCACGATGCAGTCAGGCTCCGACGCATGCAACGTTCTTCCGCAGGAGGCGACGGTCAGCGCGAACATGCGCTTCATTCCGCATCAGGGCGAAAAGGAAAGCCTTGAGATCATCCGCAAGATCGCGGAAAAGCACGGACTTGAGACCGAGGTCATCCACTCGAACGACTACACCCCGGCAGTCGATATAAACGGAGCTGCGTTCCGCCAGGTTGAGGCCGTCATAAACGAGACCTTCCCCGGACTTCCGGTCAGCCCCTACGTCATGACCGGTGCTACCGACGCGCAGTTTTATCAGCCGGTGTGCAAAAGCTGCATCCGCTTTGCGCCCGTGATCTATGGTCCCGAGCAGATGAAGGGCATGCACGGTCTGAATGAAAACATTGAATACAACTGCCTGCCCGGTGCCGTGAGCTTTTACAAAAATCTCATCCGCGCGCAGGAAAATCGCTAACAAAAAAGGCCGCCGATGGCCGGGTGGTCGTAAAACAGTAAATCCTCCGTATGGTTCAGATCATACGGAGGATTTGTTTAAGCTGACGAGAGCCGAACCCATATCGCCTGTCGGCGCGCCCTTCCGGCTATTTCCGCCTTTTTT
>ERZ779877.1856-NODE-1856-length-16803-cov-4.346728_pt1 | contig 16803 bp, 10 predicted proteins | sample MGYA00511556_ERZ779877 | MGnify/ENA primary metagenome ERZ779877 (study PRJEB29588, sample SAMEA2159338) | human gut metagenome | biome: human gut; feature: human-associated habitat; material: faeces | place: Denmark | collected 2008/2010 ...
ATTTATTATAAGTAAAAATAAAGGAGAAAACAATGGTAAATGTAGCCGTAATAAATATAAAAAGTTTAATAAAAATCTTACTTATTCTATTTGTAGTAATATTTTTTATTTATTTTGTACAAGGCCTATCTATTAATTTAGATAAGTTTGCTTTTTCTCCTTTTATCTTAAACCAAACAATTCCTGGTATTGCTACTTCCAATAACTCAGATTTTTCTTCCATCGAGACATCATACATAGAATCAAAAAGTCCTCTACAATTTTTGCTAAATTCACAGCTCCCAGTTATGTCGTCTATAAAAGTAGCAACTCATGAAAGTGAAAATAATATTGCCGAAGAGCCTACCATTGTTGAAAATAATAATACCGATAATACTATTGAACATGCTAGTACGAATCTAGAGACACAAGTAATTGATTCTGGTGTACCAAACAAATACACAAATGATTATCAAGGTGTTGAAATCAAAAATGGCACTAATTATACTTTAACTGATGATATTTTGAATTATGAAGGATTAGAAATTAATCAATCTGATGTAATGATTTTTCATACACATACTTGCGAGAGTTACACACCCACAGAAAATTTTGCATATGAAGAAAGTGGAACTTTTAGAACTACAGATTTAGATTATTCTGTGGTACGTGTTGGTAATTCTCTTACAGACCAGCTAACTTCATATGGTTTCAATGTTGTACATGACAAAACATATCATGATTATCCCGCATATTCTGGTTCATATGGCAGGTCTATGGCAACGGTCGAAAACTTGTTAATTTCACACCCCAATACAGATATAATTATAGACTTACATAGAGATGCTATTGCAGATACTTCTTATGCTCCTTCTATTAAAATTGGAGATGAGGTTGTATCTCAACTAATGTTTGTAATCGGAACAGATGGTGGAGGCCTAGAACACCCTAACTGGCAAAAGAATTTACAATTTGCAGTAAAAGTTCAGAAAAAAGCAAACGAATTATACCCTGGGTTATTTAGACCAATACTATTAAGAAACAGCAGATATAACCAGCAACTTGGAAAAGCAGCCTGCATAATAGAAGTAGGAGCTACTGGAAATACATTAGAACAATCAATGGCTAGCATGAAATATTTAGCAAGAGTATTTTCATCAATTTTTGACTAATTCAAAAGTGTCTAGAACTATTAAATTAAAATTTAATAATTCTAGACACTTTTTATAATATCTTAAAAAACATTTGCATTCTGTATTTTTTGAGAATTTACAGTAATAATTTGTGCAAGTAATTGTTGCAATAAAGAGCTTAATTCCTCTTGGCTATAATCATTTAATGCAACACTGTTTTCACCATTTAATTCTGTAACTGTTACATCTTTAAATGTTATTGCATTATTGTATTCTACATTAAATTGTACGTCATTTGCATCATATGATACATAAACTTTTTCAGTTGCTCCATTATCCGAAATACCATCTAATTCAAAGCCAATTTCAAGTGAGCAATTCTCTTCTGAACTTGTTATAGTATATTTGCTTTTACTTGCAGATTTCTCTTTAGATATTGTATATTCTATATTGTTTGGAGTTGCAGTTGTTTCCTCTGTAAGCGCATCTGCTGTATCAAAAGAACCTGTCTGTTTTATTGTAATATTCTTGCCTCGTTCTAATATTACAGAAAATCCTACATTATCTTCATCTGTATTCACCTCAACATCAGCTTCCACACCATTTTCAGTACTTGTTAAAGTTATCTTAATAGATGTATTTGAAAAATCTTGTTCATTTAAATCATTAATTTCTTGGTCAATATTATCTTGATATGTTGATATATCATCACTCATGCCCAACATTTTAATAATTTCCGAGTCATTTTTAGCCTCATTTAAGCAGTATATCATAATATTTTTTAGGTTATCTTTTTCGATTGTTAATGTATATGAAGTATTATTATTTTTTGTAAAGTTTGACTCTGAAAGTTGTCCTGCCAATTTTCCTATATATTTTGTTACTAGGCTTTTGATATTTTGAACAGTTATTGATGACTTATCCAATTTTATATTGTTTGGCACTTTCATTTCTTCATCAATTCCTAATTTATTAGAAAGCTCATCTAGGTTTTCATTTTTTATTCCAACATATTTATTAGCAACTTCGTCAGAGCCAAGTGCAATCATCTGATTATTTTTTACAAGTTTAAATGCAAATTTTTCAGAATCCGAATAATTAATAGTTATTTCTTGTTCAAAATTATCATTATCTACATCTGTTGCGCCTTTAATTGTAAGATTTAAGTCTGTATTAATATCAGTATTACCTCCTGATTTTACTCTTAATACTCCAGTGTTTTCATAATTATTTGCTGATTTATTTGTGTAATACGTTTTTATGTTTTCATCATAAAAGAAATTATATAATTCCATATCTAACATGGTTCCATATTTAGAAAACATTTGTGAATTACTTTTTAATAAATCTGTTGCAAAATACACATAAGCAAAAGCACCTCCGCAAACTGCTAATATAATCAATAACACTATTATTACAATTAAAGCTTTTTTATTTTTCATCTTCTTATTCTCCCTTTATCACTTTTTTAATACTCCCCGCATTAAATTCTGTTAATTTTTCTTCTCCTGTTTCCATATTTTTTACTTTTACTGTATTATTTGCAATTTCATCATCACCAATTACTATTACATATGGAATTTCAAGCTTGTCTGCGTATTTCATTTTTGCTTTTATTTTTTTGTTATTTAAATATATTTCTGTATTTATCCCTAATTCTCTCAAACTTGTTGCTAATTCTAGTGGAGCTTTTTTATCTGTCATTGGAATTATTAATACATCAGAAATTGATTTTTTATCTGCTTTAATTAAATTTAATTCATTTAATTTGTAGAATAATCTTGTTAGACCTATTGATACGCCAACTCCCGGAAGTTTTCTATCTGTGTAATTTTCTGCTAAATTTTCATATCTTCCACCAGAGCAAACACTTCCAATTTCTCTATAGTCATTTAAGAAGGTTTCATATACGGTTCCCGTATAGTAATCTAACCCTCTTGCTATTGTAAGGTCAACTGTGAAGTTTTTATCTGGCACTCCAAATAATCTAATATTTTCAACTACTTCTTTTAACTCATTTACGCCTCTCGTAAATGTAGCATTTGTCATATTATCTGCACCAACATCTGTATTTTGAGACTCGCTTTCCACAATATTTGCACTATATAAGTCCATTTTTTCAAGCTTTTCTATCTTTTCATCTGCACTTCCGTCTATTCTTATAAAATCTATTATTGTGTTTACTATTTTTTCGCCTACTCCAAGCTCTGCTATTTCTTTTCTTACAGCTTGCTCTCCAATTTTATCTATTTTATCGATTATTCTTAAGATTTCTACAGATTTATCTTTTTGGCCAATCCCTTCAAATAAACCATTTAAAATTTTTCTGTTATTTATTTTTATTGTAAAATTTTCAAATCCTAAAGTTCTAAAAGTCGAATAAATCACAGCTGGAAGCTCTGCATCATTTATAATGTCTAAAGTTTCATCTCCAATTATATCAATATCACATTGATAAAACTCTCTATATCTTCCCTTTTGTGCTTTTTCTCCTCTGTACACTTTCCCTATTTGGTATCTTCTAAACGGAAAACTTAAATTTCCATAATTTTTTGCTACATATTTTGCAAGTGGTACAGTTAAATCAAATCTTAAAGCTAAATCCGTATCACCTTTTTCAAATCTGTATATTTGCTTTTCTGTTTCTCCACCAGCTTTTGCAAGCAATACTTCAGCATATTCAATTATAGGCGTATCTATTGGCAAAAATCCAAATTTTTGATACGATTTTTCAATTTTTTGCTTCATATCATCAAATAGAATTTGCTCACTTGGCAATAGTTCCATAAAACCAGGTAGAGTTCTTGGTTCTGTCTTTCCCATATTCTTCTCCTTTCATTTTTCGTCCAAAAAGGGTCGTCCCCATTGGGCGAAAATTTTAACATTCTTGTCGAGGTTTTAGTTCTAGGTAAATTGGCTTTTCTTCCTTTATTAATGTAGATTTTCCATGCCCCGGATATACTATTGTTTCGTCTGGTAATACAAGTAATTTTTTTGTAATCGAGTCTATTATTTGTACGAACGAACTGGTTGGTAAATCTGTTCTTCCCCAAGTTCCTCTAAATAATGTGTCTCCCGAAAATAATAATCCTTCCTTTTCACAATATAACGAAGTAGAACCTTTTGTGTGTCCTGGAGTGTGTATTACCCTAAATTCTAGGCTTCCAACATGAATTAAATCTCTGTCGTCTACTCTTGAATCTGGTTCTAGCTCTATGTCTCCCATGTTAATGCAGGCGCTTAGATTTATGTTTTCGTCATCTAAACCTTCTGCATCGTCTCTATGGATTAATATTTTGCCACCTTTTTTACTCTTTACCTCTGAAACGGCTCCAATGTGGTCTCCATGGCAATGTGTTAAATAAATGTATTTTACATTTGCCTCTAATATATCTAGCATTTCTAAAATTTTATCTGCTTCTCCACCCGGATCTATAACCATCGTTTCTTTTGTTTCTTCGTCTTCTACTATGTAACAATTTGTTGCTTCTCCTAATGTCGTTTGTACTTTTAATCTTTTTAAAATCATGTGTTGCTCCTATTTATTCCTTGGCTTCGTTTTATACGCAAGTCATATTTTTCATATATGTTTTATTTATTTCTTCTTACTTCATATACGCTGTCTATTTTTCTTATTGCTTTTAAAACACTGTTCAATTGTGCTATATTGCTTACTTCTAGCGTTAATTCCGTTAATACTATTCTTTCCTTAGATACTTTTGATGATACCGCCATTATAGGTGTTTTTTCTGCAGTTATTGTTGCAATTATGTCTGCAAGCAATCCATCTCTATCATTTGAAAATACTACAACATCAACATTATAGCTCGATGGTTTGTCTGTGTACCATGAAACATCTATCATTCTGTTTTCTTCAGATACCAAGTCTTTTACGTTCTTGCAGTCTTTTCTATGTACAGATACGCCTCTTCCTTTTGTAATATATCCAACAATTTCGTCTCCTGGTACTGGGTTACAACATTTTGATAGTTTTACTAGACAGTTGTCTATTCCTTTTACAATTACACCACTTGTTGATGGTTTGTTATTTGTCTTTTCCTTTGTAAGTTCTTCTATTTTTTCTTCTAGATTTTCTTCTTTATGAACTTTTCTGTATTCTTCAAGTACTCTTGAAACTATTTTATTTGCTGTAATTGTTCCGAATCCAACACTTGCAAACATGTCATCTGCACTATTATATTTGTATCTTTCAAGTGCAGCTTCAACAAACTCCGGTCTAAACAATTCTGGGTAGCTCATTCCAATTTTCTTTACTTCTTTTTCTAAAAAGTCTTTTCCTCTTGCAATGTTTTCTACTCTTTCATTTTTCTTGAACCATTGTTGAATTCTAGTCTTTGCTGTACTACTCTTTATAAATTTAAGCCAGTCTCTACTTGGTCCTTTAGATTTATCTGATGTAATAATCTCTACAATATCACCATTTTTTAGTTTTGTTACAATAGGCATCATCTTGCTGTTTATCTTACAGCCAGTCATATGGTTTCCTATTTCTTCGTGAATACTGTAAGCAAAATCTATTGGTGTGGCTCCTCTTGGTAATACTTGAATTTTTCCCTTTGGAGTAAACACATAAACCTCATCTTCAAATAATTCAGTTTTTAATGTGTTTAAAAACTCTTGAGGGTCTTGCATGTCTTTTTGCCATTCAAGTGTTTCTCTTAGCCAAGATAATTTATCTTGATTTACTACTACATTTGCCTTCTTGCCTCCCATGAAGCTTGCCTCTTTGTAGGCCCAGTGTGCGGCAATACCATATTCGGCTATTCTATGCATATCCCAAGTACGAATCTGTACCTCGAATGGAGTTCCTTTTGGTCCTATCAAGGTTGTGTGTAAAGATTGGTACATGTTAGGTTTTGGAACCGAGATATAATCCTTAAATCTTCCTGGCATTGGGTTATAAAGCTCATGCACAACACCTAATGCCGCATAACAATCCTTTACAGAATTTACAATAATTCTTAATGCGAATAAATCATAAATCTGGTCCAGAGTCTTATTGTCTCTCTGCATTTTTCTAAAAATACTATATAAATGCTTTGCTCTACCAGTTATTTCAGCTTCTATTTTTTGCTTTTTTAATTGAACTCTTATCTCGTCCATAATCTGGTCGATGAATTTCAACCTTTCTTCTCTCTTCTTGTCTATTCCCTCAACAAGTTCTCTGTAATCTTCTGGGTATAAATATTTAAATGATAAATCTTCCAATTCCCATTTTAAAGAATACATACCAAGTCTATTTGCAAGTGGAGCATACAAGTCCATTGTCTCCCTTGCATTTGCAATTTGACGGTCTCTGGCCAAATATTTTAATGTTCTCATGTTATGAAGTCTATCGGCTAATTTAATAAGAATTACTCTTATGTCTTTTCCCATTGCCAAGAACATTTTTCTGTAGTTTTCAACTTGTTGCTCTTGTTCACTCGTATAATTTAATTTTCCAAGCTTTGTAACACCATCAACCATTTCTGCAATCTCTGGTGAAAATTCCTTAGACAAATCTTGCAAAGTTACATCTGTATCTTCAATTACATCATGTAAAAGAGCAGCACAAATAGTGCTCTCATCGAGTCCAAGTGTAGACAATATATATGCAACTTGAACCGGATGGATTATGTATGGTTCTCCAGACCTTCTCAATTGTTCCCCATGCTTAGATTTTGCAAAATCATATGCTCTTCTTATTAATTTTAAATCTGCTCTTCTATTAGATTTTTTTGCATTTTCTAATACTTCTTCTATGGTGTGATTTACGTTTTCCGACATACTACCATCTCCCTTTACCTCTAAAAGACTTTAGCTTATGCTATGTCTCATGTCTTTTAGATTAATTTGTATATTTTCCGTTCCCTTATAACTATTTATCTCTAAGTTTCCTACAACATCTACTTTTGAACCTATCGCATATTCAGAAGATATATTTCCAAGATTAAATCCTATTGTGTCTATGTATTTGTTTTCGTCTTGAAGCATTGCTTTCAAGTGTTTTCCTTCCGAAAGTGTTCTGATTGATGTTATTTTCAAATTACTAATTTGGAATAATGGCATCTTATTTCCTTCTCCAAATGGTTCTAGCAATTCTAAGTCTTTTATATCTTTTATGCTGATATCTTGTAATTGTACCTTTTCATCTATTTTAATTACTGGAACAATAGATGAAATGTTAGATTTTTCAGCATATTCTTCAAACTCTTTTTTAAATTTTTCAAAATTATCTTTTTCTATTGTAATTCCAATTGCCATGCTGTGTCCACCAAATTGCTTGATGTACGTACTGCATTTTTCTAATGCCTCATGCAAGTCAAATCCAGGAATACTTCTTCCAGAACCACGAGCTAAATCGTCTTCGTAGCAAAGTAATACGCTAGGCTTAAAATACATGTCTGTAATCTTTGATGAAACAATTCCAATAACGCCATGGTGCCAGTTTTCTCCACCTAATACTATACATGGAAGTCTCTGCTGTTCTGGGTCTTCCATCATCTTTTGAGCTTCATTAAATATTCTCTTTTCAATTTCTTGGCGTTCTTGATTATACTCATTTAAATTATGTGTTATTCTCTCTGCCTCATCTTTACTATCTGTTAAAAATAGCTCTAAAGCTTCTTTTTCATGCCCCATTCTTCCACACGCATTTATTCTTGGAGCAACTCCAAAAGATATCGCCATAGAATCTATTTTTTTATAACCAATACTATCTAATAATACTTTTAAACCAATATTTCGTGTCTGTCTAACTAGCTTTAATCCTAATTTTGATATAGTTCTATTTTCGTCTACAAGTGGAACAATATCAGAAATTGTTCCAACACATACTAAATCTAAGTATTTTAAATATTCCTCTTCTCTTACTCCCAGCCTCATCGAAATAGCCTGAGTTAATTTAAACGCAACTCCTACACCAGCTAACCCATTAAATGGGTATTTGTTGTCTTTTCTCTTACAATCAACCACTGCAACCGCATCTGGCAATGTTTCGGTTGGTTCGTGGTGGTCAGTCACAACAGTATCTATTCCAAATGACTTTGCAAGTTCAATCTCTTTGTTTCCAGTAATTCCACAATCAACCGTTATAATCAATGTATGTTTATTGTCTGCAATTTCTCTTATTGCATTCTCGTTTAACCCATACCCCTCATGCAATCTATTTGGAATATACACATCTGTTTCAAGTCCTCTCTCAGCTAAAAATCTCTTTAGAACAGTGCTACTCGTAATTCCATCAACATCATAATCTCCATAAATTGCAACCTTTTCATGAGTTTCAATTGCCTTAACGACTCTATCTACCGCCTTCTCCATGTCTGGCATCATGAACGGATCATGAAAATCTGTCCTTCTTGGATGCAAAAAAACTTCTATTTCATCACTGTTTGTTAATCCCTTATTTGCAATAATATTTGCAACCAATTTACTTACGTTAAATTCTTCTGATATCTTGTTAATCAGTACATCATTTGCTTCGTTTAATTCCCATTTTTTATTCAAATTTGTCTCCTTATCTTTTTAACATAATATTGACAATATTTTATAACATATGGGGTAAAAATACAAGCATTTGAGGTAAAAATCATTTGGTAAATGTGAAATATCATATCTTTTGGCGGTCTGTAAATTGTATCAAGTAATGTTTTAGATTTAAGAATAGAGCAGTCATTGAATTACATTGTTTAGGCTTGTATACCTGTTGTAAATGGCAAAATAGTATGTCTTTACATCTACACCTGTGAATATACATACTTTTTTATTTTTTTAATTTGCTGAGTATACCAAAACAACAGGAGGCGAAAATTTCGCCTCCTGCCACTTGCTATGGAGTATTATTAGATTTACAATCACCTATCCTTTATATTTCGTTTGGTTATAACTTCTCTCTAATTTTACATTAAAGAATTTCGAGTGCCTCCTGTGCCAGCTTGCCTCTCACAGATTTCTTGCTGTTGAGAGTAATCTGGAAGGTATGCGGATTGCCCTTCATCTTCTCGCTCAAATAGACCAAACCATTATAGCGAGAGTTGAGTTCAGGATTGTTAACCTGGTCAGGGTCTCCCAAGAAGATAAACTTCGAACCTTCGGCCGAACGAGTAACAATATCCTTGATGTCGCACGGTTTCACATTCTGCGTCTCATCAATAATAAACACAGTATGAGTAATTGTGCGACCACGCAGGAAACCAATCGGCTGAATCTCAATGTCTCCTCTTTCAAAGAATTCCTGAGCCTTCTTCTTCAGCTGAGCATTGGTAAAATCCGGGAACTTCGGACGAAGAATCTCCTTCAGATTGTCCAAGATACCTCCAAGATACGGACCGACCTTGTCGTCAATTTCACCAGGCAAGAAGCCAATTTCCTCATTGCCAACAGTAACAGTCGGAGTAGCAACAATAATCTGCTTATAAGACACTCTGTTTTTGTCTCCCTTCTTTTCAAGGGAACTCAGAGCCATCGCCAAAGAGCAGTAAGTTTTGCCAGTACCGGCAACACCCTTCACAACTACCAAAGGTGCAATATCAGGAGGTGTTAGCAGCGATTCCCAGAACATGTCCTGCTCATTATTGAGCGACTTATGCATAACATTTTTGTAATACTGCAAACGAATAATCCTGCCATTGGTATAACGACCAATAAGACCGGAATGCTCTCCGTTTATCACAACAAACTGGTTTTCCACCCACTCGTAATTCTCGTACTGCTGAACCTCCTCAACAGGAACACCATTTTCATCAGTGAACAGTCTGTCCAATGCTTCGCCCTGAATAAAGATTTCAGCTTTTCCGGTGTACTGGTCACAGGGCTTGGGGAAGATTTCATCCTTAAACAGCTCTGTGGTAATGCCCAGCTGATTGCCCTTCAACCGAATGTTCGGGTTTTTGGAAATCAGAATAACTTTCTCATTCTTTGCCATCAGGTCTTTGCAAACCTGATAAACTCTGTGGTCAAGCCGAGAAAAGTCCGCAAGGTTTGCAATCTCCGCAGAAATAGGACCGTTATCCACAACTCGCAGACGGCTACCGTTACTCTGTTCAAAACCTTTTTCAGAAAGCAAATCCTTCTGCGGGATGTTGTCAATGTACTCAATCAGCTGACTTGCCAAACTTTTCTTTTCAGGCACACCATTGTACCGATAAAGATTCTGCAAAATCGCCATAGGGATAACAATAGTATTGTCATCACCAAACCTCAAAGTAGGATTTTTTGAGGCCAACAACGACTCAGTCCTCAAGACAAATACTTTTTTCATTTGTATTATACTCCTTTGCAAATTGTGTTCTGAATATAGTGTACTTCAGAACTTTGTGTGTATTCGAACTTCTTACATTATATCACGCAAAGACCCATTTTTCAATAATTTACATAATATTTTTAATTTGTTTTTTTACGAATCACACCCACTTTATTTGCAATAAGTGTAGTTTGCACTATTTATAATAAATTTATTTTTATAACATTTGCAACTCAGTTCAAACTGTAAATAGTAACATTTGTTTATATATTAACAACTAAGGCTCCCATACTAGGAGCCTTAGCATTTTTACGAATTATTTTATTCAAACTTGGTAGACATGCTCTTTACAAGTCCATCATGATTCACACGGAAGAAATAGCCACATCCTAAAATACCAACTCTATCTGTATCTACTTCATTGATAATCCTTTCTGCAAAAATTTGCTTTGTATCCGCCTCACCGTGGTTTACAAGTACAAGCTCAAGGTGTTTGAACTTCTTGAGAAAGTCAATCATCTCATCAGCTTTTGCATGTGCAGAGTATTCAGTAGTATATTCCACCTGTGCCCTTTTCTTTACAAGAGTTCCTCCAATTTGCACAGGAGTTCCTACCTCAGCTTCTTTAAGCCTTGCTCCCAGAGTACCTTCTGCAGTATAACCAGTAAAGTGAATTAAGGCATTTTCCCGGGTTAAATACTCCGGAATATACACCTGTGCAGGTCCATATGAGCCCATACCGGAAGAAGTCAAAATAATTTTTGCTTCCTCACTTTCCAGTATTTCCGCCCTACTTGTTCTATCGACAAAAGTTAAGTTTTCCGGCAAGAAATTCCACATTTCTTCCTTAATATCCAGCCCATCTTTAATATACATGTTCGTATATCTAATTGTAAGCTTTCCATCAAGAAAAATAGGAACTTTAACACTCAGCTGACAATTTTCTTGCATGCATTTAATCTCATACAAGATTTCTTGCGCTCGTCCAAGAGAAAATACAGGTGCAACCACAGTGCCTCCTTTATTGATGCTTTTAAGCACGTTTTCGGCAAAGCACTTAGTAATCTCGCTGGATTCCATATTTCCATACGTTGACTCTTGAATAACTGTTAAGGGCAACTCCACAACCCATTTTGGCAGCTCAGGAACATCAAAAAACATATTCTTGTTATTATAGTCTCCCGTGAAAAACAAGTTAATGTTTTCATACCCATCACTTGCAATTTGCACCAAAATGCTTGTAGCCCCCATAAGATGACCATTCCTAAAAAAGGTCGCCTTAATATTAGGACGAATTTGAATGGTTTCCTCGTAATCGCAACCATGGACAAGCTTAATTGTTTGAGTTACATCTCCTTCGTTATACAAACTCGGATGGTTCTGCCGTTTTGCAACATCTTTCAGAACTCGGTAGCTGTCCTCCAATGCCAACGGCAAAAGTTTTGCGGTGGTTTTACTCATATAAATTTCCTTATCATACCCCTTATTTACCAAAAAAGGTAAACGACCAGTATGATCTACATGATTATGAGTAACCAGGCAAAAATCAATATTAGCAGGATTAAAAGGCAAAACTTCATTATTCTTGCTGTACTGCCTTTCCTGGAAAAGACCACAGTCAACAACAAATTTGACCGTACTATTATCTGGCTGTTTTACAATAATCAGATTGCATGAGCCAGTTACCTCTGGATGCACAGCCATTATGTCTACATAGAATCTCCGTTCTTTTGAAATCATAAAATAATCCTCCATTTCATGATAAAGTTATTAAACTCTAAAATGTTTTTTCAAACATTTTTCATTTTCATTCTACTACATCATATAGCCATAGTCAATAAAAATCGCCCACAAAATAGACAGCCTTTAGTAGCAGATTTTTTAAGATTTACAAAAACAATTTTAAATTTTGAAAAATAATGTCAAGCTCGCCTTTTGAGGAGCCCAAAGGCTCCGACCAAGAGCGCCGTACCGAAATTTTTCAAAATTAAATTGTTCTTGCAAAGGAAAAATCGCCCAAAAAGGTGCGTCCCCTTTGGGCGATTTTTGTTATTATTCTTCACTTTCTTCTGCTGCTCTTGGTTTCATTAATGGGTATAGAACTACATCTCTTATGTTATCACTGTTTGTTAAGAATTGTAAGAATCTATCTATTCCAAGTCCCCAACCAGAGATTGGTGGCATACCATATTGCATAGCTCTTATATATTCTGTATCTATACTCATGGCCTCTTCATCACCATTAGCCTTTAATTCAGCCTGCTCTATAAATCTTTTTTCTTGTTCGTCACAGTCTACAAGCTCTGAATATCCATTTATTATTTCTTGTCCATTTACTACTAATTGGAATCTGTCTGTCAATTTTGGATTTTCATCATTGCTTCTAGCAAGTGGAGATAAATCTATTGGGTGTTCAATTAGATATGTTGGGTTTATTATGTTTGGTCTACTTACTTTTTTGTATAATGTATCTATTAAATTTCCTCTTCCTAATTGTTCTAAGTTGTCTGCTTCTAGTTTTATTCCTTTTGCTTTTATTTCTGCAAGTAAGCTTTCTGCTGTTTCGAATTTGTCAATATCTATTCCACAGTCTTTAAGTATTAAATCTCTGAATGATACTACTTGCCATTCTCCACCAAAGTCAATTGCTTGTTCTCCAATTTTGATATTTAAGTTTCCATCGAATAATTTTGATAATATGTATATAATCATTTCTTTTAAGAATTTCATATTATCTCTGTAGCACCAATAAGCACTATATCCTTCAACCATTGTGAAGTCTTGTAAATGGTTTGCATCCATTCCCTCATTTCTGAAGTCTCTTGCAATTTCATACACATTTGAAAATCCACCAATTATAAGTTTTTTTAATGTTAATTCTGGAGATATTCTTAAATATACGTCCATATCTAATGCATTATGGTGTGTTATGAATGGTTTTGCAGTTGCTCCAGAAGCTGTATTTTGAAGAACTGGTGTATCTACCTCTAAGAATTCATGTGTATCTAAGAACTCTCTCATTAATCTGATAAACTTTGTTCTTAGTACAAATCTCTTTTTAGCATCATCGTTCATTATTAAATCAAGATGTCTCTCTCTGTATACTGCATCTTGGTCTGTTAAACCATGGAATTTTTCTGGAAGTGGACGTATTGCCTTTCCCAAGAATGTGTATTCATAAACTTGAAGTGATTTTTCTCCTGCTTGAGTTGTAAATATTTCTCCTTTTACTCCAATGAAATCACCTATATCAACTGTTTCGTGTAAGAATTTATATACATCTTCTCCTAAATCTTCTTTTTTAATTACTAATTGAAGATGTCCCTCTAAATCTCTTAGATCTAAGAAACTTATTTTTCCTAATTTTCTCTTAGACATTACTCTTCCAGCAATCGAAACATCTTTTGTTCCATCTGGTAATTCTCTCGCTTCTTTAATTTGATGTGTTCTTTCATATCTCTCTGGATGTACGTTTACACCATTATCTATTAGCTTTTGCATTTTATCTCTACGTACTTGCATTAATTCTTTTATGTCTGCCATATTTAACAACCCTTTCTAAAAAGCAAAGTTCTTATATTTACAAAACTTTGCATTTTCTCTTTAAAATTATGTAACCATTATATTACAAAAAGCCTTGTGCGTCAAGGCTTTTCTTTTGGTCTAATTATTTTGTTATCCATTTTACTAAATCCAAGTTTGCTGGGTCTAATAACATTTCATTTTTAGGCATTACTCTAAATGTATAACCATAGTTTCCGCCAGTTGTAAGTTCAACTGTTGCTTCATACTCATATTCTTTCTTTTCATCATCACTGCCTATTAAATTCATTGGTATTATTTGAATTTTATCTACTATACCATTTTCCATTATTTGTCCATAGTAAACTTGTGCTTCTATGGAGTTTTTATCAATGTTTGGTAGATATACTTTACATCTAACTGTAATGTTGTTTCCAGCATCTACTGTGATATTATCTAAGTTACCCTTTTCTTGTTTTATTGTTATATCATTCCAGTTCGAATATAAATTGTTTTTCCAACTATTAAATTCTGCAACTGATGATAAATCTGTGTAATATTTGTTGTACAAATTGCAAAGTGGCATGTAAAATTTATTTGTATAATCTATAAGCATTCTAGCAGTGCTGTATCTTCCAGCATTAGACATTATAGATTGTTTCATTATTTCCATCCATCTCTTTGATATTCCGTTTTCATCTTTATCGAAGAATGTTGGAATTATTTTATTTTCTAATGTTTGGTAAATGCTCTCACTATCAGCATTATCTTGTTCTTCATAAGAAGAATATTCGGCATTGGTTCCTATTGTCCAACCATTTTTCTGGTTGTATCCTTCTGCCCACCAGCCATCAAGCACGCTAAAGTTTATAACGCCATTTACAGCTGCCTTTTGTCCAGATGTACCAGATGCTTCCATTGGTCTTCTTGGATTATTTAGCCATACATCAACACCACTTACTAAATATTTAGATATACCTATGTTGTAGTTTTCTAGTAAGAAAATCTTACCTTTAAATTGAGGCTTCATAGATAATTCGTGAATATATCTTATTAAATCTTTTCCTCCGTTATCTGATGGATGTGCCTTGCCTGCAAATATTATTTGAACTGGTTTTCCAGCCTCATTTAATATTTGTGTTATTCTCTCTAAATCTTTGAATATTAAAGTAGCTCTCTTATATGTAGCAAATCTTCTAGAAAATCCTATTGTTAAAGCATTTGGATCTAATTTTGATGTGATATCATTTATATCACTATAACGATATCCCTCTCTTTTTAATCTATTTGTTATATTTTCTTTTACCAATTTTAAAAGCTTGACTTTTCTTTCCATATGAGCATTCCATAATTCCTGGTCGGGAATATCTGCAATCTTCTGCCAGGTTGCATCATTCTTGATATCATCTTGCCAATATGGTTTTAAATATTCATTAAATAATCTCTTTAAATTTGGTGCAAGCCATGTACAAGTGTGAATTCCGTTTGTTACATAATCTATTGGAGCTTCATTTGGAGCTATGTTTGGCCATACCTCTCCAAATAATTCTCTCGAAACCGCACCATGTAATTTACTTACTCCATTCTTCTTTCCAGAGAATTTTAAAGCAAGAATTCCCATGTTAAATCCAGTATTAGATAAATCTGCATTTGGCTTCATTCCTAATCTAAAAAATTCTTCTTTGGTAATAGAAAATCTATTCCAATAATCTTTAAAATAAGTTTCAACTAAAGATAGTGGGAATATATCATTTCCTGCTGGAACTGGTGTATGAGTTGTAAATACTGTTTTTGCAGCAACAATCTCCTCTGCCATATCGAAACTTACTTGTTTCTCTTTAATAATATTCTTCATTAATTCTAATATTAAGAAAGCAGAATGTCCTTCATTCATATGATATACAGTAGGATTTAATCCTAAAGTTTTTAGAAGACTTGTTCCAGCCATTCCAAGAACAATTTCTTGTTGGATTCTCATTTCTTGGTTTCCACCATATAAATGAGCTGTTATACCTCTGTATTCAGGAATGTTTGCATCTATATCAGAATCCATTAAATATAGTTTAACTCTTCCAACATTAACTTGCCAAACCTTTAGATAAACTCTTTTTTTAGGCATATTTACATACACTAATAAATCTTTACCTTCTACATCTTTTACAGGATATATTGGTAGAGTATCTATATCATTTTCTCTATCTTCTTCATATTGTTGTCCATAACCATTTATAATTTGATGGAAAAATCCTTTTTTATATAATAATCCAACAGCCACAAGTGGTATACCTAAATCACTTGCTGACTTCAAGTGGTCTCCTGATAAAATTCCAAGTCCCCCAGAATATATTGATAAAATTTGGTCTAATCCATATTCTGCTGAAAAATATGCAATCAAATCATTCTTATTATCTGGATAATTTTTCTTAAACCATGTTGATTTACTATTCATGTAGTCATAAAAATCATTTGCAATTTTATCATATTCCTTCAAAAACTCTGGATTTTCGGCTACTTTTTCCAATCTCTCCTGTGAAACAAGTTTTAAAAACTTAACAGGATTCTTTCCAACAGTCTCCCATAAATCACCATCAATTATCTTAAATAATTTTAAGAAATCTGTATTCCAAGCCCACCATAGGTTACCAGCAATTTCAGACAATTTATTAATTCTTTCTGGTAGTTGTGGAGTTACTGTTATTTTATTAAATACGTACATTAAATTTCCTCCTTCGTAACTTATCAAATTCATCTCATCGTTTAATATCATCATTCTATATTATGTATTAACAAACAGAAATTGTCAAACCTTTTTGACAATTTTTTTAAATTTAACGAAAAAATTTTTTCTTAATTTTTAGACTCTAAATTAGTTCTAATTATATTTACTAAACTTTATTTTTTAAAGTCACTTTAAATTCATATTCT
>ERZ779877.1860-NODE-1860-length-16770-cov-3.087646_pt1 | contig 16770 bp, 12 predicted proteins | sample MGYA00511556_ERZ779877 | MGnify/ENA primary metagenome ERZ779877 (study PRJEB29588, sample SAMEA2159338) | human gut metagenome | biome: human gut; feature: human-associated habitat; material: faeces | place: Denmark | collected 2008/2010 ...
CTCTGTACCAAGAAGGAGCTGATGATCAACATGAAGGAGCAGGAGAAGCTCTACCCGTCGAAGACTGAAATCAAGAACCTGCGCGTGCTGAAGATTATCTTCCCGATTGCCGTGACGACCATCGTGGCTCTGTTCGTGCCAACGGCCGTGCCTCTGATCGGTATGCTGATGTTCGGTAACCTCATCAAGGAAATCGGTTCGGACACGAGCCGCCTGTTCGACGCCGCCGCCAACAGCATCATGAACGCCGCCACCATCTTCCTGGGCCTCAGTGTGGGCGCCACGATGACCTCGCTCTTCTTCGCCCTGGTCTCGCTGGCGACGATCGTCAACCAGTTTGAGGGCGCCTCGGGCCCAGGCTTTTGGCTATGGTTTGCCGTGAAGTTTGCGGCCTACTGTGCGGGCACGATCTTCCTCATCCCCCGATTGACACGCTGGTTTCTGCGCCGCTATAGCGATGCGGTCATGCAGTTTGTTTTTGTCCTGAGCGTCCTCTTTCTCTGTGGCGCGCTCTCCCAGATGATTGGCCTGGAGGGCATCTTCGGTGCCTTTGTGGCTGGACTGATCCTCAACCGCTTCATCCCGAAGGTCTCGCCGCTGATGAACCGTCTGGAGTTTACGGGCAACGCCCTCTTCATCCCCTATTTCCTCATCGGCGTGGGTATGCTCATCGACCTCCACCTGCTCTTCGAGGGTGGACGCATCCTCCTGGTCGTGGCCTGCATCACCTTCTTCGGCACGGCCGGCAAGGCCCTGGCAGCCTATCTCGCGGGGTGGCTCCTGCGCTTCGACCGCCAGGCTCGCCACCTGATGTTTGGCCTCACCTCCGCCCATGCTGCCGGATCCATCGCCATGGTGATGGTGGGACTGCGCATCCAGGTCGCCCCGGGCGAGTATCTCTTCGGTGACGAGGTGCTCAACGGCATTGTCATCATGATCCTCTTCACCTGCGTCATCTCCAGCCTCGTGACGGAATATGCCGCCAAGCATATCGTCCTGGCCGAGAAGGAGCAGCCACAGGAGGACGCCGGGGTGCAGGATGAGACGGTGCTCATCCCTGTGAAATATCCCGAGTATGCCAACCGCCTCACCAACCTCGCCCTGCTCATGCGCAATCCGAAGCGCGACCACGACCTCGTGGCCTTGAGCGTGGTCTATGACGATGCCAATATCGATCGCCAGCGGGCCGAGGGCTGCAAACTGCTGGAGCAGGTGACGAGCTACGCCGCCTCGGCCGACGTGAAGATGCAGAGTCAGCTCCGCGTGGCGACCAATATTGCCAATGGCATCATGCACGCCTTCAAGGAGTTTAGGGCCACGGAGGTCGTCATCGGCATGCACATGCACTTCTCCGATTCCACCACCTTCTGGGGGAAGTTTCACCAAAGCCTCTTCAACGGCCTGTCGCGACAGATCATCATGGCGCGCCTGATGCAGCCCCTCTCGACGCTGCGTCGCATCGTGGTCTGTGTGCCCTCGCGCGCACAGTTTGAGCCAGGCTTCTACCGCTGGCTCGAGCGCCTCTCGCGACTGGCCGAGAATCTCGACTGCCGCATCGCCTACCATGGGCGCCAGGACACGCTGACCCGCATCCGACAGTATGAGCTCAACCACCATGAGAGCGTGCGCGCCGAGTATGTGGAGATGGAGCACTGGAACGAGCTGCCGACGCTGGCCGCCCAGATCAAGGAAGACCACATCTTCGTGGTCGTCACCGCGCGCAAAGGCACGGTGTCGTTCAAGAACGCCATGGAGCGCCTGCCGGAGGAACTGACCAAGTACTTCTCAGGCAAGAACCTCATGATCATATTCCCCGACCAGTTTGGCGAGGACAAGACCGACGTGATGACCTTTGCCGAGCCCCAGCATGTTGAGGACCGTTCGGCCTATGAGGCGGTGCTCGGATGGCTCTATCACAACCTCTACCACCGGCTGGCCGTGGCAGCGAAGAAAATAATCAGAAAAACGAAGAAGAAATGATAGACATCAAAGGTATAACGAAGAGCTTCGGCTCGCTACAGGTGCTCAAAGGCATCGACCTCCACATCAACAAAGGCGAGGTGGTGAGCATCGTGGGTCCCTCGGGGGCGGGCAAGACCACGCTCCTCCAGATCATCGGCACGCTGGACAAGCCCGATAGCGGGTCGGTGGTGGTCGATGGGGTAGAGACACAGCAGTTGTCGGGGCATAAGCTCAGCGAGTTTCGCAACCGCCATGTGGGCTTTGTCTTCCAGTTTCATCAGCTCCTGCCGGAGTTTACGGCCATCGAGAACGTGATGATTCCCGCGTTTATCGCAGGAAAATCGACCTCTGAGGCGCGGAAGCGGGCCGAGGAACTGCTGGACTTCATGGGTCTGGCCGACCGGGCGCGCCATAAGCCCAGCGAACTCTCAGGTGGCGAGAAACAGCGGGTGGCCGTGGCACGCGCCTTGGTCAACCGGCCGGCCGTGATCCTCGCCGACGAACCCTCGGGAAGTCTGGACAGCAAGAACAAGGCGGAGCTCCACCAGCTCTTCTTCGACCTGCGCGACAAGCTGGGGCAGACGTTCGTCATCGTCACCCACGACGAGACGCTGGCGCAAATCACCGACCGCACCATCCATCTGCGAGACGGCATGATCGTCGGTGGCGATGAGGCTTCGCAGGGCAACGAGGCTTTGCAGGGCGAGGTGTAGGCGGGCGTGACACGGCTCGGCGGGCAGTCTGTCCATCCATGCCCTGTTTTGTGGACCGCCCTCCCGTCATTCATAGAAAAAAGTAGTAGGACTATTTAGACTATCAACACAGATGATCAAAATAAAACTCGGCGATTACAATGACCTGACTGTTCAGGAAGTGGCTTATCGTGAGGGCAAAGGCGAGCGCTTTGGCCTTTACCTCGATGGCGGACGCGACGGAGAAATCCTCATGCCCGACAAGTATGTGCCCGAGGGCACGCAGGTGGGCGACACGCTGCGCGTCTTCGTCTATCTCGACCAGGAGGAGCGACCCATCGCCACGACCGAGAAGCCGCTCGCCCGGGTGGATGAGTTTGCGTATCTGCAATGTGCGTGGGTCAACCAGTATGGTGCGTTCCTCCATTGGGGCGTGATGAAAGACCTGTTCTGCCCGTTTCGCGAGCAGAAGAAGCGCATGGAGGTGGGACTGAAGTATATCGTCCATATCCATGCCGACGAAGAGAGCTACCGTCTGGTGGCCTCGGCCAAGGTGGAGCACTATCTCCACGACTATGCGGAGGACTACGACGCTGCCGCCCGTAGGGGAGAGATCGAGACCGCGGAGGAAGAGACGGACGCTGTGGGCTTCCGTCCCTACCATGTGGGCGACGAGGTGGAACTGCTCGTATGGCAGAAGACGGACCTCGGATTCAAGATCATCGTTGACAATCGCTATCCCGCATTGATCTACGAAGATCAGATCTTCCAGTATGTCCACACGGGCGACCGTCTGCGGGGATTCATCAGCCGCATACGTGAGGACGGCAAACTCGACTGTTCGCTCCAGCCTACGGGAAAGCGGCAGACGCAGGACTTCGCCGACACGCTCCTGGCCTATCTGCAGGCGCACGACGGACGCTGCCCCTTGGGCGACAAGAGCGACAGCGAGGACATCAAGCGCGTGTTTCATGTGAGCAAGAAGGTCTTCAAGCGGGCTGTCGGCGACCTCTACAAGCGTCGCCTCGTCATTCCCGGTCCCACGTCGGTGGTGCTTACGAAGTAGGGGGTGCACGCTTTTACGTGTAGGAATAATTGCCGTGCAGAGAACAGACTTGTGCACGAAAGGCTATACACTAAGACCTTCTTAGTAGAACAAAAGAACAATAAAAAATTGGCCTGACACCCTGGTTGGCAGTGTGTCAGGCCATCTAACCTGTCTGCGGCTATCGAGGGCCGCATGGGAAACACCAAAAGATTCTATTTACACTTTCCTGGCAAAGCGCTGAGGCCTATGCGGCGATCATCGAGAGGAAGTATTTGTGTATGTGCAAATCGCTGTCCAGTTCGGGATGGAAAGCCGTGACGAGCTGGTTGCCCTGTCTTGCCGCCACGATATGGCCATCGACGGAGGCCAGGACGCGCACGTCGTCCTCCACGCTTTCTATATAGGGCGCACGGATGAACGTGGCAGGGAGACCGGTGCCCACCTCCGCCATGTCGAGGGAGGTGTGGAAGCTACCCAACTGTCGTCCATAGGCGTTGCGGCGCGCGCGGATATCCATCGTGGAGAGGCGCGGGAACTCCTCGCCCTCCACCTCTTTGGCCAGCAGGATCAGTCCGGCACAGGTGCCGAAGACGGGCAGTCCGCCGGCAATGGCCTCGCGGATGGGCTGGAGCAGCTCCAGGTCGTGGAGCAACTTCAGCATCGTCGTCGATTCGCCACCCGGGATGACCAGACCGTCCTTGGGCTGGTTCCAGTCGGAGAGCTGGCGCACCTCAAAACATTCAGCGCCCAGCTGCTGGAGCATTCGCTCGTGCTCGATGAATGCTCCCTGCAAGGCTAATACCGCTATCCTCATTATTGTCCGCGCTCGGCCATGAGGATCTTGATCTCCTGCTCGTTGATGCCAACCATCGCCTCGCCCAGGTCCTCGCTCAGCTCGGCAATCTTCTTGGCATCCTTGTAGTTGGTCACGGCCTGGACAATGGCAGCGGCACGCTTCACGGGGTCTCCGCTCTTGAAGATACCCGATCCGACGAAGACACCCTCGGCGCCCAGTTGCATCATCAGCGCGGCGTCGGCAGGGGTCGCTACGCCGCCGGCGGCAAAGTTCACAACGGGGAGCTTGCCCGTGGCATGGACCTCGCGCACCAGCTCGACCGGAACCTGCAGTTGCTTGGCTGCCTCAAAGAGCTCGTCGTCGCGCAGAGCAACAACGTCACGGATCTGCTTTTGGATCTTGCGCATGTGGCGTACAGCCTGGACGACGTCGCCCGTGCCCGGCTCACCCTTGGTGCGAATCATCGTGGCACCCTCGGCAATGCGGCGGAGCGCCTCGCTGAGATTGCGTGCGCCACAGACGAACGGCACCTCAAACTGCGTCTTGTCGATATGGTAGATGTTGTCCGCAGGGCTCAGCACCTCGCTCTCGTCGATGTAGTCGATCTCGATGGCCTGGAGAATCTGTGCCTCGACGAAGTGGCCGATGCGGCACTTGGCCATCACGGGGATGGAGACGGCGGCCTGGATGCCCTTGATCATCTTAGGGTCGCTCATGCGGCTCACGCCACCAGCGGCGCGGATGTCGGCGGGGATGCGCTCCAGGGCCATGACGGCGCAGGCGCCTGCCTCCTCGGCGATGCGTGCCTGCTCGGGGGTCGTTACGTCCATGATCACACCGCCCTTCAGCATCTGGGCGAGGTTGCGGTTCAACTCTTGTCTGTTCTGTTCCATGATTTTATTTTCTTTTTATGTTTAATATTCTGTTTGGGTTGGCAGCGAGACTGCTTCGGCGAGGGCATAGGAAAGGTAGGCCAGAGGTGGAAACCCCTGACGCAGCTTGTGGGAAGCAAGGGCGCTACAGGCGCGCCTACTCCTTGTTCTGCCGTCGAAAGTCGCTGGGTGTCATTCCCGTCAGTTTCTTGAAAAACTTCGAGAAATGGGCTTGTGAAGAGAATCCGCAGCCGTAGGCTATCTCCTGGAAGGTGTGGGTCGTCAGCATCAGTTCTTGATGGATGCAGGCCAGCAGGGTGGTGTCGATGATCTGCTTCGGGGTCTTCTCCCCCAGTTTACGGCACACCTGCGAGAGGTAGCGGGGCGAAACGTTAAGGCAGTCGGCATAGAACGCCACGTCGCTATTGGTCTTCGCATGCTGCTCCACCGCCGAGACAAACGCCTGGTAGAGTTCCATGCTTCGTCCCTGTGGCTCCGCCGTGCGTGCCATCATTCCCTTGGCAAACCGTGCGGCCCGCTCCTGTGCCTCCTCGATGGAGAAGTTTTGGCTCAGATAGACCGCCACCGCACTGCAATAGGCGTTTTGTGCGCCGTGGAGCGTGTGCTGTTGTGGGGCGACGAGCGTACAGAGCGGGATGAGGCGACGCTGGATCTGTTTCAGCACGTCCTCGCCCATCAGTCGGTCGCCTTTGGCAGAGACCGAAGCAGGGGCATAGACCACGAAGCGCGGACGGTAGCGCAGGATTGCGTCGATGATGACGTCGAGCGTTTCTACCGAACGAATCAAGCCCACCTTGATCACTTGCGGCTCGATATCGTTGACCACAGCCTCGATCTGGCTGCGGACCACGGCAGCGGGGAGATCGTAGAACTCCTGGATGCCGAGGGTGTTCTGCACCGTGATGCACGTGATAGCCGACATGGCGTAGCCGCCCAAGGCCGATATGGTCTTCATGTCGGCTTGCACGCCAGAGAGGCCCGTGCCATCGGAACCCGTTATCGTCAGTATCGTGCTGCTCTCTTTCACGCATGCAAAGGAACGCATTTTACTTGAAACGACCTAAAAAAGTTCCCTATTTGACAACGGAAAAGCACGTTTGGCAAAACTTTCCCCTGCTTTCAGCTCCCTGCTTGTGGCTTTTCTCGCCTTTTCGTAGTAACTTTGCAGCGAGAAAGTGATAAGCCAACGATGCAGAAACAATTTTCAAGAACCCAGTTGCTCTTGGGGCGTCCTGCGCTCGAGACGCTCGCTGCCAGTAGAGTAGCAGTCTTTGGCGTGGGCGGCGTGGGCGGTTATGTCGTCGAGGTACTGGCCAGGAGCGGTGTGGGTGCCATTGACGTGATCGACAACGACCGTGTCTGTGTGACCAATGTCAACCGCCAGTTGCTCGCCACCCTGCCTACGGTGGGTCGTGCCAAGGTCGATGTGGCTGAGGAGCGTATCCATGCCATCAATCCCGACTGTGTGGTGCGCAAACTGCCGATGTTCTACCTCCCGACGCGGGCGGACGAGATAGACCTTGTCCAATACAACTATGTCGTGGATTGCATCGACACGGTGACGGCGAAGCTCGACCTGATCCGTCGCTGCCATGCTCTCGGCGTGCCCCATCTGTGCTGTCTGGGAGCAGCCTTCAAGCTCGATGCTACGCAGTTTGAGGTGACCGACCTCTTCAAGACTATCAACGATCCGCTCGCCAAGGTGCTGCGCAAGAAGCTCCGCAAGGAGAATATCCGCCATGTGAAGGTGGTCTATAGTCCGGAACTTCCCTTGGAGGGCTTTCCGCAGGAGGAGACAGACTGTGCGTTTCGGGCGCGCTGCCCAGAGGCCGACCAGCAGCGTTGTGGGTCGGAGCAGGGAGTCCCGGCCTCCAACGCATGGGTGCCTGCCGTGGAGGGACTCATCGCAGGGGGCGAGGTGGTGAAAGATCTCATCGCACGGGCAGGAACCCTGCGTGTTGCCCCCACAGAAGGGACGGAGGCATAGCGACGGGTGGCCACGGTCCTCAAAGACTGCCAGGAGGGCAATCAGTAGTAATGACCATAGAGATAATCCATCAAGATGAAAGCATATACTTATATAGAAAAAGGAAAGTTTGCCCTGACGGACAAACCGAGACCGACGATACAGGAGCCCACCGACGCCATTGTGCGCGTGACCTTGGGAAGCATCTGCTCCAGTGACCTTCATATCAAGCACGGAAGTGTGCCAAGGGCGGTGCCGGGCATCACCGTGGGCCACGAGATGGTCGGCGTGGTGGAAGAGACGGGTGCTGACGTCAGGGGCGTGAAGGTCGGCGACCGCGTGACGGTCAATGTGGAGACCTTCTGTGGCGAATGCTACTTCTGCCGACACGGCTATGTCAACAACTGCACCTCGCCCCATGGCGGCTGGGCTTTGGGATGCCGTATCGACGGTGGACAGACGGAGTATGTGCGTGTGCCGCTGGCCTCGCAGGGATTGAACCGCATTCCCGATGGTGTGACCGACGAACAGGCGTTGTTGGTCGGCGACGTGCTGGCTACAGGCTTCTGGGCGGCACGCATCAGCGAGATCACGGAGGAGGACACCGTCCTCATCATCGGGGCTGGCCCTACGGGCCTCTGCGCCCTGCTCTGCGTGATGCTGCATCGGCCACGGCGCATCATCGTCTGTGAAGCGTCGGCAGCGCGCCGCGACTTTGTGCGATCCCACTATCCCGACGTCTTGCTCACCACGCCCGAGGAGTGTGAGGCAATGGTCAAGGTCCATAGCGACCATGGTGGAGCTGACCGTGTGCTGGAAGTGGCGGGCGCCAAGGACTCCTTCCGTCTGGCTTGGCGGTGTGCGCGTCCCAATGCCATCGTCACGATCGTAGCCCTCTATGACGAGCCACAGGTGCTCCCCCTGCCCGATATGTATGGCAAGAACTTGACCTTTAAGACAGGAGGTGTGGATGGGTGCGACTGCGAGGAGACGCTCCGGCTGATAGCGCAGGGAAAGATCGACACCACGCCGCTCATCACCCATCGCTTCCCGCTCGCCGAGATAGAAAAGGCCTACCGCCTCTTTGAGAACAGGGAGGACGGAGTGATCAAGGTGGCTATCTATAATGAATAGGCAGGCTGATATTTTTTCCTCATTTTTCTTTGCGTGTTTGTTGAAAAACTCGTACCTTTGCAACCGTTTTCAAGCAAGTAAAGCCTCTTGTAACTTATCAGTTTTACGTTTGGAGTGAAATTAGGCGGACAATGGAGTCCTCGCTGCTTTAGGAAACGTCCTTTATGATTCAGGGCAAGTTACAGACATCGCAAAGTTATTCTTTTCGGGTAAACAACAAGGTACACAGATTTCACAGTTGGGGAGTTTGTGTACAGATATAGTGTGTGCTTGTGTGTAGGAGTGTCCGTCGTTGTTAGGCGGACGCTAACTTGTGCATAAGCACTCCATGTTTTGGCCATCCATGTGATGGCAGTTGATAATCAAACCTTTTTATGAAGCAGACAATGAAAATTTGGGCTGTGACCCTTGTGGGCATGGCCTCGGTCTTTGTGCCCTCTGCGCTATGGGGACAAAATCAAAGTTTGACAGGACAGCTCCAGCAACTCTTTGATTGTGTGGAGCAAAACAACGCCTCGCTGATAAGGATGCGTGCCGCTATAGCGACGGCAGAGGCAGGGGAGGAGACTGCACGTCTAGCCCAGCTCCCCGACGTAGAGGCGCAACTCTCCATCTCCTATCTGGGTGATGCTCGCTTGTGGAATCGCACGTTTGGCGAGTCCATGGCCGCGCCGATGCCACATTTTGGTAACAACTTCCTGCTGCGTGCCGAGCAGGTGGTATATTCGGGCGGAGCCATCACTTGTGGCATACGACTGGCTGAGCAACAAACCAAGATGCTCCGTCTCTCTGCCGACGAGCAGCGCCAGCGGGTACGTTTTCTCTTGGTCGGCCTCTACCTCCAGCTTCATAGCCTCCGCCATCAGGAGACGGTCTATGCCACCAACCGCGAACTGGCTCTTCGGCAGATCGAACTCATGAACCATCGCCGAGAGCAGGGGGTCTCCCTGCGCAACGACATCACCCGCTACGAGCTGCAACTGCAGCAGATAGCCCTGGGACAGACCACGGTCAGCGACCGACAGAGTGTCTTGACGAAGCAGTTGCGGACGGCTTTGGGCACGGATAGCGTGCCGCTGGCGATGCTCTCCGACGATGCTTTCGAGGGTGTGGAAATGGCTGTCGGCAGCGAGGAGGACTGGCTGCGGTTGGCCTGGGAGCAACACAAGACGTTGCAGCGGTCGGCCTTGGCGGTGGACATCAGTCGCACGCAAGAGCGCCTTGTGGAGGCGGAGCGTTATCCCCAGGTGGTGCTGGTGGCGGAAGACCATCTCGACGGGCCGATCACCATCGAGGTGCCACCCATCAACAAGAACTTGAACTATTGGTTTGTTGGCATCGGCGTGCGCTACAACCTGGCGTCGCTCTACAAGACGAAGCGCAAGGTGCAGCAAGCAAAAAGAGCCACGGCCGAGGCGCAGACACAACTCACGGTGGCGCAGCAGACGATCGGCGACGACGTGCATGCCGCTTATGTTGACTTGGGCACGGCGCGATCGGAACTGCAGACACGCCGGAAGGCCGTGCAGCTTGCGACGGAAAACTACGAGGTGGTGGGAAAACGCTATAAGAACGGACTGGCCCTCATCACCGATATGACCGACGCGGCCAACGTCAAACTGGAGGCGGAGTTGGCCCTGGTCAGCGCGCGCATCAACGTGGCCTATTGCTATTATCGGTTGAAATATGCCTGCCAATGCTTGTAGGCAATGTCCTCTGCAGTACAAAGAAAATCCTGCTGGCCGTATTTTCAAAGGCCAGTATGTCATGAACAATAAAAAACAATTATGAAAAAAACAACGATACTTCGCAGTTTCTACAATCTCATCGTCCTGCTGCTGCTTGCTGCAGGCGTCTATCTGGTCGTCAACCACTTCGTCCATTTTGGCGACGGGGAGTTTACGGACAATGCCACCGTGCAGCGACAGATCACTCCTGTCAACACGCGTGTCTCTGGATTTATCAAGGAGATACGTTTCGAGGAGTTTCAGCAGGTGCACAAAGGCGACACGCTGGTCATCATCGAGGATAGCGAGTTTCGCTTGCGCCTGGCCCAGGCTGAGGCCGACTTGGCCAATGCCTTGGCTGGCAAGGAGGTGACTGCCACGGGTATGCAGACTACCGACCAAAGCATTCGTGTGGCTGACGCGGGCATAGAGGAGGCAAGGGTGCAACTGGACAATGCCCGCCGCGAGGAGGAACGCTATGCCCAGTTGTTGAAGGACGACGCGGTCACGCCGCAGCAGTATGACCAGGTACACACAGCCTATCTTGCCGCACAGGCCCGCTACGAGCAGGCTACTCGGAGCATAGGGACGCTCTCCTCTGCGAAGCAGGAGCAGGGACACCGCGTCAAGCAGAACAAGGCGGGTATAGACCTGGCCCGATCGCAAGTGAGGATGGCCCGACTCAATCTCTCCTACACGGTGATCACGGCTGCCGCCGACGGCGTGGTGGGCAAGAAGCAGATCCACGAAGGACAACTGGTGCAGCCGGGACAGACGCTGGTCGATATAGTTGATAACACCGACCTGTGGGTGGTAGCCAATTTCCGGGAGACTCAGATGCCCCATATCTCTGTGGGGAGAAAGGTGCGGATGAGGGCTGATGCCGTGCCAGGCGTGGTGTTCTGGGGTACTGTGGAGCGCATCAGCGATGCTACGGGATCGGCCTTCTCGCTCATTCCGCAGGACAATGCCACAGGTAATTTTGTCAAGGTGGAGCAGCGCATTCCTGTGCGGATTCGCTTCAAATCGCGTCAGAACATCCAACGTCTGCGGGCTGGGATGAACATGGAGTGTACTGCCCTCTAATGATCTTTGTGCTATGACAGAAAAGAAAACAGGTGGAGGCGGGCCCCCGATGGTCTTCAGCATGCCGATGTTCTACGACTGGTTCCCCCGCTGCATCCGTCCGTGGCTATATATAGTACTGGCCTTCTGTTTCCAGTTTTCCAACGGCATGTACCTTGGCGCGATGAATCAGGTCGTCGGCCAGTGGGCAGTGATGCGCGAGGATGTGCAGATGTGTCTCTATGCCACGCTCACGGGGATGGCCCTCTACTTCGTCGTCTTGTTTCGCATGAAGTTTCGCTTCACCAATCAGGGACTTTTGATGAGTTCCGCCCTCATCATCTTCCTTTGTCAATGGTTGGCTACGCTGCGTCTTCCACTTCCTCTGCTTTGGGGGCTCTGTGTGGTTTGTGGCATGGCGAAGATACAAGGCACATTTGAGTGTATGTCGAACATCCAACTTTGGATGACTCCCAAGCGCGATTTCGGTGTCTTCTTTCCTTTGCTCCATATCATCCTGCTTGTCTCTATAGAATACTCGGGCTTTTTGGCTGCATGGTTTGCCTATGAGATGCATTGGGAGTATATGCACTATTTCGTTATGTTGCTCATGCTACTGGTGCTTCTGGTCCAGGCGGCACTTACCCGTCCAGTTCACGCGATGCCCAAGATAGTGCCCCTACGTGGTATCGACTGGTTGGGTGGTGTGCTCTGGATGGCATTGTTTCTTCAGTCGGCTTGGTTGCTCTGCTATGGCGACTGGCTCGACTGGTGGCATTCGTCCCAGTTTCGCCTGGTCTGCGGCACGTCGATCATCACCTTTGCCGTCTGCTTGCAGCGCATGCTCTTCCATCCCCATCCGTTCTATGAGCCAGCCATGTGGCGTTATCCCAATGTGGTGCCGATTATCCTTCTCATCGGCGTGGTGGAGGCCTTGTTCTCCTGCGAGCATGTGCTGGAGATGGTCTATTACGAGGAGGTGATGCACTATGACGACTTGACCACAGAGACCTTGGCCCAATGGTCGCTTCCGGGCATCCTTGGAGGCTGTTTGGTCAGCTTGGGGTGGCTGAAACTGATGCGTTGGAACGTGTATAAACTCATTGCCTTCGGGCTGATGTTTTTCTCCCTCTATGTGGGTGGATACTATGTCTTGCTCGACAGTGGGCTGAGTATCGAGATGCTCCGCATACCGCTGATGTGTCGTGGATTCTCCTATGCCGTCCTCTGTATCGCCTTCATGTGGTGTCTGCACGAGATGATGTCGTTTGAGCATTTCTTCCAAGCACTCTCGATATTCAATGTCCTGCACATGTTTGTGGGAGGGCTGGTGGGTGCTGCGCTCCACTCCTACGGCATGAAATACTACATGGCCGATGGTTTTGCCCGTTGTTCCCAGTATATAGACCGTGTGCGGATGTCTGCCTCTCCGGCCGATTTCTCCTCTGTCGTCTCGCGTTTGGTGGAAGGCGTGATGGCGCAAAGCATCAAGATCCTCTTCGGGTGGACCTTGCTTGCTGGGTTGTTCTTCGCCCTGCTGATGTTGCTTTGGGACATACCGATGGTGCGCCACCAGATCAAGTATATCCCCTCTTGGCCGCGTGTGGGCATGGGGGTGTGGCGTGGCTACCGTCGTCAGCAGAAGTTGCATCGCTTGCGCGTGATGCGGAGAAATAATAGTCTCGGCAGAGAAGAAAAAGAAATGGGGACTGACCTCGTCGAGAGGCAGTCCCCATGATGGTAAATGGTGGGTGGAATAGTGCGAGGGCGTCGGCCTAATTGGCCATCTCGGATATAAACTGGATGCGTACCAACCGTATCTCCTCTTCGGTGTAGTCCTCATTCAGTTCGTCCATCGCCTTGTCGATGTCGTCCGTATCGCTTTCCATGAAGTAGTCGTAGATGTCGTCTATCTGATCCTCGTCGTACGTGTCGTCGAGGTAGTAGTCGATGTTGAGCTTTGTTCCGCTGTCCACGATATCATCGAGCTTGTCTATCAGTTCGTCGAAGTCGAGGCCTTCGGCGCGTGCGATGTCGTCGAGGGACAGTTGGTGGTCGATACTCTGGATGATCTTCACCTTTTGCATCGACTTCTTCGCCACCGTCTTGACGCGGTACTCCTCGGGACGGACGATATCGTTCTCCTCGCAATACTTTTTGATCAGGTCGCAGAACGGCTGGCCATAGCGCTTGGCCTTGCCCGCTCCGACTCCCTGGATGTTGAGCAGTTCTTTCTCGTTGATAGGATAGATGGTTGCCATCTGTTCCAGGGAAACGTCCTGGAAGATGACGTAAGGAGGGCGCTCCAGTTTGCGGGCCATATCGTGGCGCAGGTCCTTGAGCATGGCGAAGAGTTGTGGGTCGAGCACGCCGAAACCGCCTTCGCCTCCCTCCTCATAGTCCTCGTCCTTAAACTCTGCGTCCATGACCACCTGGAAGGGCTTCGGGCTTTTCAGGTATCGCTTGCCTGCTGCGGTGAGTTTCAAGATGCCATAGCTCTCGATGTCTTTGCGCATATAGCCGTTGAGCAGTCCTTGGCGGATCACGGGATTCCATATCTTCGGGTCCTCGTTTTCTCCCTCGCCAAACTCCTCCAGCTCGTCGTGGTGGTGAATCCTGATATCATCAGTAGCCCTGCCTTTCACGAAGTCGATGAGATACTCCTGCTTGAAGTTCTCCTTGAGCACGCCTACGGCCCGCAGGACAATGGCGAGCTGCTTCTCCGCATCAATCCTTTGCTTGGGGTGTACGCAGTTGTCACACATCCCGCAGTTGTCCTTCGGATACTCCTCTCCGAAGTAGTGGAGCAACATTTTGCGGCGGCAGACCGACGACTCGGCATAGGCGGCTGTCTCCTGAAGCAGTTGGCGCCCGATGTCCTGTTCGGCGATCGGCTTGTTCTCCATGAATTTCTCCAGTTTCTTGAGGTCCTTGTATGAGTAGAAGGCCACACAAATGCCCTCCTTGCCGTCGCGTCCGGCGCGTCCCGTCTCCTGGTAGTAGCCCTCCAGCGACTTGGGAATGTCGTAGTGGATGACAAAGCGCACATCGGGTTTGTCGATACCCATGCCAAAGGCGATAGTGGCAACGATCACCTTGATGTTCTCCATCAGGAAGTCGTCCTGCGTCTGCGACCGTGTCTCGGAGTCGAGCCCCGCATGATAGGGGGCGGCCTGGATGTCGTTGGCTTTCAATATCTCTGAAAGCTCCTCCACCTTCTTGCGCGAGAGACAGTAGATGATGCCGCTCTTGCCCTGGTGCTCCTTGATAAACTTGACGATTTCCTTGTCCACTTCCTTCGTCTTGGGCTTCACGGCATAGTAGAGGTTGGGACGGTTGAAGGAGCTCTTAAACTCTGGCGCGTTGTCGATGCCCAGGCTCCGCTTGATGTCCGTGCGCACCTTGTCGGTCGCCGTGGCCGTCAGGGCTATGACGGGTGCCGTGCCTATCTCGTCGATGGCGTGGCGGATTTTGCGGTATTCGGGTCGGAAATCGTGTCCCCACTCCGAGATACAATGAGCTTCGTCAATGGCATAGAAAGTGATGTGGACGGTTTTGAAGAACTCGATATACTCCTCCTTGTTCAAGGACTCCGGGGCGACGTAGAGTAGCTTCGTGTGTCCCTTGACGATATCCGACTTCACGCGGTCTATCTCTGCCTTCTTCAGCGACGAGTTGAGGTAGTGGGCCACGCCGTCCTCCTCGCTGAGGCCGTTGATGACATCCACTTGGTTCTTCATCAATGCGATGAGGGGTGAGACGACAATGGCCGTCCCGTCCATCAACAGGGATGGAAGCTGGTAGCATAGGCTCTTTCCGCCGCCTGTGGGCATGAGGACAAAGCTGTCGTTACCGTCCAGGAGGTTGCGGATGATAGCCTCCTGGTCGCCCTTAAACTTGTCGAAGCCAAAGTAATGTTTGAGTGCTTCGGTCAGATTCACTTCCTTTGTCATTGTTAATAGTTGATGTATTCCGTATCGTAGGGGTGATTCCTGTCCATCCGTCTCCGTAGGGGAGGGGAGGACTGGCCCCCGCCCCGTCAGGTCCTTTCGACCCTGTCGGTGGTGGGGTTGTGGGTGATAGACACACTACTTGCCTTGTTCCAGACGGCGCAGGCTGGTCGATTTCTCCAACTCCTGCGCGGCATAGTCGCGCGTCACTTCCAATTCCTTCACGTCCTTGGAGGGCAATTCAAACATCGCCTCGTTGACCACGCTCTCTACGATGGATCGCAGGCCACGCGCGCCGAGTTTGTACTCCACGGCCTTATCGACGATGTAGTCGAGCGCGTCGTCGGTGAAGGTGAGTTTGATGCCGTCCATCTCGAAGAGTTTGGTAAACTGCTTGACGATGGAGTTTTTCGGCTCGACGAGGATCTTTCGCAAGGCTTCGCGGTCGAGCGGCTTCAGATAGGTGAGCACCGGCAGTCGTCCGATGATCTCGGGGATGAGTCCAAACGCCTTCAGATCCTGAGGCAGAACATATTTCATCAAGTCGTTCTTGTCGATCTTTGCCGTGTTCTGTATGGAGTTGAATCCCACGACGTGGGTGTTGAGTCGTCGGGCTATCTTGGTCTCGATGCCGTCGAACGCGCCACCACAGATGAAGAGGATGTTCTTTGTGTCCACCTGTGTGTAGTTTTGGTCCGGGTGCTTGCGTCCGCCCTTGGGGGGTACGTTGACCACCGTGCCTTCGAGGAGCTTGAGGAGTCCCTGCTGCACGCCCTCGCCGCTGACGTCGCGCGTGATGCTGGGGTTGTCCGACTTGCGGGCTATCTTGTCGATCTCGTCGATGAAGACGATACCGCGCTCCGTCTCGGCCACATCGTAGTCGGCCACCTGCAGGAGTCGCGAGAGAATGCTCTCCACGTCCTCGCCGACATAGCCCGCCTCTGTGAAGACGGTGGCGTCGACGATGGTGAACGGCACGTCCAGAAGTTTGGCTATGGTGCGTGCGAGGAGCGTCTTGCCCGTTCCCGTGGATCCGACCATGATGATATTGCTCTTCTCGATCTCCACGCCCGTCTCGTCCTCGGGCTGCTGCAAGCGCTTGTAATGGTTATAGACGGCCACGGCCAATGATCGCTTGGCCTCGTCCTGCCCGATGATATATTCGTCGAGGTAGGCTTTGATGTCCATTGGCTTGGGCACCTCGGCCAGCTTGCGGGCTCCTCCCTTTCCTTTTTTGTGGTCGTCGACAGCTCCTGCCGTCTCCAGTATGTTGTAAGCCTGCTTGATGCAGTCGTCGCAGATGTATCCGCTCAGGCCCGAGATGAGCATATTGACATCATCCTCCGACCTTCCGCAGAAAGAACATTTCTTTTTAGGCATATTCTCTCCTTAATATATGAATGAGATATATCGTGAGTTGCTATTCCGTGATTTATTCTTTAGCCGAGGCTTCGTCAGCACCACCTTTCTTCACCATGATCTGGTCGATCATGCCGTATTCCTTGGCCTCGTCGGCCGTCATCCAGTAGTTGCGGTC
>ERZ779877.1862-NODE-1862-length-16759-cov-2.617337_pt1 | contig 16759 bp, 12 predicted proteins | sample MGYA00511556_ERZ779877 | MGnify/ENA primary metagenome ERZ779877 (study PRJEB29588, sample SAMEA2159338) | human gut metagenome | biome: human gut; feature: human-associated habitat; material: faeces | place: Denmark | collected 2008/2010 ...
CCCTATCATCTTCATATGCCATCTTATTTTTTAGAGACATTTACTGAATATCCCTGAAAAATCTTGCTGCTATGCTAAGCATAATAATACAAAGGAGTTAGGAACAGTACAGTTCTCTTTCTTATTTATGTGTATAAGCTAGTGCTGCTCCCAATGCCGTGCGATACTCTGCATATTCAGGTATCCAAAAATGGCATTGGTACATTTCTTCCATAACTGGGAATATTTCTTTGCATTGTGGCATTTTGGTCAAATTACCTATTAGGACAAAATCTTTAATGTGGCTATTCAGTGCTGCTAATATGACAGATTGTCCTATTGATTGTAATACCATATGAATGATTCCCGCTGCTACATCTTCCATAGAGGCGTTTGAACTTGCTTTGCCAAATGTGGAAGCGGTGGCATCCAGAGGCAGTCCAGGTAGAGGGGTATTGCAAATATCCTTGATTTGCAGATCAATATTTTCTATTACACCTTTTTCTGCCATCTTTACCACTTGATGAATATTCTGTGTTTTTAACAACAGGCGAGATAGTCCTTGAATGGTTCCTCCGCCAATACCTATACCACCTATGTGAGATATGTTTTTACCTCCTTCCACTTTTACAAAAGAGGTGCCGGTACCCATGCTTACTACAATAAGGTCTTGCAATTGGGAGTCATAGTGAGCTCCAAGACCGTTTGCTAGAAACTCATCCGTATGATCAGTAGAGAGTCCATATAAGGGTTGGTTTACGTAAGCACTTCCCACTCCTGTCAACATGACTTTATCAATGTCGTTTAAGCTGATTCCATTATCATATATGTATTTGCCGAAAGCACCGAATAACGAAGTGATAGGATCTTCGGCTTTTACAATCATAGGATGTTTTATGCCTTCTTTATCCACACCTATTATCTTGGTGGTGCTTCCGCCTACGTCTATACCTATTACCATTCCCATTGTTTTTCTTTGTTTATTTTAAAATAGTGCAAATATACAGGAATTATCTAAGTGGCTATTCATATAGCTTGCAATAATTACCAATTATCTGTTCGGAATGGAGCTACAGGCAGGCCTGATGCTCCGAATAAGGTACCATCAGTATGGTTGGCCCAATTGTATCTTACGGCTACAGGATGAGGTACATCGGGTGATTGTACAATTATTTCTTTCTTTTTTACAGTTACTGTTGCCGGATAAAAAATCCGATCTGTACCTGCGATTATAAATCCGCGTACTGGGTCGGGATGCAAGAATCCTTTTCCTAAGTTTTCAAAATGGATGCGAAGGGTATTTCCTTCGATGCTGTAGCCTTTATAAACCGGATATTGAGGCATTTTTCTTTTTCCGTAAGTTTGCTTTAAAGCTAACTGTGATAGGCGAAGACCTGTTTCCAGAGTACTTTGGAAGGTATTGCTTTTTTCTTTTCCAATATCGGTGGTTACCACCATGCCTGTATGATTCAAGTGTAAAGCCTGTGCTTGTGCTTCACGCATGGCCGCCCAGTCTGAATCATCTTGTGCTTCTTCTTTTTTCTCATGATTGGGCAGTTGCACAAAGTAGAAAGGCATTTGTGGTTTTTGCCATTTATCGCGCCAGTCGGCTATCAATGACATGAATAAGTCTGCATATTCATCGCTACTTTCCAAATTACTCTTTCCTTGATACCATATAACACCTTGAAGAGGGAAAGAGGTAAGCGGATGTATCATTGCATTGAATAATCCTGTGGGATACTTAGGGTTACTTTCTGGTGAAATGGGTACAGGGGGGATTCCACTTAATGAGAGACCGGATAGGTATTTCCATTCTCCTGCCAATGAGATAGGATCTTTGCCTTTTACACTCAGCTTCATGTCTTCTGGACGGCCATATATTCCTCCTTTGCTTTTGTAATTGGTCACACGTATGGTCAGTACAGCTTTTCCGCGTTTTACCAGCTTATAGGGAATTGTGTAATAGCGGGACGCATCGGCTTTCGTGTTTCGTCCTATTTCAGTCCCGTTATAATATACGATGCTTTCATCGGCAATGTTCCCTAAATTTATTGTGACATTTTTTCTAGCCCAGTTACGTGGAATATCTATCGTTTTTCTGAACCACACTACTCCATCGAAGTCTTTCATTCCCTTATCTTCCCAGTATCCCGGAAGTTCCATTGTTTTCCAGTTCTCATCCGAATAATCAGGTTCCGCCCATACTTGGTGGTCATCGCACCATCCCATATCGTGTTCGTAAAGAGCTTGATACCACTCTTCTCTTTGACGGGCATATTCTGCTTCTATTTTTTCAGGATTGAACCCCAAGGATTCAAGCATTTCAGTTTCTTTGTTGTAACTTGGCAGGTTTTCTAACGCATCATAACTGGCCCATGCTTCTGCAGGAGTATCTTTCCAGGTACAACTTATTATACCTATGGGTACTTTCAGGTTTTTTTGTAACTGACTGGCAAAAAAATATCCGATTGCAGGGAGTCCGGTTATGGTTTCAGATGTACATTCTTTCCAACCTTCTTGTGTAGCATGCAAATCTTTCTTGGGAACTAAAGAGATTTCTTTTTTTGTCTGAAACAGACGGATATAAGGTTGGGAGGGTATATCTATGGGAGTTTCTGTTTCACATTCTCCTGTATACAACCATATTTCGCCAATCAGAATATTTTGCAGTATGTGCTCATCCCCGTCCGAAATGATAATTTCATAAGGACCTCCGGCAGATGGGGTAGGAACTTCTATTTTCCAATTTCCTTCTTTGTCAGGTGATGTCGTATAGGGATGCTTACTCCATCCTGTTGTTATTATCACTTCTTTTTTTGTAGATGAATGGCCATGAAAAATGACATTCGATTTTTGTTGTAATACCATATTGTCTGTGAATAATGCAGGCAGTGTTACTTTGGCCTCTGCCATACAAAATGCCATTAACATTCCCAATAAGATCATTTGTTTTTTCATAAGTGCCAAGTTTGTTGTGTTATTAAGTTTATAGTATTTATTTATGTTGTATAAGTCCCCGGTCTTTGAATATGAGTTGTACCAGGCGGAAAGCCAAATCTGTAAGCAATATTCCCAAGGCCGCACCAATGATGACATCAAACAGCCAGTGACGGTTATTCAGAATGCGGGTAAACCCTGTAACTATAGCTGCTGCGTATGCTACTAATCCTACCCAATATCCTTTGAATCCATATTCCTTATACAATAGGGTAGCTGCCATAAACGCTGCTGCCGTATGTCCGGAAGGAAAAGAGAAATAATTTGTGGCATCCGGGCGAAGCACCCCGGTGGTGAGTTTTAATCCATTTACTACCAGCTGCGTCAGTACGACTGACAAGACTATGAAAGTGAACAGTCGTTTCCATCCGAAATTACCTCTTATTCCTCCCAATTTCAGTCCGAATAGAAGTATGAGTGGAAAAAGTTGCAGATAATTGTCATAAGTTTGATGGAAAGCCGGAGCATGTACATTACGCAAATTACGTATGTATAGATTTGCATTTTCGAAAAAATGGGAGAATGTTCCGCTTCCGTCTTGCAAATACACTGCAATAACAAGTAATACAGCTACGTAAAACGTGATGATTGCCATCATTTTAATTTTTCCTATCATAAGTCAGTTTATTCTACGGATGAATGCCCCGAAAGTACTCATTTTCTCTTTTATCTGTTAATGCGTTAATGATAAATTTTGTTCAAAATAAGTTTCTTTAGGAATCTTATGGTTTAGTCGGTTCTTCCTTCATTTCTCCCTTGCTATATCCGCTAGGACTTATTTTATAGTATTTTTTGAATACCTCGCGGAAATATTTTACATCATTAAACCCGGTCATATCTGATATTTCGGATATATTATACTGTCCTTCGGATAGTAATTGCGCTGCCCGTTTCAGCCGGATCAGGCGGATATAGTCTGCCGGAGCTTGGTCTGTCAATGCTTTTAGTTTATTGTAGAAACTGGAACGGCTCATATTTTGTGAAGCACAGAGTGACTCCACGTTGAAACCTGAATTGTCTAGATTTTCAGTTATTGTTTCTTTTACTGCTTCCAGGAACTGTTGATCCAATGTGTTGCTATAATTTATGGAAATGCTGTCATTGTGTAGTTCCATTTCTGCATATTTGCTACGAAGTAGTGCACGGTTAGTCAGTATATTGGCTATGGATGCTTTTAGTATTCCTATGTTAAAAGGTTTTATCAGGTATTTGTCCGCACCTGTTTCCAACCCTTCAACGATATTCTTTTCGTCATTTAATGCTGTTAGCAGAATTACAGGGATATGAGACGTCAGTATATTATTCTTGATAGCAGAACACAATTCGTCCCCCCGCATTTCGGGCATCATAATGTCCGATAATACTAAATCAGGCTTAAATTCGGGGATGATTTTTAAGGCTTCTTTTCCATTGGTACATGTTTCCACTTGATAAGCTTCGGATAAAGTATGAGACAGATATTCGCGTAGATCGTCATGGTCTTCCACAACCAGGATGCGCTGTGCATTTTGAACATGCTGCCGATACTGATCTTTATAAGTGTGGGGAGAGACTGCACTAGGGGATACTGGTACCACGTTTTCTTGTTGTACCGTTTTTGTCGGAACCTGTTGACTTCGGAATTGTTTTTGGGGGAAGATAACCTTTACGCGGGTGCCTTTATTCTCTACGCTTTCTATGCTGATCTTTCCTTTATGAATACGTACCAGTTTCCACACTAACATCAGTCCGATTCCACTGCCTGTAATTTTTGCATTGATGGCATTGCTGCCCCTGAAGTGTAACTTAAATAACTTTTTCTGTTCTTTGGCAGGAATCCCGATGCCCGTGTCCGTAATCTCCAGACTCCAGTTGTCCTTGTCATGGCGGGTGATAATGTGTACCTCACCGTGGGCGGGAGTATATTTGATGGCATTTAAAATCAGATTTTTTGTGATCGAGTCCATCTTTTCTTTGTCGAACCATACATTTTGATATTCAAAGTTGCTTTTGTAGTCGAGTTTGATCTGTTTGGCTTCTGCATAACTATAAAAGGCATGGTATATTCCTTCCATATAGGTATTAAGTTCGTGTTCCGATATACGAAGGGAGGATGAGTACACATTGGCTTTGCTGAAGTTTATCAGATTGGTGGTGAGGCGTATCAAAGTGTCCACGTTCTTCATGGCTGTAAGCATATTGGCCTGACTTTCTTCACTTAAATTTTCTTTTTGTTGAATTTCTTCCAAAGGTGCCTTTATCAGTGTCAGCGGAGTACGGATATCATGCGCTGTATTGATAAAGAACCGAGTTCTTTCATCCGAGGCCTTTTTTTCTCTGCGCATGGAATGAAGGCGGAAAATGACGTATGTTGCTAAAATGATAGTCAGGACATAAATACAAATAGCCCAAAAACTGAGCCACACGGGATGTGCTACAGTTATTTTCAATATCCGCTCCTGCAACACGTGTTTATTATCCTCTTTGGAAACAGAACGTACACGCAGTGTATAGGTGCCGGGAGCAACATTAGTAAATCGGATAGTTCCTTCGTCACTGGGAGTAGTCCAGCCATCGTAGAATCCTTCCAACTGCCAGGTATATAGTATGTCCGACGGATAATCGTAATTGATAGAGGATACTCGGATGGAAAATGTATTTTGCATATATTTCAGATTCAATTTCTCTATTTGGTCGATATCTTTAGTCAGAGGAGAGTTTGGATCATTGGGATATACAGTTTGGTAGAAAATACGGAAATCGCTGAATATCATATGTGAATCTCCTGTTTTGGGCATCTCTATGTTTGGGGGGAATTCCAGTGCACCGTCTGTACTTCCGAATACGGTGTTCCCATTGGCACGTAGTACGCCGGAGCCGGCATTGAAACAGGTGGACATCAACCCTTGTCCGCGAGTCCAGTTGCGGAACTGGCGGTTGGTAGGCGAGAAAATACTGATACCATTTTCGGTACTCATCAAGATATTCCCGTCTTTTGTGGGTAGAATAACATAAATGCTGTTTGATACTAACGGGCTGTTTCCTGTATGGTAATGGGCGCTGATTGATTCTTTTACCGGATCATAAGTAAATAGTCCGGAGCCACTGGTGCCAATGTAGAGTAAACCATTGTTTTCTTGGTGTAACGTATAAATGTAGGTTGCTCCACCGGGCAGAGGTATTTCATGGTATTTGCCCGAATTCCGGTCTAGTAGAAAAAGATTGGTGGAGGTACCTATCCACATAGATGTACTGTCCTTTTCTTCAATGGCAGTAACAGAACCTAGTCCGGGATAAAGACGTCCTTGGCGTGTCTTCAGATTAAAGCATTTCAGATTATAATATCCTCCGGACCATATACACCCGTATCTGTCCTTTTTAATGTCGCGTATGTATTTGTCGGCACGTATATTCAGATGGAAGGATTGGGCAGGGGTGAGGTATTCTATGTTTCCGTTTTTCTTGGTAATCTGGAAAATGCCCGATGCATATCCTCCCGCCCATATAATACCCGGAGAGACTTCGCATAAAGTAATAAAAATGCGGTTCTGATCTTTTAGTCCGTGATTGAAAGAGCTTAGGAAAGAACGCCATTGCTTTTGCTTTGAATCGTATAAGCTGATGCCGTTGCTTGTTCCAAACCACAGATCCCCGTCACTGTCTTCTATAATGGAGTTTACTTGGTTGTTTACTAGTGACTGCCGGTTGCCAATAGAGTGCTTTATCCAGTTGTAGTTGGTATATTGGTTATTGCGGACGGTAATTCCCGTAGGATAGTTGGACAGCCAGATACGCTGCTCGTTGTCTACATATACATCATTGATAATGTTTCCGTCCATTTCGTTGTAACTACCATAGTTTGCAATGATATAAGGATCTGTTTCATAGGTGTCTATGTTTAACTTGTGTACTCCTGCTCCTTCAGTGGCTACTAATAACTCCTTTGTGTTCAAAGGACTGATCCGTGTAATATTCACATCTGTCAGTTCTACTTCGGGACGTACAATTTTCTGGCTGTTCAAGTCATATATATAGACTCCCTTTTCAAAAGTGCCTATAAATAGTTTGTTGGCTGTACGGTGTAGATATAATTCATGTACGTGCATATCCATCATTCCCAGTTTGCCGCAGGAGAGCTCTTTTAAATTCCCGTTTTCCAGTTTTGCCAGATAGATTCTTTTGTCTGTACCTATAAAGAAATGTTCACTGTTTATCTGTTCTATGCAGGTGATATTTCCCAGTCGGTTAGAGATTTGTTGCTTTTGTCCGGATTCTATGTTAAAAAGGTGGATAGCCGATTTGCCGCACAGCCATACGTTATCCTCCTGGTCTATGTAACTATATCTCACGAAAGCATGGTAGTCCTTATTCCAGTAATTGTACATACTGTATATCTGTACAAAACGGTCGTGGCCTGAATCATAACGAAAAATTCTGCCTTGTTTTCCTGTGACCAGTAGTGTACCTGTTTTATCTAAAAAAGTCCAGTTTATATTCAATAACGGGTCTAGTTCCCTGTTACCTTCTCTTAATTTATAATGTTTTATTTCTTTTCCGTTATATTGGTCTATCCCCACATGAGTAAGGAACCACATATATCCACGAGCATCTTTCTGAATTTTGTATATTTTCTGATTGCTTAGTCCTTCTTCTATGCCAATATATTTATAAGTCTGCGATGAGACGGTTAATGACAGTAGTAAAAAAATGAGACTTGTGATAGTAGCTTTCATAAAACTCTTTATTCTAAATCTTTTCTTTTTTCAAAAAACAGTAACAAAATTAAGATAAAAAAATCATAGGATTAGTAATTTGAGATGAGCTAAATTTCGGTAAAATTATCCCTTTGTTCGCCTATGGCTCGCTTGTGTGAATATAAGAAATATAAATGGAAGAAGGTTTGTAACATAACTGTCAGATGATTATGTTTTCTTAACAAAACTTCGTGCAGCATTATGGTATGGCCTGCATTTTTTTCAATAGAAAGGACTTATAAACTAGAATAATTAACTAAGTAAAGAAAAGCACAATGAAAAAGTTTTTTGGTTTTAATAAATTGCTTGCGTCTGTAGCGGTACTTGCTTCTGTGATGATCTTTCAATCCTGTTTGGATGATGATGATAATGATTATTATAGATATGCGTTGCCCAATGCACTAGTTACAGTGAAACCGGTGGCCGACAATTCATTTTTTATGCAGTTGGATGACAGTACGACACTGTTACCTGTCAATATGAAAAATTCTCCCTATGGTGAGAAGGAAGTAAGGGCCCTTGTAAATTTCGATCCGGTGAATGAGTCAAGCGGAGAGTATGACAAGGCTGTACATATCAACTGGATAGACAGTATCTTGACAAAACCGATTGCCGGTGATTTAGGAGATAAGAATGATGAAGTATATGGTACTGACCCTGTAGATATGATTAACGATTGGGTAACAATTGCCGAGGACGGTTATTTGACTTTGCGTTTCAGAACCATGTGGGGGAATCGCAGTCAAGCTCATTTTGTCAATTTGTTGATGAGTAAAGATGCTGAAAATCCTTATGAGGTAGAATTCCGTCATAATGCTTTTGGTGATGTATATGGTGAACCTGTCGACGGACTGGTGGCATTTAATTTGGATTCCTTGCCTGACACTGAAGGAAAAACAGTGAAGCTGAAATTAAAATGGAAATCATTTAACGGAGAGAAAACTGCGGAATTTGATTATTGTACCCGTAAGTCAACTCCTGCAAACAGTGCAGCCATTACAGCCGGACGAAGTGTCTTGAGATTAAAATAAGGTTTAATAACTGAGGTGCAATTTCAATCCCTCCTGTTCTATGTGGTATAGAGCCGGAGGGATATTTTTTTGCTTTATTCGCTCATCCATATCCCTAGCATTACTCCGAGGATACCCAATACCACACTACCGATGATGTAGGTGAAAAAAGAGGGGTAGAGTCCTGATTTCAGTAATTGCAGACTTTCGTTGCTGAAAGTGGAAAAAGTAGTGAAGCCACCGCAAAGTCCGATAGTGAGCATCAGTCTTATATCATTGTTGATATGAATGCGTGAGGTGAGGGTATAGAATACCCCGATCAGTATGCAACCCAAAATATTGACTGCGAAAGTACCCCACGGAAAATTCGTTGTTCCCTGGCGATAAATGCTTATGGTAAGCAGGTAGCGAAGTACACTTCCTGTACCTCCTCCCAAGAAGATGAGTAATAGTGATTTCATAAATGCTACATTTTAATGCAAAAATAGCAATGATTATTCATTCAGAGCCAAACTTTTTTCGTAATTTTGCACCCTAAACGAAAAATACGCAAAAAGGAATGGGTGGTTTTTTTGGAACAGTCTCAAAGGCTGAATGCGTCACCGACTTATTTTACGGGACGGACTATAATTCACATTTAGGAACAAAAAGAGGTGGTTTGGCTACGTATGCCCAAGGAGAGGGATTTATGCGTTCTATCCACAATTTGGAGAGTTCTTATTTCCGCACGAAGTTTGAATCTGAACTTCCGAAGTTCAAAGGTAGTTCGGGTATCGGCATTATCAGTGATACGGACCCGCAGCCTATCGTGATAAACTCGCATCTGGGCAAGTTCGCCATCGTCACAGTAGCTAAAATCAATAACATTACGGAATTGGAACGCGACTTGCTGGCAGCTAATATGCACTTTTCTGAAATGAGTCTTGGCAAGACGAATCAGACGGAGCTGATCGCATTGCTTATTGTGCAAGGGAAAAATTTTGTAGATGGTATAGAGAATGTCTTTAATAAAATCAAAGGATCATGCTCCATGCTGATATTGACGGAAGACGGTATTATAGCAGCACGTGACAAATGGGGGCGTACTCCGATTGTGATAGGTAAAAAAGAGGGTGCGTATGCTGCGACAAGTGAATCAAGCAGTTTGCCGAATCTGGATTATGAAATAGAGAAATATGTAGGACCGGGCGAAATTATTCGCTTGCGTGCCGACGGAATGGAACAAATGCGCAAGCCGAACGAAGGAATGCAGATTTGTTCTTTTTTGTGGGTATATTATGGATTTCCTGTTTCATGCTATGAAGGGAAAAATGTAGAGGAAGTACGTTTTATGAGTGGTTATAAAATGGGGCAGAAGGACGATTCGGAAGTTGATTGTGCCTGCGGTATTCCTGATTCGGGAGTAGGTATGGCATTGGGGTATGCTGAAGGCAAAGGAATTCCTTATCATCGTGCTATTGCCAAGTACACACCCACCTGGCCTCGTAGTTTTACTCCTGCCAATCAGGAAATGCGTTCACTGGTAGCAAAAATGAAGCTGATACCTAATCGTGCAATGCTGGAAGGTAAGCGCGTGTTGTTCTGTGACGATTCTATAGTGCGTGGAACCCAACTTCGTGATAATGTAAAAATTTTATTTGATTATGGTGCCAAAGAGGTTCATATGCGCATTGCTTGTCCGCCATTGATTTATGGATGCCCTTTCATTGGTTTCACTTCTTCAAAAAGTGATTTGGAATTGATAACCCGCCGGATGATTAAGGAGATTGAAGGCGATGAAAATAAGAATCTGGAAAAATATGCAACGACAGATTCGCCGGAGTATAAGAAGATGGTGCAAATGATTGCCGACCGCTTCGGTCTGAGCTCCTTGAAATTCAATACTTTGGAAACTTTGGTAGAAGCGATAGGATTACCAAAATGTAAGGTATGTACCCATTGTTTTGATGGTTCCAGTTGCTTCTAATAACAAAATAATAAAATATTAATGAAAAAGAGCCGTGATTTGTTTGGCAATTCACGGCTCTTTTTCTATTTTTACAGGCAAGTATGAATATTAAAACAAAAAGAAAAATGACGGTAATAGAACGATTTTTAAAATATGTAAGCTTCGACACTCAGTCTGATGAGAATAGCGGGGCTACCCCCAGTACACCGAAGCAGCTGGTGTTTGCACAATATTTAAGATCTGAATTGGAACAATTGGGCTTTCAGGAAATTTCTTTGGATGAGAATGGTTATCTGTTTGCCACATGGCCGGCCAATACGGATAAACCGGTTCCTACCATCGGATTTATTGCACACATGGATACCAGTCCCGATATGACGGGTGCGGGAGTCACCCCACGCATTGTCTATGGTTATGACGGAACGGATATTGTATTATGCGAAGAAGACAACATTATACTTTCTCCCAAGCAATTTCCCGAACTGTTGGATCATAAAGGGGAGGATCTTATTGTAACCAACGGCAAAACATTGTTGGGAGCTGATGACAAGGCGGGTATTGCTGAAATCATCTCAGCTATGGTATATTTGAAAGAACATCCTGAAATCAAGCATGGAAAAATTCGTGTGGGATTTAATCCTGATGAAGAAATAGGCTTGGGTGCACATAAATTTGATGTGGAGAGATTCGGATGCGAGTGGGCATATACGATGGATGGTGGTGAAGTAGGGGAGTTGGAGTTTGAAAACTTTAATGCCGCTTCTGCGAAAGTGATTATTAAAGGACGTAACGTACATCCGGGATATGCAAAGGATAAAATGATCAACTCCTTGCGTGTGGCTAATGAGTTTGTGTCTTTACAGCCTACGGATGAAGTGCCCGAATGTACTGATGGTTATCAGGGATTCTATCATTTGATTGGCATGACGGGTGAAGTAGAGCAGACTACCATCTCTTATATAATCCGTGATCATGACCGTGCCAAGTTTGAGGCATGCAAGGAAAATATGAAAAAGTGGGCGGAAATCATCAATAAGAAATATGGAGAAGGCACCGTTACATTGGAATTGAAAGACCAGTATTACAATATGCGTGAGAAAATTGAGCCGGTGATGCATATCATTGATATCGCTTTCAAGGCTATGGAAGAGGCGGGCGTGACACCTAAGGTGAAGGCTATCCGCGGTGGAACGGATGGTGCACAACTTTCATTCAAGGGATTGCCTTGTCCCAATATTTTTGCCGGTGGCTTGAATTTTCATGGCAGATATGAGTTCGTGCCAATCCAGTCTATTGAGAAAGCCATGAAAGTGGTGGTGAAAATCGCTGAATTGGTGGCAAGATAAGTAATTTATTAACCTTAAAATAGTAAAGTAATAACATGAAAACAACTCCGTTTACCGAAACACACATTGCCTTGGGGGCGAAAATGCACGAATTTGCAGGTTATAATATGCCTATTGAATATTCGGGAATTATTGATGAACATCTTACTGTATGTAATGCCGTAGGTGTTTTTGATGTATCCCATATGGGTGAATTTTGGGTAAAAGGTCCTAATGCGTTGGAGTTTTTGCAGCAAGTGACTTCAAACAATGTGGCAACTTTGCCCGTCGGTAAAGCGCAATATACTTGTTTCCCTAATGAGGAGGGAGGTATTGTTGATGACCTGTTGGTGTATCACTATGAATCCGAAAAATACTTGTTGGTGGTAAATGCGGCCAATATTGAGAAAGACTGGAACTGGTGTGTCAGCCATAACACAGTGGGTGCGGAATTGGAAAATGCATCCGACCGTATGGCACAGCTTGCTATTCAGGGACCGAAGGCTATGGAAGTTTTGCAAAAACTGACTCCGGTCAACTTGTCTGAAATTCCTTATTATGCTTTTACCACAGGTGAGTTCGCCGGTCAGAAAGATGTGATTATTTCGAATACCGGTTATACCGGTGCAGGTGGTTTCGAGCTTTATTTTTATCCCGAAGCTGGTCAGGCTATCTGGAAAGCAATTTTTGAAGCAGGTGCTCCTGAAGGGATTAAACCTATCGGGCTAGGGGCTCGTGATACATTACGTTTGGAAATGGGCTTTTGCCTGTATGGTAATGATTTGAGTGATACCACTTCTCCGTTGGAAGCAGGATTGGGCTGGATTACCAAATTTGTTGAAGGAAAGAATTTCACTTCACGTGCTTTACTTGAAAAGCAGAAAGCCGAAGGATTGAAACGCAAGCTGATTGCTTTTGAAATGGTAGACCGTGGTATTCCCCGTCATGGTTATGAACTGGTAAATGCTGATGGAGAGAAAATAGGTGAAGTAACTAGTGGAACCATGTCTCCAATGCGTAAGATTGGTATCGGTATGGGATATGTTCAGACCGCTTACACAGCATTAGGTACTGAAATATTTATTGATGTGCGCGGACGCAAGCTGAAAGCTGTAGTAGTAAAGGCCCCGTTCAGAAAATAAATCGAAAGCCGGAAAAGAGAACGCTGATAACAAAGAAAACGCGGATATTCAAGAAATCTGAATATTCGCGTTTTCTTTATATGGCTGATATACATTTACGGTTAGTTCCTTTTCATAAAAACAGCTTTTAATGCAAAATTAATAATAGGATGAAGAATATGATAAATAGATAATTCTTAATTTTGCAATCAAAAATTTATTAGCTATGTCTGAATTGGCTCCATTGATAAGTGATTTGGCTTTGATTCTGATCTGCGCCGGTGTCATGACGCTCGTCTTTAAACGGTTAAAGCAACCTCTTGTTCTCGGCTATATCGTAGCCGGCTTTTTGGCAAGTCCCCATGTTCCTCTTACTCCGTCGGTCATTGATGTGGCCAATATCCATACATGGTCGGAGATTGGTGTGATATTCTTGTTGTTCGCTCTAGGGTTGGAATTTAGTTTCAAGAAACTGGTGAAGGTAGGGGGGACGGCGGTCATTGCGGCGTGTACCATTATATTTTGTATGATATTGGTTGGGATTTTTGTAGGGTGGTCTTTCGGGTGGCAACGCATGGACTGTCTGTATTTGGGAGGTATGTTGGCCATGTCCTCCACGACTATTATCTATAAGGCTTTTGATGATTTGGGATTGAGGCAGCAACGGTTTGCCGGTTTGGTTCTTAGTATTTTGATATTGGAAGATATATTGGCTATTGTTTTGATGGTTATGTTGAGTACAATGGCAGTGAGTCAGAATTTCGAGGGCAGTGAAATGGTATATAGCATTGCCAAATTATTATTCTTCCTTATATTGTGGTTTGTGGTAGGTATTTATATCATTCCTACATTTTTGAAGCGTTCCCGCAAGTGGATGGCAAATGAAACATTGCTGATTGTTTCGCTGGCATTGTGCTTCGGTATGGTAGTTGTGGCGGCCAAGGTTGGATTTTCGGCTGCGTTTGGAGCTTTTATAATGGGGTCTATTTTGGCAGAAACGGTAGAGGCCGAAAATATAGAGAAGCTTGTGGCCCCTGTAAAGGATTTGTTTGGAGCCATTTTCTTTGTATCTGTGGGAATGATGGTAGACCCTGCCATGATTGTAGAATATATATGGCCCATTGTGATTATTACATTGGCCATTCTGCTTGGGCAGGTTATTTTTGGTACAGGTGGTGTGATTTTGTCGGGACAGCCGTTGAAAGTTGCCATGCAATGTGGCTTCAGTCTGACCCAGATTGGTGAATTTGCATTTATTATCGCTTCGTTGGGGGTAAGTCTGAAAGTAACCAGTGATTTCTTATATCCTATTGTGGTGGCTGTTTCGGTCATTACCACATTTCTGACCCCGTATATGATACGTTTGGCGATACCTGCTTATCATATAGTAGAGAAACGTCTGCCCGGCAAATGGAAAAAAATGCTTGAGCGTTATTCATCGGGATCACAAACGGTGAATCATGAAAACAATTGGAAGAAATTGTTGGTTGCCATAGCTAGGATCGTAGCTGTTTATTCTGTATTGTGTATAGCTATGATTACACTTTCATTCCATTTTATTATTCCATTGTTCCGGGCTAGTCTGCCTGTCTTTTGGGCCAATCTGGCAGGAACTGTTTTTACTATCGTCTGCATCGCACCTTTCTTGCGTGCCATTATCATGAAAAAACTGGAATTGGCTCAGCGTGACTATGATAGACTGAAAAGTAGTATCATGAATAAGGACGGTAATGATACGGACGATACTTCCCCTACTTATAAAGTTTTGGAAGAAGGTGCTAATACATTGTCTAAAGAAGAAACGACCCGGTTGGCGGCACGTCAGCTGAAGTTTATTCAGGGGTTGCAGGCGGCATTGGTACGTATCGAAAACAAAACTTATGGTATTTGCCGTGAAACCGGCAAGTTGATTCCGAAGGAAAGGCTTCGTGCAGTACCTCATGCAACACTGAGCATTGAGGCAAAGAACGAAGGAAAGAAATAAAATAGTGGTTAATGGTTAGTGATTAATAGTTTATGAGTTTTACTGTCATGTTACAGTATTAACCGCTAACGGCTAATCATTAACCATTAATTAATTTTCAATTTAATAAATGAAGAAACTACTCACCAAGGGGCAGCTCTCTGTTCTTATTGTCTTTGGAATTCTGATTATCGACCAGATAATAAAGATATTGGTAAAGACCAATATGTACTGGCATGAGAGTATCCGCATAACAGATTGGTTTTATATCTATTTTACAGAAAATAACGGCATGGCTTTCGGTATGGAAATATTCGGAAAGTTATTCCTTACTACCTTCCGTATTGTAGCTGTGGGATTGATTATCTGGTATCTGGCAAAAATAGTGAAACAGAATTATAAGACTGGTTATATTGTATGTATCTCTTTAATTTTGGCAGGGGCTATCGGTAATATTATAGACAGTGTGTTCTATGGCGTTGTTTTTAATGAAAGTACTCATAGTACCATCGCTTCTTTTGTTCCGGTAGGTGAAGGGTATTCGGAATGGTTGCATGGTAAGGTGGTGGATATGTTCTATTTTCCCATTATTGAAACCAACTGGCCCGAATGGATACCGGGAATAGGAGGGGAACATTTCATATTTTTCAGTCCGATATTTAATTTTGCCGATGCTGCCATCAGTTGCGGTATTGTGGCGTTGTTGTTATTTTACGGTAAGTATCTGAATAAGAATATTCACCCGTCAGCAGAAGAAATTAAAGAATAAATGATGCGTCGCAGGAATATTACTTGGGTGTGGCTGCTGGGTGCGGCTTTTATGGTGGGGTGTGGCAAGCAAGTGCCTGAAGATATTATCCAGCCGGACAGGATGGAGAATATATTACAGACTTTGAAAAACTCAAAGAAAACGGAGCTGTTGCTGTAAGTGAGGATGGCAAGTCTGTTATGAATGCCAGAGTTGCAAGACAAGCTATGAGACTTGCCGCAGAAGTTGACATACCTGTGTTTGCTCACTGTGAGGATAAGAATCTTGTTGCAAGAGGCGTCATGAATGCCGGTGAGAAAGCAAAAGATAGGCGATAATGAGCCATGTCCATGTGGCAGCGGTAAAAAGTACAAAAAATGCTGCGGCGCCAAGCTTTCCGGAAACGGTAAGGACTGATGGGATTCGGACTGTTATTGGCCGGATATATCGCTGCATTTCTTATGTCGATGACCCTTTACGGGTGGGCGATAAGGATATTGGGATGCATTGTGATGATACTCGGCTGCCGGAAACTGCATGAATATTTCCGCGGCTTTGCGTATGTTGAGGGCGCTGCCGCGCTTGTGGCGCTGACAGGGATCGCTGAAGGTGTGTTTTATGTTACGGAGCGCATCAACTCCGCGGTGCCTGACATTGTCAAGACCGTTGAGGGATGGGCATGGTTTGCCGTCGTGCTGCTTTTTCACCTTCTGCTCGGTTGGGAGTTGAACCTTGCGGCAAAGGCGGTAGGTATCGAAAAACCGCGGACTACGGCATTGACCTCCATGGTCACTGCTGTCATTTGGGCGCTGACATATGCGCTCGGTATAATGAAGCTCATCGAGCCCGGTTTTTATTATGTGCTTCTTTTGGTGCTCATAGTGCTTTCCGCGGTCGCGATATACGGGTGCTACAAGAATATCTGTCCTGCG
>ERZ779877.1863-NODE-1863-length-16750-cov-4.494040_pt1 | contig 16750 bp, 10 predicted proteins | sample MGYA00511556_ERZ779877 | MGnify/ENA primary metagenome ERZ779877 (study PRJEB29588, sample SAMEA2159338) | human gut metagenome | biome: human gut; feature: human-associated habitat; material: faeces | place: Denmark | collected 2008/2010 ...
TAGAGCACTAGCCTTCCAAGCTGGGGGTCGCGGGTTTGAGTCCCGTTTTCCGCTCAATCTTTTTGGTTTGCTGTTATAGCTCAGCGGTAGAGCACTTCCTTGGTAAGGAAGAGGTCGCGGGTTCAAGTCCCGCTAACAGCTCTCTTTTTTGTTTATACACAGAAGAACAACAAGCTAATTCATTTATAACATAATAAATTTTTAAGCTATGGCTAAAGAACATTTCGAGCGTACCAAACCGCATGTTAACATCGGTACTATCGGTCACGTAGACCACGGTAAGACGACTCTGACCGCTGCTATCACCAAAGTATTGGCTGAAAAGGGTTTTACTAAGGCAGACGAAATCAAATCGTTCGATCAGATCGATAACGCTCCTGAGGAAAAAGAGCGTGGTATTACTATCAATACTGCACACGTTGAGTATGAGACTGCAAAACGTCACTATGCACACGTAGACTGCCCGGGACACGCCGACTATGTAAAGAACATGGTAACTGGTGCTGCTCAGATGGACGGTGCTATCATCGTAGTTGCTGCAACTGATGGTCCTATGCCTCAGACTCGCGAGCACATCCTGTTGGCTCGTCAGGTAAACGTTCCTCGCTTGGTTGTATTCTTGAACAAGTGCGACATGGTTGAGGATGAGGAAATGCTCGAACTCGTTGAAATGGAAATGCGTGAGCTGCTTGCTCAGTATGACTTCGAAGAAGATACTCCTATCATCCGCGGTTCTGCCCTTGGTGCTTTGAACGGTGTTGACAAATGGGTTGACTCAGTACTCCAGCTGATGGATGCTGTTGACAACTGGATTCAGGAGCCGGTTCGTGACGTTGAGAAACCTTTCTTGATGCCTGTTGAGGACGTATTCTCAATCACTGGTCGTGGTACTGTTGCTACCGGTCGTGTTGAAACCGGTATCGTTAAGGTAGGTGACGAAGTTCAGATCCTGGGTCTTGGCGAAGACAAGAAGTCAGTTGTAACCGGTGTTGAAATGTTCCGTAAGATTCTTGACGAAGGTGAAGCTGGTGACAACGTAGGTCTGTTGCTTCGCGGTATCGACAAGAAGGAAATCAAACGTGGTATGGTTATTACCCACCCGGGTACCATCACTCCGCACTCTAAATTCAAGGCTTCTATCTACGTTTTGAAGAAAGAGGAAGGTGGTCGTCATACTCCGTTCGGTAACAAATATCGTCCTCAGTTCTATCTCCGTACGATGGACTGCACCGGTGAAATTCACTTGCCCGAAGGCGTAGAAATGGTTATGCCTGGTGATAACGTAGAAATCACTGTTGAGTTGATCTATCCGGTAGCTCTGAACGTAGGTCTCCGCTTCGCTATCCGTGAAGGTGGTCGTACCGTAGGTTCAGGTCAGATTACTGAAATCCTCGACTAATATTAAGGTCGGATAAATAAATCAAAACAGGTTCTCTCGAACCCTTAGGCGAAAGGGGCCTGTTTTTCTACGGGAATAGCTCAGTTGGTAGAGCACCGGTCTCCAAAACCGGGTGTCGGGAGTTCGAGCCTCTCTTCCCGTGCAAAAGTAAAATACAATGTTACACAAGGTAATTACATATTGTAAGGAATCTTACGACGAACTATCGCATAAGACCACGTGGCCAACACGTGCCGAGTTGACGCACAGTGCTGTTGTAGTACTTTATGCTTCCATACTCATCGCGCTGATAGTTTTCCTTATGGATACGGTATTCCAGTTCGTGATGGAGCTCGTATACCCGCATTAAATCATAATCATTAATTTTAAAGATGGCTGAGATTGCAATGCAATGGTACGTACTGCGTGCCATAAGCGGTAAAGAAGGCAAGGTGAAAGAGTACATCGATGCCGAGATTAAGAACGGGCGTCTGAACGGTTACGTTTCGCAGGTATTGATACCGACAGAGAAAGTTTATCAAGTACGCAACGGCAAACGCGTCGTTAAGGAAAGAAACTATCTGCCGGGCTATGTGCTTGTAGAGGCAAAACTGGTGGGCGAAATTGCACACGAATTACGGAATACACCGAATGTGCTGGGCTTTTTGGGCGGATTGGATAATCCGACTCCTCTTCAGCAGAGTGAGGTAAACCGTATTCTTGGAAAGGTTGACGAAATGCTCGAAGAGAATGACGATGTAGTTGTTCCTTTCGCAGTAGGAGAGGCCGTGAAAGTGACCGAAGGTCCGTTCAGCGGATTTACAGGCGTTGTTGAAGAAGTCAACAGCGAAAAGAAGAAGCTGACCGTGACGGTGAAGGTTTTCGGACGTAATACTCCGTTGGCATTAAGTTTTATGCAGGTAGAGAAAGAATAGGTAATGTTACGTGCCTAACCTTTCAAAAAACAAATCAAAATTAAAGAAAATGGCAAAAGAAGTTGCTGGATTAATCAAATTACAGATTAAAGGAGGCGCTGCAAATCCATCACCTCCCGTAGGCCCTGCATTGGGTTCCAAGGGAATCAACATTATGGATTTCTGCAAACAGTTCAATGCCAGAACTCAGGAGAAAGCCGGTAAAATTCTTCCGGTAGTCATTACTTATTATAATGACAAGTCTTTCTCATTCGTTGTGAAGACTCCTCCTGTGGCAGTGCAACTGCTTGAGGCAGCCAAAAAGAAAAGTGGATCGGCACAGCCTAACCGTACCAAGATTGCTGAAATTACTTGGGACGATGTGAAGGCCATTGCAACCGACAAAATGCCTGACTTGAACTGCTTTACGATTGAAGCCGCCATGCGTTTGGTAGCTGGTACTGCACGTTCAATGGGTATCACAGTAAAAGGGGACTTCCCTGAAACAACAAACAAATAACTTCAATTACAATGAGTAAACTGACAAAAAACCAAAAGTTGGTAGCTGATAAGATTGAAGCAGGGAAGGCATACACGCTGGCAGAAGCAGCTACTTTGGTGAAGGAAATTACCACCACCAAGTTCGATGCTTCGTTGGATATTGACGTACGTCTGGGTGTTGACCCCCGTAAGGCCAATCAGATGGTACGTGGCGTGGTATCACTGCCCAACGGAACCGGTAAGAGCGTTCGCGTTCTGTGCTTGTGCACCCCGGATGCCGAAGCTGCAGCAAAGGAAGCAGGTGCTGACTATGTAGGTCTCGATGAATATATCGAAAAAATCAAAGGCGGTTGGACGGATGTTGACGTAATCATCACTATGCCCTCTATCATGGGTAAGATTGGTGCTTTAGGTCGCGTTTTGGGTCCCCGTGGTTTGATGCCTAACCCCAAGAGCGGAACAGTGACCATGGATGTGGCCAAGGCTGTTCGCGAGGTAAAACAGGGTAAGATCGACTTTAAAGTAGACAAGGCAGGTATCGTACATACTTCAATTGGTAAGGTATCCTTTACTCCCGAGCAGATCGTGGGTAACGCTAAGGAATTTATCTCTACCATCATGAAATTGAAACCGACAACGGTAAAAGGTACCTACATCAAGAGTATTTATCTTTCTTCAACGATGAGTCGTGGTATCAAGATCGATGTGAAATCTGTTGTTGAAAACTAAAATTGAAATCGTATGAAAAAGGAAGATAAAGACCTAATTATCAATCAGATTGGCGAGCGTATTAGCGAGTATAGCCATTTCTATCTTGTAGATGTGACTGCGCTGAACGCTGCGCAGACAAGTGATTTGCGTAGAAAGTGTTTCAATGCTGACATCAAGATGATGGTGGTAAAGAACACTTTGCTTCACAAAGCTCTTGAAAAAGCTGAAGTAGATTTCTCTCCGCTTTACGGTTGCCTGAAAGGTACCACAGCAGTATTTTTCTGCAATACGGCCAATGCTCCTGCAAAGCTGATTAAGGAAGAAGGTAAAGCTACCGGAATTCCTGCTTTGAAAGCAGCTTACGCTGAGGAAGAAATTTATGTAGGTGCTGAGAACTTGGATGCGCTCTGCGCTATCAAGAGCAAAGCAGAGGTTCTGGCCGAAGTGGTTGCCCTGTTGCAGTCTCCGGCAAAGAACGTTATCTCTTCTCTCCAGTCTGCTGGACACACCATTCACGGTGTGCTTAAGACCTTGGGTGAGCGTCCTGAGTAATAATCAGGTGGCATGACCCGTTCCCATAAAATTAATCAAGTAAGAAACAAATAAATAGTTATAAGAAAATGGCAGATATCAAAGCTATTGCTGAAGAATTAGTAAATTTGACAGTAAAAGAAGTAAACGAGTTGGCAACTGTCCTGAAGGACGAGTATGGAATCGAACCCGCCGCTGCAGCTGTTGCTGTTGCTGCTGGTCCTGCTGCAGCTGGTGCTGCTGCTGAAGAAAAAACATCTTTCGATGTTGTTCTGAAGAGCGCAGGTGCTGCTAAATTGCAGGTTGTTAAGGCTGTGAAAGAAGCTTGCGGCCTTGGCTTGAAAGAAGCAAAAGACCTCGTTGACGGTGCTCCCAGCACGTTGAAGGAAGGTGTTGCTAAAGAAGAAGCTGAAGCACTGAAGAAAGCTCTTGAAGAAGCTGGTGCTGAAGTAGAAGTAAAATAAGCATAACACTAAGCCCTAACGGGTAATTTGGTTAAGAGTCCTCTGGTAGAGGGTTCTTAACCTTTTTGCGTCTAAATATTTTCAGATTTTACTCATTAAATTTGCAGAATGTCTTCAGTAATCAATAATCGCGTCAATTTCGCGACCGTGAAGAATCCGTTGCCCTATCCGGATTTTCTGGATGTTCAGCTTAAGTCCTTCCGCGACTTCCTGCAGCTTGACACTCCTTCTGAACAGAGAAAAAATGACGGCTTGTACAAAGTCTTTGCCGAGAATTTCCCCATTGCCGATACCCGTAACAATTTCGTACTGGAATTTCTCGACTATTATATTGATCCGCCTCATTACAGCATTGACGAATGTCTGGAGCGCGGATTGACTTACAGTGTGCCTTTGAAGGCCAAGTTGAAACTTTATTGTACTGATCCTGACCATGAGGATTTTGACACCGTAGTGCAGGAGGTTTTCTTGGGTCATATCCCTTATATGACTGACAACGGAACTTTCGTAATCAACGGAGCTGAGCGTGTTGTCGTATCTCAGTTGCACCGTTCGCCGGGCGTGTTCTTCGGGTCAAGTGTACATCCTAACGGCACACCGCTTTATTCTGCCCGTGTTATTCCGTTCAAGGGTTCATGGATTGAGTTTGCTACGGACATCAACAACGTGATGTATGCTTACATTGATCGTAAGAAGAAGTTGCCGGTAACTACGTTGTTGCGTGCCATTGGTTTTGAAAATGACAAGGACATTCTCCAGATCTTTAACCTGGCTGAAGAGCTCAAGGTTAGCAAGACTAATTTGAAAAAAGTAATCGGCCGCAAGCTGGCTGCCCGTGTGCTGAAGAGCTGGGTAGAGGACTTTGTGGATGAGGATACCGGCGAGGTAGTTTCCATTGAGCGTAACGAGGTTATTCTCGATCGCGAAACCGTATTGACGGAGGATAATATTCAGGATATTCTCGACAGTGGCGAGCAGACCATTCTGATTCACCATGAAGAGGCAAATTCTTCTGACTACTCTATCATTTTCAATACGCTGCAGAAGGACCCCAGCAACTCTGAAAAAGAGGCCGTGCTTTATATCTATCGTCAGTTGCGTAATGCTGACCCTGCTGACGATGCCAGCGCCCGCGAGGTGATTAACAACTTGTTCTTCTCTGACAAGCGTTATGACTTGGGCGAAGTTGGTCGCTACCGCATCAATAAGAAGTTGAATCTTTCAACAGATGCCGATGTGCGCGTGCTGACCAAAGAAGATATTATCGAAATTATCAAATATTTGATTGAACTGATCAACTCTAAGGCCACTGTTGACGATATTGACCATTTGAGCAACCGTCGTGTACGAACAGTGGGTGAGCAGTTGTCCAATCAGTTTGCCATCGGTCTGGCCCGTATGAGCCGCACCATCCGCGAGCGCATGAATGTGCGTGACAACGAGGTGTTCACTCCGACTGACTTGATTAATGCCAAGACGATTTCGTCGGTAATCAATTCTTTCTTCGGAACCAATGCCCTCTCGCAGTTCATGGACCAGACAAACCCGCTGGCTGAGGTGACGCACAAACGTCGTTTGTCAGCCCTCGGTCCTGGCGGTCTGTCACGTGAGCGTGCCGGTTTCGAGGTGCGCGACGTACACTATACCCACTATGGACGTCTTTGCCCGATTGAGTCGCCTGAAGGACCGAACATCGGTTTGATTTCTTCTCTTTGTGTGTATGCCAAGATTGACGAACTGGGCTTTATTGAAACGCCTTACCGCAAAGTGGAGAACAGTCGGGTCGACCTGGATAACAATGACGTAATCTATCTGAGTGCCGAAGAGGAAGAAGGCAAGATTATCGGTCAGGGTAATGCTCCGCTGAATGATGACGGAACGTTTATCCGCGACAAAGTAAAATGTCGTCAGGATGCTGATTATCCTGTTGTTCCGCCTTCACAGGTAGAGTTGATTGACGTGGCTCCGCAGCAGATTGCATCCATTGCAGCTTCGTTGATTCCGTTCCTTGAGCACGACGATGCCCACCGCGCATTGATGGGTTCTAACATGATGCGCCAGGCTGTACCTTTGATTCATTCGGAGGCTCCTATTGTAGGTACCGGTATTGAAAAACAGGTGTGCGAGGATTCGCGTACCATGATCGTGGCCGAGGGCGACGGTGTGATTGAATACGTTGATGCCACCGTAATTAAAATTAACTATGACCGTACGGAGGATGAGGAGTTTGTCAGCTTTGAACCCTCAGTGAAGGAATATAAGATTCCGAAGTTCCGCCGTACGAACCAAAATATGACCATTGACCTGCGTCCTATCTGCGAAAAGGGACAGCGGGTAAAGAAAGGCGATATTCTGACCGAAGGTTATGCTACCGAAAACGGAGAGTTGGCACTTGGCCGTAACCTGCTGGTAGCATACATGCCTTGGAAGGGATATAACTATGAGGATGCCATCGTATTGAACGAGCGTATGGTTCGTGAGGATATTCTGACTTCAGTTCACGTGGATGAGTATTCTCTGGAGGTGCGTGAGACCAAACGCGGCATGGAAGAGTTTACCAATGACATTCCTAACGTAAGCGAGGACGCTACGAAGGATTTGGACGAAAATGGTATTATCCGTATCGGTGCGCGTGTGCAGCCGGGTGACATCATGATTGGTAAGATTACGCCGAAGGGTGAGAGTGATCCTACGCCTGAGGAGAAACTCTTGCGCGCTATCTTTGGTGACAAGGCCGGCGATGTGAAGGATGCTTCACTGAAGGCCAATCCTTCACTTTCTGGTGTGGTTATCGGCAAGCGCCTCTTCTCAAAAGCTGTAAAGACACGTACATCGAAAGCTGCTGACAAGATTAAGCTGCAGAAGATGGACGAGGACTTCGAGGCTGAGACCACCGAATTGAAGAACTTGATGATTACCAAGTTGCTTGCTTTGACCAAAGGACATGTCAGCGCAGGCGTACATGATAACCTTGGTGCCGAAGTCATTGCCAAGGATGCCAAGTTTACCAAGTCGGTATTGCAGACAATAGATTACACTTCCGTAGAGTTGTGTAACTGGACCGATGACGAGCGTATCAATCATCTGATACAGCAGCTCGTGCTCAACTATTTGCGTAAGCACAATACGCTTGACGCTCAGCTCAAGCGCCGCAAAACGGCTCTTACCATCGGTGATGAACTGCCTTCAGGCATCATGCAGATGGCCAAGGTTTACATTGCCAAGAAACGTAAAATCGGTGTCGGTGACAAGATGGCCGGACGTCACGGTAACAAGGGTATCGTGTCCAAAATCGTACGTCAGGAGGATATGCCGTTCCTGGCAGACGGTACGCCGGTTGACATCGTATTGAACCCGCTGGGTGTGCCTTCACGTATGAACCTCGGTCAGATTTTCGAGGCCGTGTTGGGTGCAGCCGGACGTAAACTGGGTGTGAAGTTTGCTACTCCTATTTTCGATGGAGCCAAGCTGGATGAATTGAGCGAATGGACTGACAAGGCCGGCCTGCCGCGTTTCTGCTCTACGCAGTTGTATGATGGCGGTACGGGTGAACCTTTCGACCAGAAAGCTACCGTAGGTGTGACCTATATGCTGAAACTCGGCCATATGGTTGAAGACAAGATGCATGCCCGTTCAATTGGTCCGTACTCTCTGATAACCCAGCAGCCGCTTGGAGGTAAAGCTCAATTTGGTGGACAGCGTTTCGGAGAAATGGAGGTTTGGGCTATCGAGGCCTTTGGAGCTTCGCACGTATTGCAGGAAATCCTGACCATCAAGTCAGACGATGTGGTAGGTCGTTCCAAAGCTTATGAAGCTATCGTCAAGGGCGATCCTATGCCAACACCGGGTATTCCTGAATCTCTCAACGTGTTGCTGCACGAATTGCGCGGATTGGGCTTAAGCATCAAGCTCGATTAGTCTTTCACAGAGTTTCTTACACAAATCAAGTATTGAAAAATGGCATTTAAAAGAGACAACAAGATAAAGACGAATTTCACCAAGATTTCCATTGGTCTGGCATCGCCCGAGGAAATTCTTGAAAATTCGTATGGTGAGGTGTTGAAACCCGAAACCATCAACTACCGTACCTATAAACCCGAGCGTGACGGACTTTTCTGCGAGCGTATTTTTGGTCCGACCAAAGATTACGAATGTCATTGCGGAAAATACAAGCGCATTCGTTATAAAGGCATTGTCTGCGACCGTTGTGGCGTAGAAGTGACCGAAAAGAAAGTGCGTCGCGAACGTTCCGGCCACATCCAGTTGGTTGTGCCGGTAGCGCACATCTGGTATTTCCGTTCGCTGCCTAACAAAATTGGTTACTTGCTGGGTATTCCAACCAAGAAGCTGGACATGATTATTTACTACGAGCGTTATGTAGTAATCCAGCCGGGAGCCCTGAGTGACGATTATGCTGTAAACGACCTGTTGACAGAGGATGAATACATCGAGGCTTTGAAAAAGTTGCCGAAAGACAACCAGTATCTGGAGGATTCAGACCCCAACAAGTTTATTGCCAAAATGGGTGCTGAAGCCATCTACGATCTGCTAACCCGCATTGACCTTGACGGATTGTCTTACGAGTTGCGTGACCGCGCCAATTCTGACTCTTCCGTACAGCGCAAGACCGAAGCGCTCAAGCGCCTGCAGGTAGTTGAGGCATTCCGTTCCAGCCGCGACCGCAACCGTCCCGAGTGGATGATTATGAAGATTATTCCGGTCATTCCGCCCGAGTTGCGTCCGTTGGTACCGCTGGATGGCGGCCGTTTCGCTACATCCGACCTTAACGACCTCTACCGTCGCGTACTTATCCGTAACAACCGTCTGAAACGACTCATTGAAATCAAGGCTCCCGAAGTCATCCTGCGTAACGAAAAGCGTATGTTGCAGGAGGCTGTCGACAGCTTGTTCGATAACTCACGCAAGGCCAGCGCAGTGAAGAGCGACTCCAACCGTCCGCTCAAGTCTCTGTCTGACTCCCTCAAGGGTAAGCAGGGACGCTTCCGTCAGAACTTGCTGGGTAAGCGTGTTGACTATTCAGCCCGTTCCGTAATCGTGGTAGGTCCGGAACTGAAGATGGGCGAGTGCGGTTTGCCTAAACTCATGGCCGCCGAGCTCTACAAGCCGTTCATCATCCGCAAGCTCATTGAGCGCGGCATCGTAAAGACCGTGAAGAGCGCCAAGAAGATTGTCGACCGCCGCGAACCGGTCATCTGGGACATCCTGGAATATGTCATGAAGGGACACCCCGTATTGCTCAACCGTGCGCCGACACTTCACCGTCTGGGTATCCAGGCCTTCCAGCCCAAGATGATTGAGGGTAAGGCCATTCAGCTCCACCCGCTGGCTTGTACGGCGTTCAACGCCGACTTCGACGGTGACCAGATGGCCGTTCACTTGCCTTTGAGCAACGAAGCCATCATGGAGGCTCAGATGCTGATGCTCCAGAGCCACAACATCCTGAACCCTGCCAACGGTGCACCTATCACGGTGCCTTCGCAGGATATGGTGCTGGGTCTGTACTACATCACCAAGCTGCGTCCGGGAGCCAAGGGCGAGGGACTGATTTTCTATGGTCCTGAAGAGGCCATCATTGCCTACAACGAGCGTCGCGTAGACATTCATGCTCCGATTAAGGTTGTCGTTGATGATATTGACGAAACCGGAATGATGGTTAAACACATGGTGGAAACATCTGTGGGCCGTGTAATTGTGAATGAAATCATCCCGAGCGAAGTCGGATTTGTCAACATTGTTATTTCCAAGAAGACCCTGCGTGACATCATCTCCCGTGTAATCAAACGCGTCGGAATGGCCCGTGCCTGCGACTTCCTTGACGGTATCAAGAACCTGGGTTACCGCATGGCCTACGAGGGTGGTCTGTCGTTCAACCTTGACGATATCATCATCCCGAAGGAGAAAGCCGAAATCGTGAAGAAGGGTAACGACGAAATCGAGCAGATCACCATGAACTACAACATGGGTTTCATCACCGACAACGAGCGTTACAATCAGGTTATCGATACGTGGACTCACGTTAACCACGACCTGAAGAGCACGTTGATGAAACAGATGACCGAGGCCGACCAGGGCTTCAACGCGGTGTTCATGATGTTGGATTCAGGAGCCCGTGGTTCAGCCGATCAGATTGCCCAGTTGGCCGGTATGCGTGGTTTGATGGCCAAGCCGCAGAAAGCCGGTGCCGAGGGTGCACAGATCATCGAGAACCCGATTCTTTCTAACTTTAAGGAGGGTATGTCCGTGTTGGAGTACTTTATCTCTACCCACGGTGCCCGTAAGGGTTTGGCCGACACCGCTTTGAAGACGGCCGACGCCGGATACCTGACCCGTCGTCTGGTTGACGTTTCACATGACGTGATTATTACTGAAGAAGACTGCGGCACACTTCGCGGACTCGTTTGCACCGCCCTGAAGGACGGCGATGAAGTGATCTCTTCGTTGGGCGAACGTATTTTGGGACGTGTGTCCGTTCACGATATCATTCATCCTACTACCGGCAAACTTATTGTAGCTGCCGGCGAGGAAATCACAGAGGCCATTGCTGCCGAAATCGAGGCTTCGCCCATTGAGAGCGTCGAAATCCGTTCGGTACTGACCTGCGAGAGCCGTCACGGCGTATGTATGAAGTGCTACGGCCGTAATCTGGCCACCAGCAAAATGGTACAGAAGGGCGAGGCTGTGGGCGTTATTGCCGCACAGTCAATCGGTGAGCCGGGTACGCAGCTGACGTTGCGTACGTTCCACGCCGGAGGTATTGCGGCCAATGCTGCTGCCAACGCTACTATCGTGGCCAAGAACGACTGCCGTGTGGAATTTGAAGAACTCCGCACCGTTGACGTGGTTAACGAGGACGGATCGGCCGGAAAGGTTGTGGTTGGCCGACTGGCTGAGGTTCGCTTTGTGGATGAGAATACCGACATCGTGCTTTCTACGCAGAACGTGCCCTATGGTTCTCTGCTCTATGTCAACGATAAGGACAAGGTTGAGAAAGGCACCGTTATTGCCAAGTGGGACCCCTTCAACGCCGTTATCGTTACGGAAAACGCCGGTACCATCCAGTTTGAGGATGTAACCGAAGGCGTAACCTACCGTGTTGAAGAAGACGAGGCTACCGGTTTGCGTGAGATGATCGTCATCGAATCCAAGGAAAAGAACCGTGTTCCTTCCTGCCACATTCTTGACGACAAGGGTGAACTGATCCGTACCTATAACTTCCCCATCAACGGTCACATCGTTGTAGAAGACGGCCAGAAGGTGAAGGCCGGTGACATCCTCGTCAAGATTCCGCGTGCCGTAGGTAAAGCCGGTGACATTACCGGTGGTCTGCCCCGTGTAACGGAGTTGTTCGAGGCCCGTAACCCGAGCAACCCGGCTATTGTAGCCGAAATCGACGGTGAGATCACCATGGGTAACATCAAGCGTGCCAACCGCGAAATCATCCTGACCTCCAAGCTGGGCGAGGTGAAGAAATATCTCGTACCTCTGTCCAAGCAGATTCTGGTACAGGAGAACGACTACGTACGTGCCGGTACGCCGCTGTCCGACGGTTCTATCACACCGTCTGACATCCTGGCCATCAAGGGCCCGACGGCTGTACAGGAGTACATCGTTAATGAAATCCAGGACGTTTACCGTCTGCAGGGTGTGAAGATCAACGACAAGCACTTCGAGGTTATCGTCCGTCAGATGATGCGCAAGGTTCAGATCAACGAACCGGGCGACACCCGCTTCCTTGAGCAGCAAATTGTGGACAAACTCGATTTTGCCGAGGAGAACGACCGCATCTGGGGCAAGAAGGTGGTAACCGACGCCGGCGACAGCCAGACCATGAAGAACGGTATGATTGTAACCGCCCGCAAGCTGCGTGAGGAGAACTCCCAGCTCAAGCGCCGCGACCTCAAACTCGTTCAGGTGCGTGACGCTATGCCGGCTACTTCAACGCAGATTCTGCAGGGTATCACCCGCGCCGCATTGCAGACCAAGAGCTTCATGTCGGCAGCTTCCTTCCAGGAAACGACCAAGGTGCTCAACGAGGCTGCCATCAGTGGCAAGGTGGACAATCTGGAAGGTATGAAGGAGAACGTGATTTGCGGTCACCTGATTCCGGCCGGTACCGGTTTGCGTGAGTTCAACCGTATTGTAGTTGGTGATATGGACGATTTTGAAAAGATCGACAAGACGGAAAAAGTGGCTGCCGAATAAAGGTGGCGTCCGTTTTAACATAGAGGCGGAGGGAAGCAGTGTGGCTTCCCTCCGCCTTTTTTCTGCCGTTAATTTTAGCGCTTGCGGAATCATGGCTCCGGGGTGTGTCCGGCGCTGTGCGGACTTAACGGTAAGAGATGGCGGGAAAAAGAATTGAGGTGCCGACTTAATTCTTTTTCCCGCCACTTTGTTTCTTTTATCTGCCGGTTTGTCGGGCTTTGTAGCTTGCGTGTTTCGGAAATCATGCCGTAAAGTTCGGGCTGGCTTCAAAAAAAATCCGTTTGCTGTTCACCGGACCGTATAAAAAGTGTATATTTGCGAACTTACCTCCTATAAATCAAAACTATGAACTCATTTTCAAAAACTTTTCTGATGCTCCTGGGGCTATGTCCTCTTGGGCTGATGGCCGATGTTCCTTTCAAACCGGCCACTCCTTATACTTTAACGTGCCGCTACGGTGGTGAGGGCAGCGTGACGCTGGGCGAGCTTCACGGCTCCGGCGTGTTGTTGCTTTATCAGCAGACGTCGCAGATTCCCGAAGACGGCTACTGGGTGTTTGAGTCAACCGGGGCGGAAAACACCTGGCGTATCAAGAACGCTGTTACGGGGCAGTATCTGCAGTACAGTCCTCAGCGGGTTGAAGGATCCGTTAAGGGGCTTGTGCTCAGCAGCGAAGTGGTGGCCGACTCCACCAGCTGGCAGTTGCAGGGCAGCGAAAACCGCTACAATATCGTGAATGTGGCCGACCCGCAGCAGTGGCTCAATCTCCGCACGGATGGTACGTGGCTGCTCGGAACGTATGCCCATCAGGGCATGGCTGACAACGAACTGTTTTCGTTTTATGACCAGGCGGGTGCCCCCGTTGAAGCTGAGGGTACGTCTTTGCCGGACGACCCTTCGGCCGGTACGATGCCCAGCCTGCTCGACTCGCTTTACGTCAACGGCAAGCCGGCTGTGTACGACCAGGCGGGTAACCGTTATTTGTGCAGTCTGCCCGAAACTTCGCGTGGACGCTCCTCGCTCAATGTCAGTCTGACTTATGCGTTCAGCGAAGCGGCTTCGGGAGCGCATCTCGAGTTGGCCGGACAGGCCGTGTCGGGGACAGACAGCGTCGGTCTGGCCGATTTCGACTGCACGCAGCCCTATGCCTTGAAACTGCTTGACGCCGAAGGGCAACTGCTGGCTCAGACCAATCTTGAATTCACGTTCCTGCCCATCGTGGTGCTCCACACGTCGCCCGACTGTAACGGTACGGACTATACGCCCGGTGATTTCCGCGTGATTGACCCTTCAACCACCGAATACGACCCCGTATTGAGCACGACGTTCCGTTATCGTGGCGCTTCGGCCCAGAATTATCAGAAAAAGGCTTTTGCCGTGAAGCTGAAGGATGCCGAGGGCGAGTCCCTGGATCACAGCTATTTCGGTCTGCGCGAGGACAACAACTGGATTCTCGACGCCATGGCCGTTGACAAGGTGCGCATGCGCAACCGCGTGTCGACCGACCTTTGGAATGCCTTTTCCACCCGTCCGTACTATGCCGGTGAGGAGCCGGAGATGAACCCCGGAACGCGCGGCCGTTTTGTGGAGATGATACTCAACGGCAATTATCACGGTCTTTATTGTATGACCGAGAAACTCGACCGCAAGCAGCTCAAGCTTAAGAAAATCAAACAGGAAGACGGCGAGGCCGACGTGATTCGCGGCGTGCTCTACAAGTCTGACCAGTGGAGCTATGAGGTACTGATGGGACACGAGCTCGACAGCCGTGTGTTCCCGCAATATGCCCCCATGTCTTATGACAACAATTCCATGACCTGGAGTACTTATGAGATGGATTATCCCGACCTGGAAGACGGCGAGAGCATCGACTGGGGACCGCTTTACAACGCGGTTAACTTTGTGGCCACGTCCAGCGACAGCGAGTTTGCCAGTCAGTATCAGTCGTGGTTCGACATGCCGGTATGGACTGACTATTACCTCTTCCTCGACGTGATTTTGGCTACCGACAACCACGGAAAGAACATGTTCCTGCTCAACTATAACATTACCGACGAGGACCATAGCCGGCTTATCAGTATGGCTCCGTGGGATTTGGACGGTACGTGGGGACGCCGCTGGGACGGTTCGAATTATTATACGTCGGCTACCACCGTATTTGAAGACATGTTGTGGCAGAATGAGCATGGCGAGCTGACGCTCTATTACCGCTTGCGCAACAATCCGTCCACGAGCCAGCAGTGGGCCAAGGCACTGGCCGACCGCTATGCCGCTTTGCGTTCGGGTCCCTTCCATCCCGACAGCCTGAAAGCACGTTTCACGTCCTATGCCAACCTGATGACCGAGAGTGGCGCCGTCAGTCGCGAAACGGCCCGGTGGAGCAACTCCGACAGCCGCTCGGACATTACCAACGATGTCAATTACATTACCGGTTGGATTGACCAGCGTATGGCCGCGCTCGATGCGAAATATGGTTACAACCCCAGTCTTCCGGAAGGAATCACGTCGGCTCCGGCTACCGAGGAACTGACAGCCACCGGTGGCGAAGGCGTGATTTATCTGAACGCTACCCGCCCCGTTAGTGTCAGCATCTACAATGTGTCCGGCCAGCAGGTGCGCCGCCTTCAGGTGAAGGCCGGTACTACTGAAGTCGGCTCCTTGACTCCTGGGCTTTATCTGGTGGGTGGCCAGAAGGTCAGCGTACGTTAAGCCGCTTTTCATTTGTCGATAAACAAAACCGGGTTGCCTTTTTCTCCTTTGCGGTGGAATCAGGCAACCCGGTTTCTTTGTGTTGTGTGGGCATGTGTTTTATCGCAGACGCTGCATGAGGCGGTTGTAGGCACGGGCCGCATTGCCCTGCTCTTCGTCGAGTAGTTTGACAAACTGGCTGCCGATGATGCAGCCGGCGGCGTGACGTGCGGCCGAGGCATAGGTGGAGTGGTTGGAGATGCCGAATCCGATGAGTCGCGGGTTGCGCAGGCCCATGCCCGCAATGCGCTCAAAGTAGGCCAGTGCTTCGGGACTGAAGGCGTTTTGCGCGCCCGTGGTGGCTGCCGTGGAGACCATGTAGATGAAGCCGTCGGTGGCTTCGTCAATCAGGCGGATGCGCTCTTCGCTCGTTTCGGGCGTGATGAGCATCACCATGCGCAGGCCGTAGCGGTCGGCCACGGGGCGGTAGTGGCGGATGTAGTCGTCAAAGGGCAGGTCCGGAATAATCATGCCGTCAATGCCGCAGGCGGCGCAGTCGCGGCAGAAGTTTTCAAAGCCATACTGCATGATGGGGTTGAGGTAGCCCATGAGCAGCAGCGGCATGTCGGGCACGTCCCGGCGGATGTGGCGCAGCTGGTCCATCAGGATGCGGAGGGTCATGCCGTGGCGCAGGGCCCTGGTTGAGGCTTCCTGAATGACCGGGCCGTCGGCCATGGGGTCGCTGAAGGGGATGCCTATCTCGATCATGTCCACACCCGCGTCCTGCAGGGCCTGGATGGTGGCGGCGGTGCCGTCGGGGGTGGGGCAGCCGGCACAGAAGTAGATGGAGAGAATGCGGCTGCTCTTGGTCTGGAAAAGTTGGTCTATACGGTTCATGGTTTTCTTGTCTATCGGTTTATTTCAATGAATTTCTTCAGTGTCTTGAGCGCCTGCCCGCTTTCCAGCGAACGGCGGGCGATGTCGATGCACTCGCCTATCTCCTTGTCCGGCTCCATGAGCTGGATGGCGAAGGCGGCGTTCACCAGTACGCAGTGCTTCTGGGCCGGCGTGGCGCGGTTGGTGAGCACGGCGTCGAAGATGCGGCTCGCGTCCTCGCGGTTCCGGCCCCCTTGCAGGTCGGTGGGGCGGGCGGGGTCGAAGCCCAACTCCTGCGGGCGGTAGATGCGCTCGTCGCGGCGGGTCATCACCTTGAACTCGTCGGTCAGGGAGATTTCGTCGTAGTTGTCGAGGCTGTTGACCACGGCAAACTCCACGCCCGCCTTGCAGAATACATAGGTGTAGAGGCGCATCAGCGACAACTGGCTGACCCCCAGCAGCTG
>ERZ779877.1870-NODE-1870-length-16698-cov-3.666046_pt1 | contig 16698 bp, 15 predicted proteins | sample MGYA00511556_ERZ779877 | MGnify/ENA primary metagenome ERZ779877 (study PRJEB29588, sample SAMEA2159338) | human gut metagenome | biome: human gut; feature: human-associated habitat; material: faeces | place: Denmark | collected 2008/2010 ...
TCCACCAAACAGTTACTTGTTATAAAAGTTGTTCAAGTTGTCTTCTATGTGTCCACGTCGAATCACTCCATTTTCCAGAAGAATCTTATTTTTGATCATACAAAGGTAGCAAAAAATATTGAGAGAAACAAATATTTCGAATGGTATTTACGCTTAAATACCAGCTATTTACGTTAATGAAAACGAATGCTAAAACCAGTCTTTCGAGGAGGCTCGAATACCATTTCTCACCCAAGATCAGGAGAGTGAACTCGTCCGGAGTCAACGTTGCCGTTCGATTATCATCATTCAGAAAGGTCATTTTCCAAGAGACTCTTCATTTTGCAACTGCTTTAATTCTTGGTATTTATCATATATGTTATTGATATCCTCTGAGAGTCTATCCGTGTTGACGTAGTGAATGTTTTTAACTTTCAATTCAGCTACTCCTCCCGACAGAATCTGGTATACCGAAAGGTCATCATAGCCTACATGTGCACCGTCAATATCCGTCTTGCAGTCGTGAGCCTTCATCAACAGATTCAGAGAATTAATTATATATGGACTATGTGTAGCTAGTACCAATCCTATTTCACGGCTGTCGACCTTTGAATAAAACGCCAATCGTATTATTTCGTTCAACATCTGAATCTGAGATGTTGGGTCAAGACTCAATTCCGGTTCCTCTATATGTATGTGTACATATTTTGGCATATCTGTAAGTTCCATTTCTGGGCGATACTGAGTGGTAAGGTTCTTTTCAAACAACAAGTCAATGATACTACGTTTTTGAGCCAACTTAAAGTCAAAAGCCTGGGCATAATAGTTCATCATGGCTATTAAAGGCGCAGTTGTCTGTATACCTGAAGACGCATGGCGAAGTTCAAACGAAGAGTAATTGCTACCCTTAGGCTTAAGTATAAACTTCTTTTGGTTGTTGCCTCCGCGTTCAACATTCATATCCAAACCGATATAGTTAAGATCAAAATGCTTTATTGCGTCAGTTGCATTGTCAAATTCGGTAAATGTTTCATTAAAGAAGAATCCCAAATAAGCGTTTTTAGCCAATGTGCCTTGACTTGATAGTGGAGCAATTGCACTTCTTGATTCTGCTACCCACACTTCTTTGAAGAAGCATAAGTCCTCGTTGGGTATTATAGCATTGTAAGACAGCTTGCCACCTGAATAACTTACAGAATACGAATTCCCGTTTATAGTAACAACATAACGAATGTATGTATCTGCAGTAACCAGTACACTCATATTATCACGCAGCAAATCCCTGAATCTAAAGTTTATAACATTCTCTTCTATATGCGAGTTATGGAAATAAGCTCTGATAGAAAGGCGTTTGAATATGTAGCGCATTAACACAAGAGCCTTCATAAGTGTACTCTTGCCACTTGCTGAATTTCCGACAAACACCGTTAGCGGTTTTATATCGATAACGCCAGTATCTTCAAGAGGCCCTAAGTTCTTTATATGTATTGTTTCGTGAATCATAACCTTAATTATTTAGCAGATAAAGTTTAAAATACAAAGATAAACTTATTTCTTGAACTTTGCAAGAATGCAACCTCAAAAAAGCGATGATGATAGTAATAATATGGAGAAATAGAGTAAGCCGGTCCAATCCTTCAGGTTGTCCATAATGTCGGCCTTGCCACTTGTTGTGGGTGTTAACGAGGAAGACGGGGATTCCTGTTGTCACCGAGCGATACTGAATCAGATAATGTCCCACCATACAAGGGCTCTATCATTCCACAGACAGCCTGGTGCCTGTCAACCATCGTGGCCGCAGCCATCGGAAAGCCATCCTGCGCCATCTTCTTTATCTGACGGTTGAACGGCTGATGGAGAACGTACTTCGCCTGTTGTTGAATGCTTTCTTGCCTTGTACCATAATTTGAACATTTTAAACTCACGGTGCAAAGGTGCGAAACTTTTTCTAGGCGCACAATACGGCTTTCACCGAATACTTACCATTCACAATATTGCCGTATTCTGTGTTTAACTGAATTGCCTCGAAAATGTGTATTATTGACATTGTCCTAATGTGTACTAAAACATATTACATCTCCGAATTTTCCAATCAGTTTCTCCGTCTCTTCTTTTGAAAGTTCAGGAAGGTTGATAAACAGCCGGTTTCTCGCTCTGCTACAGGCTACATAGTACAGCCTATGATCATCATCTTTATGCTGTAGGTCTGTTTGAAGGAGATAATCCATAGCCACTTCCTTCTCAGGAAGCACCAGCAACACGTTATCGAAACCCAAGCCTTTTGACTTGTGTATGGTAATGAACTGCGTGTTGTCATCTTTGTAATTTACACATTTGGCGTATTCTATATATGGCTTATTATATGCATCAAAAACCTTGCCGCGACTTACCTTTGAAATGCTCCCATCAAGCTCTATCAGTACATTCAGGAAACCAAGCAGATTACCCTTGCTGAAATATTCGTATGACCTTAGCAAATACTGCATCTTCATAATTGCCTCTTTCTTCTGATTGATATGTTTGGTATTCAGGTGGAATCCTTTTGCTATATATTTTACAGCTTCATCCATTAACAGCAAACGGGCATTTTCTATTCCTGTTAAAATATTCACAACCATTCTGCACCTGTCACCATTAGAATCCTGTTCAGAAAGATGCCCGAGCAGATCTTCATTTTTTCCATTTACCTCCAGTCCTAATTTCATTTCATTGGCATCTTCATTCTTCCATGTCAATGCATATAGTTTCTCTTTTCCACATATTGAAGACGCTGTCTTGTATGCAGATATGCTGTCGCCACATACAATAGTCACCTTCTCATAACATTCTTTCCTAAGAGACTTTTGTTTTAAGTCACTTCTCAACTTATTCAGGAAATCAACAATGTTTTGTGTGCTTCTGTGGTTATCCGCTATCGAATACAATTTAATATTTGGAGCGGTGAAGTTGTCAATGTTTGCTATATCTGCGCCAGCGAAGGAATATATTGATTGCGCCTTGTCACCTATCAACGTAATCTTGCACCCCGCAGCTGCCATTTTTGTAAACAACCAATGTTGGATAGAGGTGGAGTCCTGATATTCATCTATGAGTAAATATGGGTATTTTGATACAAGAAGATGAAGAATACGCGGTACTTTCTCAATGAGTCTGTAGGTAAAGTAGAGTACGTCATCATGGTGCATGATTCCATACTCTGCCCAGACCTTCTTTTTATATGCATTGACATATTTATCACCTATTCCAGATAATCTTGGATAATTGATTGTCTTCTGTAATGCAATACCATTTTTTGTCAATTTCCATCTATAGTCTTCTACTGTCTGCTTCAGCTTATACTGTTCTTTGGCATGGCTCATGAGCATTCCCATCTTGTTTGTCTTCATCAGTTCTGAAACAAAGCCATAACTTGTAATTATTGTCTCATCATGCCCATCCAGTTTATCTATAGCAAACCCCTCTTCTGATGCTATAAGGTGAAAATATGGCTTTATTATCGACTTATAGAGGAAAGCATGTATGGTAGAAACTTCAAGACGGTGGTTGTTGGCACCTATCTGGCTCAGAATATTCTCAGCTGCTTTGTTGGTGTAGGTTATACATCCCACTTTTCTAGCAAGTCCTAGATCTTTGGCTTCTGACAGAATGGCCTTTATTTGCCCGATTAGCCAGTGGGTCTTTCCTGCACCTGGTCCCGCTAAGACTTTTATGCAAGTGGCGAAGTCTTGTACTTCTTCCGAATGTATGAATCCGTCTATTTTATCACCCATTCTATTGCTTCTTTTATGTATGATGGAACATTGATCTTTGCCCTTTCTTCTTCTGATAAATCCAGAATTGCATTTGACAGTTCCAAAGCATTCACACCTTTTGCTACCGATTTTAAGTAACGGGATGCAACTAATGCCTTGCGTCGTTTATTCTCATCCTTCAAGACCGTATCTGAGCCATACATTTTTTTTAATGCGTCATCATGACATTTTTCTAATGCATCATCAAGATTCTTTGCATTCATCATGGCCTCCAGTTCGTTCTTGTTCGCCAACGATGCGACAAGGAGAACTGTGTTGTCGGTGTTATTCAATGCAATGTCATATTCCAGTGTGCAACTATCTTCTTCTTGACTGAAAAACCTTATATTAGGATGGTTCTGAAAAATCTTCACTAACGACTCGGAATGATTTCTATACTCATACTTTGTGGTATTTGAACCATACTCAATTGGAAGACATGACTCATAACGTGCTTTTTCCTTGCCAATTTCTTTCCTTGACGGATCTCTGTCGGTAACGCAGGCTATCATCAAAGGCAAAGCATCGGAGTTTGTACCATCGTAAAGTTTGAGGAATTTATCAAAATAACGCCCTCCTATGTTGATGACTGCAACATGTTTCATCAGCCACTTGTCGTATAATCCCAATATCTTTGCGAACACGGGAAACAATATCTGTTCCGCCATTCCTTCCACAAATATGATTCCTCCTGCAAACAACATATCTGCACGAGTAGCATCAAGATAACGCTGGATGTATTTCTTGGCAGACTCATCCTCTTCAAAGACTTTGTTTGGCTTGCATATCTTTATTTCGCCATCTTCCAATTTGTGCAGACAACACAGCTCATCCAGCTTTACACTCGCAACCAAACTTGGAGAATGGGTTGTCACAAAAACCTGCCTTACGTATTTGTCGAATATATTGTTTCGAAGAAATTCCAAGAAATGATATTGCATTTGGGGATGCAAATGTGCCTCAGGCTCCTCGATGGCCAAAACCGAAAATGCTTTCACGTTAACACTACCCATGTATTCTACCGTGGAATTCGACTGCATTTTGGCAAGGAGCAATGAAATGTATATGAGATTATTATATCCTAAGCCATTCAATGAGATAGGGAGTTTCTCTTCCTTTCCATTACTTACAAGAAGGTTAAAAATGGCCAGCAGGTCGCTTTCTGAAATCTCTCCTTCGAGATTTAGGTCACTGTTCATGAAAAGTGCTCCCGTCTTATTTGCATAATCAATGATGCTGTCTTTCCCGTCTTTTATTCTTTTGATTATGTTTTGTATTACAGTAGTGGACTTTGTCAAGAAATCCTGATGCCTTGATTTTATTTTTTCTTCTTTATTTGAATCCTTATTCAATTCATAGTCCAAGAAATACCGCAACACATCAGTTAGAAGAGTGTTTTTCCCTCCATATATTTCATCAGACACATTCCGCAAGGCATTCACAAATTCAAGATCGATCTTCTTCAAGTCTTCTCCCTGTACTTGATTTTGAAGAGAAACAGGACCTCCATAGATTGCATGTGAATACTTTCGTATATACTTGTCTTCAATAATCTTGAATAGCGTGTATTTCTCATCTACCTCAGCAACATCTTTCTTGTATTTTTCAACTTCACTATAAGGAAGACTGAACACGTATGTAAGGCATGATTCCAATAGTGGAGAGGTCTGTATAGCATAATTGGTGAATAATGCTATGTCATCAGTCATTCATTCATCATTCTGCTCCTTGATGAATACAGCAATCTCCACGAATGGAGGATTGTCTTTTAGGGCTTGCAGTTCTGCTTTTTGACACAAATCCCAAGCACAGAGTTTCTTTGGTGACCCATATTCCAATACGAGTCTGAGAGCTTCCATTATTGAACTCTTGCCACCATTGTTCTGTCCAATGATGACATTCAAGCCTTCCTCAAATTCAATCTCAGTATGCTTGAATCCTCTGAAACCATTTATGATTAACTTTGAAATATACATTTTATGCGTTATATTGTTTCATTTTTTACTATTGAAGAAGTCTTGTCTTTTTCTTCTTCATCCATTGCATGTTCGCTCTTCTTGTTAAGCGTTGCAATACGCTTTATCTCGCTTTTTGTCAAAAGGAAGGAGATAGCCACATCCTCAAATAGATTGTCAAAGAAATTTACACAGTATCGTTCTTCAAACGATTTTTTTATTCTTTGGGTTGGCTTGCCAAGTGTTCCTGACATCAATAGAGAAGGTGCGATATGGTCCGTTTCTTGACATTTCCCGTCTTCACGCAAGCAATCGGGTTTTAATTCATGGACTGTTCCGATGAAGTTTATCATCAGTTCTGGAAACGGTGTCAGATGTTTCGCTTCACAAAAGGAAATCAGGCTTTCTGGGGGTATGTACGAGAGCGTTTTTTTTGTGGCATAATAATCTTTCGTCTCAGATGGTTTGTTGGTTTTTGAAACTACTATGTCTGGCGTAGTATATACATTTTCATCGAAAGAAGATTGTACCGTCGCATTATGGTATATGTAAAACATATCTTCCCCTTCGCGCTTTTCTTTTTTATTTACAGCCTTAAAATATGAGAAGTTCTTTAGTAGTCCTGTTGGACTGCATTTGAACTTGAACTTTCCTCCCTGAAGATTCTGCACCGTCAATTCATACCCTTTCTTCTCATAATATCTGATGACAAGGTTGTAACAACTCATCTCGAAATAGTCGCTGATTCTCTTGGAATGGTCAGCAATCAACGTCTTGAATCGTTTCGAAAAATCAATCAATTCCTTTTCAAAGTCCTCAGATGCTTTAAATGGTGTCGTCCTCTTCATATTCCTTCTGATAGAATAGTTTCTTGCAATTTCTTAAGAACTGTACAGTTTCTGAATATTCAAAAAGCATAGGACCCAATTGGTACTTGTCCTGTATCTTGTCAAACTGTATTACTGCTGCAAGGAGACATCTTTGTTGCTGGCTGTCAAGTACCGTATTTCCAACCTTGATTGAGCATTCAATATCTTTCCTATTATTGGCATTAACAGATTTGTAGAAAGATGTCGCCCCGTGTATATGCCCCCAAATATACCTATAGAATAAACTGATTGCCAACAATGCTTCTACTGTTGCATCATAATCCTGAAGCATTCTGTAATTGTTATCTGGATTTGCCCAAATTCTATCTATTTCTCGCCTTCTACTGTTGTATTCTTGATATAGGGGACGAACGACATTACCAGGGAGGCCAGATGTAAGGATGTTTATCAAAGGTGTCTTATTTGTCATGTTCCTTAATTCCGCAACACTATTATCAATTAAACTTTTTAAGTACCTGAGCAACAAAAAATTGCCCAGGATTTTGCCATGTCGAAGAATTTACTTATCTTAGTGTCGCAAAAACAAACAAGAGAATCCATCGATAGACATGGCAAAGATACAAATTAAATCCGAGAAACTCACTCCTTTTGGAGGAATATTTTCAATCATGGAGCAATTTGACTCCACATTGTCATCTGTAATCGACTCAACCCTCGGTCTAAGGTGTAGATCGTTCGGTTATCAGTACAGCAAAATCATTTGTGCCGTTGCGTAGCACAATCTTTTAGAGGATTTAATTCCGGAAATAGACTATTATGGTCTAAAATTAAGAATAAAATCAGTATCCAACGCATTTTATTTTCCCATTTTAAGGAAAAAGAGTATCTTTGCACCCATAAATACATTCATTTATGCTACATGAATTAAAGATTAAGAACTACAGGTCGTTCAGAGACGAAGTGGTACTCAGCTTCGAGGCTTCGACCGACGACAGATACAATAGCACGGTAACTATGCCAGACAAAGTGAAGTTGCTGCGTTTTGCCGTAGTGCTTGGTGCCAATGCCAGTGGCAAGAGTAATCTGCTGGAGGCTATCGATTTTCTTCGCGCGTTCTGGAACAAGACGCCGATAAAGAACGATGAGGGAACCGACGTACAGCCTTTCCTGATGCAACCCGATGCCTTGAGTCACGATACGGAACTGGAGGCAAGCATCTACGTAGAGGGCGTACGCTATTTGTACCAGCTTACCATCAATCCGGAAAAGGTGATGAGCGAGACCCTCTTTGTCTATAACACCAATCGCCCCACCAAGATCTTTACGCGCCAGGACGTGAACGGCATTTCTAAACTTACATTCAACCCTGCCGTAGTGAAACTCTCTCAGGCCGAGGTGGATGTGCTCTCGATGAACTGTCTTCGCAACATGTCAATGCTGGCTGTCCTTAAGAAGGTGAATATAGAGGTGGCCTACGCTAGCAAACTTCGCAACTGGATAGACCAGCGCATGATGCCACTGCAGAATGGGTCGGCAGTTTCAATCTCGCAGACCACCAAGTCGATGATCTCTGACGATGAAGACTTCAAGGAGTATTTGCTGATGTTTGCCAAGGAGGCAGACTTCAATATCTCAGATATCAAGGTGAAGAAGATGGCAGCTCTGTTCGGACACCATGTGGAGACAGAAAGAGGCGAGGAGGAGTATGTACTACCCGAATCATGTCAGAGTGCCGGTACAACCCGCATGGTCGAACTGGAGTCTAGTATCTACAATCTACTCAAGTGCCAGGGCCTGATGTGCATAGACGAGATGGAGGTGTCCATACACCCAAACCTGATGGAGTACATCCTCACGAAGTTTATCAACAGTCGTGACAATGAATCGCAGTTGCTCATCACCACACACTATGACCCTATCTTGAAGGATATTGATGATATCTTCGGCAAGGACTCAGTGTGGTTCACCGAGAAGGCAAAGGATGGCAATAGCAACCTCTATTCGCTCATAGAGTTCCGTGGCTTGAACAAGCTTTCCTCCATCCACCGCGCCTATATGAATGGCCAGTTTGGAGCCTTGCCCAATGTAATCATGTAAAGACTATGGCACGCAAAACTAAAGAAAGAGCGATACAGAGCCCAGGCATCACCATCATTGGCGAAGGGCTCACGGAGCGTTATTACTTCACCCACCTCAAGAGGTTGAAGGGTTATCGTTATACCTGCAAGCCACGCAACTTCACCGAGCAGTCGATTGAGGATATTCAGAAACAGGTGGAACGTGTGTTGGCAGACCGAGGCGTGGCCGTGTGTGTCTTCGATGCCGATGTAGCAAGAGCCAAGCCTGCAGAGAAGGCCAAACTTGACGCCATGCGCAAGAAGTACGCAAACCGTGAAAATGTTGTCATCTGCGACAGTATGCCCTCCATCGAGTTCTGGTTTCTGATCCACTTTCTGAACACCAACAAGTACTTTGCCTCTTCGCGTGATGTGGTACAAGTGCTTCGTCGCCACATTTCAAATTTCGATAAGCATGACTCTTTCCTCTCCAAGGAGAAATGGGTGGCAGAATTACTTGTCGACAACCGTCTTGAAACAGCCATGCAACGAGCAGAGAGTTTCGGCACCAATGGCGAGTCGTATAGCAACATTTACAAAGCGTTCAAGCGGTTTGAACAGAAAGAATAGCGATTCTACTCTGGGTAGTCTAAGAAGCCGACGTGTGACTCCGTGAGAAACCACAGGCCGTCGAAGCGCACAAAGCCCAGTATGGCTATCATGTATCGGTCGTCGAACGAGACCACGGTCTTGTAGCCCACGCGATTCTTGCCCACGGCAAAGAATGTGGCGTAGTTTTTCACGCCCTTCACCACGGTCTCTTCCCGCGGCTCAAGAGGCACGATGTGGTTTTTCTGGAAATAGGGAATGGTCATGCGAAAGCGTCGCTCTATGCTCCCCTCGTCGTCGGCACCCGAATAGTTGCTGAAGAGGTAGCTGGTGCGCTTGACCGGCACCAGGTTGTACAGTTCGAGGAAGCCCTTGAAGTGATGATCGCCCATATCCTTGTTGCAGGGCGAGTTGGGTTCATACACCTTGTCGCACTCCTCCCGCAACAGTCCGTCGGGAGCATGCTCGGCGAAGAACCCCTGCGCCTCCACCCCCTCCTCGACGGGCACCATGGCCCTGCCGTCCGAGTAGTAACAACTATCCACAGCCTGTCCCCATGAGGCCACGGAGATACACAGCGCGGCCAAACCGGCCCATAGTCTTTTCCTTATCATAGCGTCGTCACATATAATAGATACAAAGATAGCCATTAAAAATAAAGTTTCCAAAAGAACTGGGGGGAAAATATCATTATCCGCACTTTATTGAGCGTCATATCTGAGAAAAAACGAATATTTGACAGAGAACAGAGTGGTTTCAGCGCAATAACTCCACTATCTCACGACATATAAAGAATGGGTTGGAGGATGGGGAACAATGGAGTGATAGATTAGAGGTTACTTTTCTCTCCCTATTATCATAAACGAGATAAAAGGAAAGACTATGTTAGTGATACATCCGACAGATAGAACGACCGAAATGCTCTCAATCCTTTATGAAGGGTTGGGAGCACGGTTGATTGAAACCGATTGCTCCAACAAAGAGATGGGGCATCTGCTTCGCCATACGTCGCCAAGTGAGCGTATCATGCTGCTTGGTCACGGTTCGAACAAAGGCTTGTACTTCCGCAACAATGATGAGGAGGAAGACTTTGACGGTATTATCGTAGGGCATCCGCAAGCCTATTATCTTCACAAACATTGTGGAGGTATCATCGGTATATGGTGTCATGCCATGGAATTTGCCAAGAAGGAAGGGCTGCATGGTTTGTTCTCTGGTATGATCATATCTGACATGAGTGAAGCAGAAGAGTATGGTGTCGTTGTTTCCTTATTTTTGTGAGCGCATCGACCGAGGCGGTTTCTACACTTCCTCTAACGAATAATCAACCAGCTACACACTTTTTCTAACGAAAAAGAGACAATCTGCAAGAGCTTTTAGGGATAATATCCACTAAAGCTCCTACAGATTGTCTCACTACTAACCGGATTGCTTAACGCAACTAAAACTACATTTATTCAGAATATTTCATTCAATCTTCAAAGTCTTCGTCATCCCAAAGACAGCAGATGCGATCAGTCTGTCCGTCATCATTTTCCTCATCAAAGAGAGAACGGTCATATTTTTTGACAAACGAAGCTTCTAACTGTCCACCTTCAACGCTTCCACTAAGAAGAGGCTCGATTCTAACTTTATACACCTTGACTTCCGGTTTAATATAACTTTTCATATTTCCTTGGTTCTTTATTTGATAAATTTCTTTCCATTATGAATATACACTCCTTTGACAGGACGTGACACCTTTACTCCCTGAAGGGTATAGAACGATGCGTCGCCGTCTTTACTATTCGGCTTGACTTCTGTTACAGTAGTAGTGCTTCCGCCATCATCTTCGTCATCGAAGACAATAGCCATCTTGGCAAGCGACGGATTCTTTGGGTCGTCCGTCTCATTTCCGAGGAACTGTCCGTTAAAATCGATAAACCCGAACGTTGCTCCTACTCCGCCATCAACGGTTTTATTTGCCGGAATACTCAGGTAAGCCTTGTTGGCATCGCTTCTGCCATTCGGCGTAAGGCGGAAGAAACCGATATAGTCGTCTCCGGTCTGGTTCTCCTTGTAATATTTTGTGGAACGGAAGTTTGCAAGGCCGAAGAAGCGGTGGAGTATTTTTCCATCAGCATCGGTATCAGCATTTCCAAGTTTGTCGATAGCCATGACTGTCGGCTTGAGATAGTTGTTCCACTTATCACCTTTAGCTACATAATCGTCTGCCTTTGTCCACAACGCTTCATAATTATTATCAGGAAGAAGATCATCCGTTTTCTCTTTCAAATAGAAATCCACTTTAGCGTAGTCTTTGTAGCCGTCCTCAGGCACCTCGTCCGCAGGCACCTCACCCACGAGCACTACTCCCATGTTTGCCGGAATATACTTGAGTTGACGAAGATAAACCGTACCCTGTGATTGTGGGTCTTTTGCATTCCCCGGTTTTCCGTACTTATATGCCGCATACACCTTCACATTGTCTTTTGCGGGTTCCATTGCAACACTGTTGCTATACGTACGGATAAATTTTCCTACGCAATAGGTGAAAGGCATCTTGACGACTTTTGTTCCTGATATGGTGTAGTAGGATACATCCTTTCCCTCCTTGTCGAGGTCAGGGTAAAACTTTATCCTCCAGATTCCTGCGGGACGGTTCCAGAGGATATCCTTCTGATTAGGAGTTGTGCTTTCGAAGCCCTCCTCGTCCTCTCTCGCCGTTTTATGGAACTGCACGTCGTTCGGATCGTCAGCCATACATGAGTGGTTGCCATCATCGGCGGCATCATAAGTAGGTCTTGCAAATCCGGTATTGCTTGTAATATTGCCGTCCGTCTCGCCCCAGTTCTGGTCTGCGTCATGGTTGGCAACAAACCTGAAATGCGAATTTTTGTATTTATCGCCTACTGTAGATATTGTCAGCGAGAAGCAACGCTCGTTGGCATCATACTCCATGTCTCCTGCGGTAGAAGCATAGTTCCATTTGCCCGTCGCTGCATCATAAGTTTCTTCCACAGCATCGCCTATCATAGACATGGTTTCTATCTGGATGTCGGCATTGTTAGCGTCACCGCCGATTACCTGTATACTGCCCGACAGACCGTAACTGCCGTCTTGTACCGACAGATCGTTGTGTCCTTTGTTAGGATTATACTGTATTCTTTTTATACCGTGCAGATGAAGGGTGAAAGGTTTCTGGTTAGCCCATACCTTGTCACGATACTCGCTGGTAGAATTGTAGTCAACACCTCCGTTGCCGAGGAAGAAGAGTTTATCGTGAGTTCCGGAATTATTGTGTACGCTCTTTGTTTCATGAATATCTGGCGTTGCCCTTATAGCCTGAGCACTTATCCCTGTAGTGGATACGTCATTCACAATATAATCGATTGCCCAATAGCTGTTGGAACCGTCAAAATAGAGCGGAGCCTCCATATTGTCGCTGAATTCGCCTTCATTTCCACCACTTTTACGCTTATCATAGAGCGGCTGCGCCGTAGCCCCTTCCATGTTGCCAATAAGATAAGTCACACGTGTCGTAGCATCATGCTTCACCTGCCAGTCGGAGGGGTTTCCGTCTTTGTCAAGCTTAAAGCTGAAGGTATACATGCCATCGTCGTCTGTCACTCCGTCATTGCGGGTCACGAGATTCCAGTAGTTGCCGTCCTCTGCTAATGTTGCGGAGCCTTTAAGGGAAGTGCAGCCTGCCGTAGGTGTTCCCATAGTTCCCACAGCTCCGTTTGTTGACGGCAATGCGCTGGTATTACCCTTTGCGCCATGCAGGTTGAATACCTCGCCCGGTCCGTAAACCATCTTATTGTCATACTCGTCAACAGCAAGGATCTGTGCATGTGCCGTGAGGCATGCCGGGATGCTGAACGCATAGCTCTTGTCTTTTTGCTCTTCGAATTTGAAATACACATGGTTTGTATAGTCTATCTTTTCGCCGTCGCCTCCCGGATTATATTCTCCACCTCTATTATATGGCGAGAAGAAATTGCCCACGAGATAGTAACCCGGTTCGACATCTGTTGTAGACCATACAACAGGCTCACCGCTTCCTCCTGCGGAAGTTTTCTTTCCTTCTATCCATACGCGGCGCGTCGAGCCATTCGTGATGTCTACATTAACCGTGAGATATTCATATTCGTCCGCCGTATAGCTTACTTTCCAGGCATTGCTGCTTCCATAGCAGTCGCTTTCTATAGAATAAGAGGTGGGATTTTGTGTTCCTTCCTCGTTTATCTTCAGCTGATCACCATTGACTTTAGGCTGCATCTGATTACCCCCCCCTGACACTCCGATACGGAACCAGAATCCCGTTTCGGGCATGGAAGTGATTTTAAGGGAATACACATTGTCGCCATAAGAAGTGTTCGGAGCAAGCTGATGGTTGCTTAGCACTTCATACTTACCAACGGTACCGTTGATTGTTTGGGCTGTAAGCAGATATACATCTGCCGCCTTCATCTCCAACATTGCCCCAAGCATCAACAAAAGGGCAAATAGGCATTTAGTTGACTTTTTCATCTTTTCAGAATTATTGCGTTAGTTATAAATATGCTACGTTTTATGTTTTTAGAGCAGGTCCTGCACATTATGCTGGACCAAGACTGTTCTCGTTCTTTGTGTTATTTTCGACCGCAAATGTATGAACTTTTGCATTACGCTATATTAGGGAAAATGGAAAATATGGGGGGAAAGCTTTGCAAACGTTTGCAAAACCATCGTCTCAACCCTCTGAATAATGCAAGATTTCCAATGAGTTATGCTGTACTGAATCTAACTTTCTGCTATGTATATGCCATAAGCAAATCGTTGCAGATGGTTTGTATGAAATGATATAGAATTACCTTTGGGGATCTTAACCGCAAATGGATGGACAAAGAGGATCTGAGCGGCGGTGAGGAGTTGCTTAAACGCACCTTCGTTCACGGCAGGTATGGTCAGAAGGTCATCACAACCTCGATATCATTGCCGAACGTTGTGGCTTCGACTTAAAGAATCATCACAATGCAGTTGCGGATGCAGAAGCTTGTGCTGATCCAATCTCGAAGATTTGATTATAGCAAGCATTCTTCAAGCAAAAGAAATAATGGTATGATTTTATATCGTATCATTATTTTTTGCGCCAGTGCCCATGGATGGCATAGCCTCTCCTTAACTTTGTACCAGATTTAGAAACAAGGAAATAATTACGATTATGAAAGCTGAAAATGAAGAAATCAAGATCTCCAGTTATGGACTTCATGAAATGGAGGAGAGCGCAACTCAGATTAGCATCAAAGGTGAAGAAGAGATGTCCAGAGAACTAATAGGAGAAGGGTTGGAGTTCATAGGCATCAATGGATGGAGTAACCTCCTAACAAATGGGATAAATATGAATGATATAGCATTAAAGTATGTACAATTGCTTGCTGCCGATCACGTTAGTGAGCTAATGATAAATCAACTTCGTTTGGATGGTATATATACTATTCAAAATAGCCCGGTTATACGTGTCAATATAGTGCTGGTATCAACAGAGACTGGTGTTGGCAATGTTCTGAAAGTGGTGCAGGAGCATCAGTCAGATAGGAGGAATGTTGTTATAAAAATCACTTCAGAGATCAGTATACCCGATGAACCACACATTGATGCCATATTGGAATTTCAGCAAGGAAGTAAGCCTTATCCAGAATTGAAGAGATTCCTTCGACTGTACAAGGAGAATGTGGAGAAACGTAGTTTACTCTGTTATGATTTCCGTGACTTCTTTATGCTGATAAGAGGACGGAACGTGATTTCGATTGTCTCCTATGAATATAGAGAAAATATCACTGAAGCTTTAGACCAACTAAAATCGGTCAAGACACATGAAGGTGTAAGATATCTTCTGTATTTTTCAGTCGATAAATGTGACAACGACGAGATAGGTAACAGACAGGCTTCCATTCGTGACTTTATGGATGCCTTTCCGTGTGAGAACATTACATATTGGAACATCGGAGAGTCTTCTTCACAAATCGTAGCATTGTTTGCTTCAATACCTATAGAATAATGAAAGGAAATATCAAGCAGGGTCAAGAGCTGGAAGCCCTAATCACTCAAATTACGTCCATCCCGATGACCGTAGCCATCAAGGAGGAAGATCTTGACTATCTTCATCAGGCTAAGGCCATATTGAAAAGGAGAATCCATTCCTTTCCCAAGGATGACGAACCTCGTGTAGATTCAGTCATAAGGGAATTTGAGGACTTTGGAAACATTGACTACAGTCAATATGACAGAATCGTTATCCAGATTGTTACGTCGTCGGCATATCCCTTAATGATGAATGAGCTCAACCGGTTAGTGTCATTGATCGACGGCAAGTTTTCTCTAGCAGGAGTCTTGTGGGGTATCGGCACTGATAATAAGCTGGGAGACAAGATCCTCTTGCAGTTGGTTTGTAGCTGCCAAGAGTAAGGTTTCTCTAACGCAAGCAGCACCGTTAAACAAATATAAAAAATGATATTGCGCAAAAGGAGGACTACTTAAAAGCGCAAAAATAAAAAGTCCTGTAAATCAAACGATTTACAGGACTTTATTGCGGAGAGAGAGGGATTCGAACCCCCGGTACCTCTCGGTACGCCGGTTTTCAAGACCGGTGTAATCGACCACTCTACCATCTCTCCTAGGGGGTGGAAGCGTGTTGGCAAATACCGTTTGGTAAATGCGGGTGCAAAGGTAGTGGATTTATGCGAGACTACCAAATTTTGCGGCCTGTTTTTTTTGTTCTGCCCAACTTTTTTGGCAAAAGGGTGGGGAAGAGGCGTGAGTGGAATCTCCGTGTGCCTCGGAACATAGGTTCGTCAGCCCTTCGCCAGCGTCTTGACAAACGATTCGGCGCGGTCCAGGGTGTCGAGTTTTCCGACATCGAGGAGCTGGAGGTCGTCGGCAAGCTGGCCTCGGATATCAAGCCGGTCGCAGTTTTGCAGATAGAAGTCCATGATTGGGAAGCGGTCGGGATAGGGACGCATGGCTTCGAGGAGATGAGGCGACACGACATGGATGCCGCTGAAGGCCCATCGCTGGTAGTCGGTCACACACAGATCTGCATGGGGCGACCGTACCTCCCCTGTCTCCACATTGGTCCATCCCACGAGGCGCTTCCCCTCGCCGAAAAGCAGGTAGCGCTTGGTGACGCGGTCGCTGACCAGCAAGGCTGCGTCTGCCACCGCACTGTCGTAGAGCCGGGAGAGATTGGCGTTGCTCAAGATATCGACGTTGTGGATCAGCACCGGGCTGTCGGTCTCAAACCAATGGGCAGCATGACGGATGCCGCCACCTGTGTCGAGGAGTTTGGAGGTCTCGTCAGAGATATGTATCTCCACCCCGAAGTCGTGGGTGTGGAGATAGTCGATGATCTGGTCGGCGAAGTGGTGCACATTGACCACGATGCGGGTAAAGCCCTCCGCCTTCAGTTTTCTGATGACGTGAGCCAGCAGCGGTTCCCCCGCCCCCGGCACCAGTG
>ERZ779877.1875-NODE-1875-length-16682-cov-3.409815_pt1 | contig 16682 bp, 19 predicted proteins | sample MGYA00511556_ERZ779877 | MGnify/ENA primary metagenome ERZ779877 (study PRJEB29588, sample SAMEA2159338) | human gut metagenome | biome: human gut; feature: human-associated habitat; material: faeces | place: Denmark | collected 2008/2010 ...
CATCGTGGATGACACCGCCGATCTTCCCGACGCAGCTAAGTGCATCGTCGATGGCGCAGCGTTTGACAACAATGTGCTGTGCATTGCGGAGAAGGAAGTTTTCGCCTTCTCGAACATCACCGACAGGCTGATGAGCGAAATGGAACGGGTCGGCGCCTTCCGCATTTCCGGCGAGGACATCGACAAGGTGATGCGCACTACGCTCATCAACAAGGACGGACACTACGTCATCAACCGCAAATACGTCGGGCGCGACGCGGCGGTAATCCTGCGCGACGCGGGCGTTCGCTTCACCGGCGACCCGAGGCTGGTCATCGCCGAGGTCGATCGCAATCACCCGTTTGTGACCACCGAAATGCTCATGCCGGTGCTGGCAATCGTGCGCGTGCGCGATATCGACGAAGCGATAGAAGAAGCCTTCCGCGCCGAGCGGGGCTGCAAGCACTCCGCGATGATTCATTCGAGCAACGTGCACAACATGAGCAAGGCGGCGCGTAAGCTCAATACCACGATTTTTGTGAAGAACTCCTCCAGCTTTTCCGGCTTGGGCTTCGACGGAGAGGGCTATACGACGATGACCATCGCCACCCCGACCGGCGAAGGCGTGACCAGTGCGCGTTCCTTCACGCGCCTGCGCCGCTGCGTGCTGTACGGAGACTTCCGCATCTGCTGATCACGAGAGGATGCGTTGGTTATGAACATTGTTGAATCCATCCGTGCTGCCGGTGTCGTCGGTGCGGGCGGCGCGGGTTTTCCCGCTCACGTCAAGCTCAACGGTAAGGCTGAGTATGTAATCGCCAATGGCGCTGAATGTGAGCCGCTGCTGCGCGTGGATCAGCTGCTGATGCAGCGCGGGGCAAAGCGCGTGGTGCGCGGTGTGGCGCTGGCCATGGAAGCCACAGGCGCAGCACGCGGTGTCATCGCCACCAAGGCGCATTATCACGACGCTGTACATGCGCTGGAACAGGCGCTCGGCGGCAGAAGCGATATCACGCTGCACCTGATGGACAGCTATTATCCCTCCGGGGACGAAAAATCCATCATCTTTGAAGTGACGGGGCGCGTGGTTCCCAGCGGAAAGCTGCCGCTCGACGTGGGTTGTGTGGTCAGCAATGTGGCAACACTGGTCAACATCAGCGCGGCTGTGGACGGGACGCCTGTCATCCGCAAGGATGTGACCGTGAGCGGCGATGTTCCCCATCCCATCACGGTCACGGTGCCTATCGGTTCTCCGATTCGCGAGGTCATCGCGCTTTCCGGTTTCAGTGGAAGCCGAGAGAACTTCGCTCTGATCGTCGGCGGTCCCTGCATGGGCAGACTGGAGGAAGACTGGGATGCGCCCATCACCAAGATCACGGGCGGATTGCTTCTGCTCAGGCGGACGCATTCCCTGATTGCCCGCCGCACTCAAAGCCCGGAGAGGATGCTAAAAGTGGCTCGCGCCGTGTGCTGCCAGTGCAGCCAATGCACGCAGATGTGCCCGCGCAACGCGTTGGGGCTGAATGTGCAGCCGCATAAGGCGATGCGGGCGCTCATCACCGGAAACGGTGCGCTGCTGGGTGATCCCAAGACCATTTTGGCATGTTCCAGCTGCGGCGTTTGTACGAATTATGCCTGTCACATGGGGCTTGTCCCCTCCGAGGTGATGGCATTGTACAAAAGCGAGCTGAGCAAAAACGGTATTCGTCCCGAGCCGGAAATGGATATCACCCCCGACCCCTTTATCACATACAAGCGGGTGCCGGTCAGCCGCCTCATTGCCCGAATGGGTTTGAGTGCTTATGACGTACCTGCTCCCTATACCGAAACGGGCTATCAGCCCGGCTCGGTGACGCTGCTGCTCCGTCAGCATGTGGGGAAGCCTGCCGTGCCGGTCGTGCGCACGGGCGACCGTGTGCATGCGGGCGACGTGGTCGCCGAGATTCCAGAAAAGTCACTGGGCGCAAGGATTCACGCGCCGATTGACGGCATCGTCACCCGTGTCGATGCAAAAGCAATACAGGTCGCAGGAGGTGAAAGCGCATGACCGCCATTGGCGTGGTGGAGACGGTCAGCATCCCGCTGGGTGTGCTAGCGGGTGATCAGATGGTCAAAACGGCACAGGTGGAGCTTGTGACGGCGCAGACGGTTTGCGCGGGCAAGTACATCATCGTCGTCAGCGGCGAGGTTGCGGCGGTACGCTCTGCTGTTGCGGCGGGCGTAGAAAGCGCGGCAAGCGCACTGGTGGACAGTCTTGTCATCGCCAACGTGGACGAACGCGTTGTGGCGGCGATGGCGGGCGCGTGTCCCACCGAGCAGGTGCAGGCGGTGGGCGTGATGGAAACCTTCTCGCTGGCCAGTTCGATCAGTGCGGCAGATACCGCCGTCAAAGCAGCGGACGTGGAATTGATCGAGGTTCGTCTGGGGCGCGGCATGGGCGGCAAATCGTTTGTCATCGTGACGGGCGAGGTCGCCGCGGTGGAGGCCGCCGTGCAGGCGGCGGAAAGCAGCGAGGAGACGCACGGGCTGGTCAGCTCCAGCGTGGTGATTCCCTCGCCGCACATGGACATCATCCGCGCGCTGTTGTGACGGCGGCGCGGAGAAGCGCGTCAAAAAAACAAGAAAGCAGAATCATGAAAATAAAAATCAAAAAAGCATAGATAAAGGAGATATTCACCATGATGGAAGCGCTGGGTATGATTGAAACCAAGGGTCTGGTCGGTTCGATCGAGGCGGCCGACGCGATGGTCAAAGCGGCGAACGTGCATCTGATCGGCAAGGAGCACGTGGGCGGCGGTCTGGTGACGGTGATGGTTCGCGGCGACGTCGGCGCGGTGAAGGCCGCTGTGGAAGCGGGCGGCGCGGCGGCCAAGCGCGTGGGCGAATTGGTCAGCGTGCACGTCATTCCGCGCCCGCACGAGGATGTGGAAGCCATTTTGCCCAAGCTGTAAGCGACGGGAGGGAAAAACGCCATGCTGAAAGGTATTTCTCCAATTCTCACACCGGAACTGCTCAAAATCCTTGCCGAAATGGGGCATGGCGATGAGCTGGTTATCGGCGACTGCAATTTTCCTGCGCAATCCATGGGCAGGCGCTGTGTGCGTTGCGACGGGCACCGCGGCACGGAGCTGCTTGACGCGATTCTTGCCCTGTTCCCGCTGGATCAGTTCGTGGAGGCGCCCGTCACGGTGATGGCGCCCGCGCCCGGCGCGATGGATGGAAACCCGCCGATTTGGGCGGAGTTTGCCGAAATCGTTGAAAAGCATCAGCCCGGCACGAAGAGCGCAGCGATTGATCGCTTTGCTTTCTATGACCGCGCTAAGAATGCCTATGCAACCGTGGCAACGGGTGAAAATGCACTTTACGCTTGTATCATCATAAAAAAGGGCTGCATCATCTGATACGGATTTCCCTTAAAACACTTCTTTAAACCGCTGCGAAGCGAAGTCAGACTTTGCATGCGGCGGCGTATCGCAAAACGGATATTCCCCCGATTTCTCTAAAAATCAGAGCATTATCGTATAGAAGGAGAGACAAGGCGATGAAAAAAATCATCAACGCACCGGAAACATTCATTCCCGAAATGCTGGAAGGCATTTATGCCGCTCACCCTGACGAATTAATGTGCGTTGAGGGTGATCTTCACTGCCTTGTCTCCAAGCGCAAACACGCGGGCAAGGTGGGCATTGCAACCGGAGGCGGCTCCGGACATCTCCCGCTGTTCCTTGGCTACGTGGGCGAAGGCATGCTCGACGGTTGTTCCATCGGCGATGTGTTCCAGTCTCCCAGCGCCGAGCAGATGCTTGCCGTGACCAAAGCGATCGACCAAGGCGCGGGCGTGCTCTACATCTACGGAAACTATAACGGCGATATTTTCAATTTCGATATGGCAGCCGAAATGGCGGATATGGAAGAGGATATCCGCGTGGAAAGCGTCGTCGCAGGTGAGGACGTCGCCTCCGCCGCGCCTTCCGCCGAGGGCGAGCCGAATCACCGCCGCGGCGTGGCGGGCATCTTCTTCGTGTATAAATGCGCGGGCGCTGCTGCCGCGGCAGGACTGACACTCGACGAGGTCAAGCGCGTTGCGCTCAAGGCTTGTGCCAACGTCCGCACGATGGGTGTGGCGCTGACCTCCTGCACCGTGCCGCGCGTGGGTCATCCCAGCTTTGACATCGGTGAGGACGAAATGGAAATCGGCATGGGTATTCACGGCGAGCCAGGCATCCGCCGCGGCAAACTGCGCCCTGCCGACGAAATCGTAGACGAGATGATGAACCCCATTCTGGCTGATATCCCTTACGCCGCGGGCGACGAGGTGGCGGTGCTTGTCAACGGCCTCGGCGCGACACCGCTGGAGGAACAGTATGTTATGTTCCGCCGCGTAAAGCAGATTCTCGACGAGAAGGGCATCAGAGTGTTCCACACCTATGTGGGCGAATATGCAACCTCCATGGAAATGGCGGGTGCGTCCATCTCGCTGCTCCGGCTGGACGACGAGCTGAAGACCTATCTCTCCGCGTCGGCCGATACCCCGTTCTTCAAGCAGTTCCAACTGTGAGAAGGGAGGGGTTGACATGAATGCAGCCGATTTCCGCGCGTTGATGGAGCGCTGGGCCGTTGTGATGGCCGATCACCGCGATTGGCTCATCCAGTTGGACAGCGTGGTGGGCGACAGCGACTTGGGGCTGACTATGAGCGATGGCTTCCGCGCTGCCGCAGATGCGGTCAACAAGGCACCCGCCGTCGATGTCGGAAAGACGGCGTATCTTGCCGGAAAGGCGATGGCGAGTGCGGTTCCTTCCACGATGGGAACTTTGATGGCAAGCGGTCTAATGAATGCAGGAAAAACGTTCAAGGGCGTCGAACAGTGTAATGCCAAACAGGAGGTCGAGTTTTTCCGGGCATACTTTGACGGGGTTAAGAGCCGCGGCAAGGCCGAATTGGGCGACAAAACCTTTCTGGACGGATTGTATCCCGCCATCGAAGCATTGGAAAACGCCATCAACAGCGGTATAGAGGAGGCAGATGCTGCGCGCCTCGCGGCGCAGGCGGCATGGACTGCCTTTGAAAACACAAAAGGCATGCTCGCCAAACATGGTCGAATGGCTATTCGCGGTGAGCAGTCGCGTGAACTGCTGGATCCCGGCGCAGCTGTTGCCGCTCTGCTGATGAGGGGATACGCTGATTTTAAAGCAGACAGCGAGTGATTGCCATGACCATCCGAGAGATTGCGGCCATCGCCGGCGTATCGCCGGCGGCGGTGTCTCTGGTTATCAATAACAAAAAAGGGGTTAGCGCGGAGACGCGCCGCCATATTCAGAGCATCATGGAGGAATGCGGCTACGTGCCTGCACCTGTTCGGCGCAAGGCCGACCGCTTCCGCCTGATGATCCTCAAATTCCGTGCGCACGGCATCGCCTTGGAGGAAAATCAGGGCTTTACCGCGTCCATCATCGACCGGATCGAGAGCGAATGCAGACGATTCGCCTTCGACCTCGTCATGTGCAACTGCGAACCGGCCACGGCCGCGACGACCATCCGGAGCCTGATGGAAAACCCGCCCGACGGCGTGATCCTTATCGGCACAGAACTGCGCGAGGCGGATTACGAGCTCTTTAAGCTGTTCACCGTACCGTTCGTGGTGCTGGATAACAACATCCTCTTGGAGAACGTGGACAGCGTGGTGATGGCGAACCGGGAGTTGACCGCGCAGCTCGTGCGGTATCTGTATAGTTTGGGGCACCGCGAAATCCAGTATTACAAGTTCACCCAGCCGGTCAACAACTGCGACGAGCGCTACGAGGGTTATTTGCAGGAGCTTCACCGTCTGGGGCTGGAGCCGTCTGAACCCATCATGCTCAAGCCCACCGTGGACGGCGCGTTTGAGGATATGAAGCGGCTGATTAAAAGCGGAGAATATGTGCCGCACGGCGCGGCAATTGCCGACAACGATACCGTTGCCATCGGCGCGATCAAGGCCATTCGGGAGGCCGGGTATTCCATTCCCGAGGATATTTCCATCGTCGGCTTTGACGATATTCCCTTCAGCGCGGTGACCATGCCCGCGCTGACCACAATGCGCATTTCCCGATCCCAGATGGGCACACTGGCGGTGGATCTGATCCGCAAACGCATCAAGAATCTGGATTGGCCGGGCATGCACATGCACATCGGCGGCAAGCTGATCGTTCGCAACAGCACCCGCGCGGTGGACGACTGAGCGGAGGAATCAACATGCTGGTAGGCCGTGTGACAGGCAATGTCGTCAGCACGAACAAGTGCGATTCGCTACGGGGGGCCAAGCTGCTCATCGTGCAGCCGGTCGATCTTGAAACGCTGCAAATGAAGGACGATTACGTGATCTGTGTAGACGACGTCGGCGCGGGCGAAGGCGATCTGGTGTTCTGCGCATACGGAAGCTCAGCGCGCCAATCCGACACCACCAAAAAGGTTGCGTCCGATTTCAGCATCTATGGCATTGTGGATTCCATCGATATGCGCGGCGCGCGCACCTACGACAAGGCAAAGGAGATCGTAGCATGCAGTTGGCAAAAGTAATCGGAAGCATGGTCAGTACCCGCAAATGCGAACGCCTTCAGGGGCTGAAGTTGCTGGTAGCTGTGCCGATTGATATGGATACGTTTGAAGAGAAGGGCGCACCCTTCATCACGGTCGATACCGTAGGCGCGGGAGAAGGCGAAATCGTCATGTGGGCGGGCGGAAGCTCATCCCGACAGACGGATTTGACCACCAATAAACCGGTAGACAGCTCCATCATCGGCATTGTGGATTTTGTGGATATCCTCGGCGAACGCAAATACAGAAAAGGCGATGAGCGATGAAGATTGCACGGGTCACGGGAACGGTGGTATCCACCATCAAATACGAGAAATATGTGGGGATGAAGCTGCTGCGGGTTCGCCATTTGACGCTTGACGGGCAGCCCACGGGGGAAGAACTGATTGCGCTGGATGCCGCCGATGCTGGTATTGGCGACATTGTGTTGGTCAACAACGACGGCGGCGCGGCGCAAATGATTATGGGCGATACCAAGCTCATCGCCAGCGTTACCATCTGCGGCGTGATTGATTCCTATAGCTGGCAGGGGCAAACCGTCCACTGTCATTAGGAGGTATAGGCGTGAATATCGGCAAAGTTGTCGGCTCCGTGGTGTGTACGGTCAAGACGCCTTCTTTGAGCGGAATCAAGCTGCTCGTCGTTCGGCAGATCGTCAACGGGCAGGAAAAAGGGCTGTTGGTCGCCTGCGACGGAACCCGTCAGGCAGGAATCGGCGATGTCGTTTACATGATCGGGCGCAAGGAGGCCGCGCTCATGCTGGATCGGGATGATCCGCCGCCCAGTGATATCACCATTGTAGGCATTATCGATCCGGAGACCCTGTAAGGGGAACGTTTGCTGGGTTTTCAAACTGTAGACAAAAAGGTGCTGTCTCAAAATGGCTAAAGCAGGCCATGAGAGACAGCACCTTTTTCCGCAACATTTTGGGGCAATCGAAAACAGAGTGCAGAAAAAACGGCACTCAAGGAATTATTTTCATAAGGAATTCCAAGTGGAATGAGTTATGGAACCTCCGAACATCTTACAGCAAACGCAATACGACATCCATTCTCACACCGTAATCTCTATCCCATTTCGGAATGCCATCTTCACACTGCCGTCCAGATTGACCGTCATCCTGTCAATCGTCGCGTTCCATAGCTCTGTCGAAAAAACTGTAACCGGCTGGTCGTTTGCCAATATTGTAGGTAGCGCATGTAAATCAGGTTTGTGACGTTCGCTACCGTCAGATCTTTCGCCGGTACGCCAATCTGAATGCGCGGCTGTTCCGGTTCGGGTTCCGGCTCCATCCAGCCCTTGGCGATCAGGAAGGCTTTCAAATCGGCGGCCTGTTCGTCCGGCACGTCAACATAGCCTTCGCGGTCAATGGTAATCGTGCCCACCGTGTAGTTGAATGTGGGCGGGCCAATGTAGCTCGGCTCCATGCCGGTGTGCTCTGCAATGGCCTTGACCAGCGTGCGCCGGTCGGGTGCGGTCGTGATGAATTTCATGTTCACGCCTCCTTTTCATTCGGTATGCCATTCATCACTCTGAAGGCGCAAAAAGTCAAGCGGATGCAGGCATATTTATCATTCCGAGGCACAGCTTCCAAATCGGTGCTCGATATAGCATGGGTGGCAGCAGTAGCGCCGGTGACTGTTTCCGTAGGCCGTGAACACCTTCCCGCAATTCAGGCAGGTGCTTTCGTAGAGCGCCTCCGGGCTTTGCCGAATCGCCTGCGGGTTTTCCGACCACCATTTCCGGCAGCACGCGTCCGAGCAGAATTTTCGCTTGCGTCCACGGCTGGGCTGTACCAGCTCCGTGCCGCAGCACAGGCAGGCTTTCGGAGATTTGGAATCCGTCCCAGCGCGTACCCCGGACAGCTGGTGCGCGACACAGTAATTTCGAACCGTATCGCGACTGATTCCCATCTGTGCCGCAATCGCCCGATAGCCCAGATTCCTGCCCCGCAGCGCCTGAATCTGCTTGCCCTGCTTATATGTCAGCGCTATACAAATCGCTCCTTCTGAATAATTGCATTTACGCAACGTAATGGAATTTACTCGCGGGTTAACTCGTTATATAATATGAAGTGTATAGTACTCCAAAAACTGGAATCCGGAAAACAAGTAAACTTGAAAAACTATTGCTGTGAATGAGGTTTAGGGGTATAATAATTTTATAAAGCAATCAAAGGAGATGACTGGAATATGTTCTTGAAACGGTGTTTGATTCTGTTCTGTATGTTATCGTTACTGACTCTGGCAGCTGTTGCGGAATCCCCACTCAGTTTTCCATGTGATTCCGAACTGTCCCCTTTCCTGTCCAGAAGCGAACACGATGTCACATTCAAAATTGACCTCGAAAACAACTACCGCATAGAAACCGACTATTGGGGCGACGAACCCATGTTGGTGGAATCCGGTTCGTTTCTGATCCTTGATGATGAATTTATGCTTGTTAACCTCCGCTTTTCAAAAGAATATGATTACTCGCAGGATTACGGAGGAAACCTGCCTGACATAATCTTGCTCGCCAATTTTGATTTGAACATTGTCGATGATACCAACCCGCCAGAGTGGCACGTCTGGATGTACCCGGATGAAGACGATCCCTATGCTTTCCATTATGCCGGGACTTGGAATCAGCAGCAGGGGTACGGTCTCTATTTTTATGGTAGCAAGACAAATGCACAAGGGGAAACCACGGAGTGTTTTTATTTAACTCCATGAGTGTATAGGAGCGGCTATGAGTTCATGTCATAGCCGCTCCTATTAATCTAAGCTATCTTGATCTGCTTTATCGCCAAGAACTGTTAATGCTTAACATACTTTGACCAGCCCCAGTGATCCCATTTTTCATTCATTTCCGTGAGGTTCGGTCCAGTTTCTTCACTGTCGATCAGCTCTTATGACCGATTACAGTCATGTGGTCTATGCCCTCAGCGCGTTTGCGCTCATAAAGCGCATGAATTGCCGAGTCTTTGAAGGCTGCAACTGTAGAAGCGAGCCAGATTGCCCGGCGCAAGTAGGGCGAACCACGCTTGGACATCTTCATTCTGGTGCCGGAGAAGTCGCCGGATTGCTTTACAGTCGGATCGACGCCTGCATAAGCAGCAAGTTTGGCAGATGAAGAGAAACGCCTGATGTCACCGCCAATTTCAGAGAGGATGACGGCAGCAAGGGTTGCGTCGATGCCGGTAATAGTTGTAAGCTGCGTATCAAAACCGGACAGCAGGCGGTCAATTTCGGTATCGAAAACGTCTACGGACGCTTCCAGAGAGCGAATCTGTTCGATTTTCCAAATTGGAAATGGGTTCGGATTTTTTCATAATCAAATTCTGTTTTTCTACGCTTCTTATGCAGATACGTTGAAAAAAGGATGTCCGAGTCATCGACTCGTCATCCTCTTCCATCTGTTTCCCTTTTCCGTCACTTCCGCTTTCCAAAATCCCGCGGCGTCATGCCCGTATAGCGCTTGAATACGGCGCAAAAATGCTTATAATCGCTGAATCCGGTCTTTTCCGCGACTTCCGACGTTCTTCCACCGTTTTTGAGCAGAGCGGCCGCGCGTTTGACGCGCTGCGTATTGAGCGTATCCAAAAAGGTTTGCCCCGTACTTTGCTTAAACCGGCGGCTCAGGTAACTGGCGGAAATCATCATCTCGTCAGCCAATTCCTCGATGGAGAGCTTCGTATCGCTGGCAGCCACAATCCTGCGCAGCGCCGTTTCGACGTATTCATCCGTATACGCAAGTCGCTTGAGCAATTCTTCCGCCGAAAACGAGCCGGGCGTTTCGAGCTGTTCCTGGGGCTCCTCCGTTTCCCGAATGCGCGCCAGCCGCTTTTCATCCAACGGCTTGAGCAGATAATCATACGCATGTATGGAAATCGCCTTCTGCGCATAATCAAATTCAGCATAGCTTGTAAAGATGATGATGTGAAAACGATAGACGGCCAGTGCGCGTTCCAGCATTTCAAATCCGTCCATCTCCGGCATGCGTATATCCGTGATGACGACGTCCGGGCGTCTTTCGACGATCTGTTCCAGCCCGCTTTTTCCATCGCCCGCGCTGCCGATGACCGTGCAGCCCATATCGGCCCACGGCAGCGTCTTGACCAGCCCGTTACGGATCATATCCTCATCCTCGACGATCATCACCCGCAGAATCATTCCGTCTCACCCTCTCCTCCCGGAAGACTCAAAACCACTTCCGTCGTCCGGCCTTGTTGCGTTTGGATGCATATGCCGTAGCGCTCACCGTACATCAACCGAAGCCGGTCGTGTACGTTCATCAGACCGAAGCTCGTTCTGCGTTCCATATCCGGGTTTTCCATATACCGCGTCAGCGTTTCCATCACTTCCGGCTCGATGCCCGGCCCATTATCCCGAACGGAAATCTCCAGCCGTTCGCCGACGCATCGCGCCTCAATCTCGATTTTCAGTTCGCGCTTTTTCTCCAAGCCATATTTGACGGCGTTTTCCAAAATCGGCTGAACGATCAGCTTCGGGATGCGCCGCCGCATCAATTCATCCGGAATCCGCGTTTCATACGAAAGCCGGCTGCCAAAGCGCATTTTGAGGATGCTCATGTAGCTCTCAATGTATCGGAGATCTTCCTTCAAAGAGACGGTCATGCCCTCCTGCTTGATTGAATAGCGCATAAGCTGCGCAAGCTGAACCATCGCCGCATCCGCCGCACCCGGATCGAGCCGAACCATAAACCGGATGTTTTCCAGTGTGTTAAACAAGAAATGCGGGTTGAACTGGCTTTCCATCTGCCGAATCTGCGCCACTGCCGTATCCCGCCCCAGTTTAACGCTCTTTTCCATGGATTTCCGGACGTTTTCAAGCATGGTGTTGTAGGCCTGCGCGATGACCTGAAATTCGTCGTGGCTGCTGATGGTCAATTCCGTATTCAGGTTGCCGTGGCTGACGAGATCGCACGCCGTCGCAATTTCGTCGATCACCCGCGTTTTTTCCTGCGCAACCCGTTTGGTGCTGATCTGAATCGCGGCAATCATCGCCGCAAAGAACAGCAGCACCATGAGCAGCAAAAACCGTGCCGTGCGCAAAACGTCCCCGCAGGGAAGCGCCGCGTACACCCTGTATGTTCCACAGGCTTCCGAACTGATGTAATACAGCCCCCACGGCGTATCCTTGATGCCGTTCGCCTGCCGAACGTCCGCCTCCAGCTTGTTGAATTTGCCCGTAAAAACATGCGTACCGCCGACAAAAACCGTGTCAAACCGATCGGTAATCAGCACATCGTCCGCGTTGCTGGCAACGGTTTTGCGGAAACCGTTCTCCGTCATCGCCATGCACAGATAGCCCTTCGGCTCCCCTGCCTCGTCAAACAGCCGCGCGCCCATCAGCAGGCAGGGTTCGCCGCCGCGCAGCACCTGAGAGGCGGTTTCGCCGCGTCGATCCGGAATGTTGTGCAGGAACTGCCAGCGGACGGTATCCGTCAAAGACGCGTCGCCGCCGGATGTAAAGACCGCCTGCTCGCTCTCGTCATAAATCAACGTCTGCGGCCTTGACGCCATGCCGTTGATCCGGCGATACAAGCGCCCGTTGATCTCCGCGCGCTCGCTGACGCTCTGCTCATAGGCTTCGGGGCTCAGCGCGTCCTGCATGTTCAAGAGGATATCCTCGATCGTCTCCAGCTCCGAGGAAAAAGCCTCGGCCGCCTGTATTCGATCTTCATCCGTACGATGGATGATGTTGCTGATGAATAGCCCGCCCATCACGGCGAACACCACCAGCAGCGCGCAAAAAAGCGGGAGCAGGGCATAAATCAGCAGAAGCCGCCTCAAATCATCGCGAAAGCGCGTTTGCTTCTTCTGCACGTTCATGTCCCTGCCCCTTTATTCGCACTACATCGTAACGTCTCTGCTGCCGCTGATCTTGAAGAAGACGAGCAGCGAAATGACCGTCGTACAGGTCAGAATGGTCGCCAGCGCCGCCGCCGTGCCGTAGCTCGCGCGGATGACCTCGTTATAAATCGCGACGGACATCGTTCTGGTTCTGCTGGTATAGAGCATGACGGACGAACTCAGTTCGTTAATCAGCGTAATCCAGCTCAGAATCGCGCCGGAAACAACGCCCGGCAGCATCATTTTAGCCGTCACCTTGAAGAACGCCTTCATCGGCGAATCGCCCAGCGAAATCGCGGCCTCTTCCACGCTCGGACTGATCTGGTAGAGAATCGCAGAGCTGGAGCGCAGCGTGTAGGCGAGGCGGCGAATGACCAGCGAAATGATCATAATCGTCGCCGTTCCGGATAGAATCATCGGGTCGCCCTTGCCGTTGAACGCCAGCAGCAGCGTAATACCCAGAACGGAACCCGGAACGATGTACGGGAACATCGCTATGGTATCGATCAAGCTGGTCAGCGGGCTCTTCCTTCTCACGGAGAGATACGCGATGAACATGCCCAGCACCACAATAATCGCCAGCGCAATGATGCAGTACAAGTAGGTGTTGCGAATGGCCGACCACGCCGTGCCGAAAACCTTGGTGTAGCTTTCAAGCGAATAGCCGTCCACGAAATACTGGATCTCCGTCTTTCGGAACGACGTCCAGACAATCACCAGATGCGGCAGCACGGAGAACACGACGAGGATGTATGTGAACACGTGCATCAGCACATTCTTGACGCCGCGCGCCCGTTCGGGCTGAATGGGCCGCATGGCGCTCATTGTAAAGCTCTTTTTGTTCACATACCATTTCTGCATCAGGAACAGCACCGCTGTGATGACCACCATGATGGACGCCATCGCCGAGGCAAAGTAGGCCGAGCCGCCGGATTCGCCGACAAACTCAATATAGATTTTCGTCGGCAAAACGTCAAATCCTTCACCGATTAATGCAGGCGTGCCAAAATCCGCCATACAATTCATGAACACCAGCAGCGCGGATGCGATGGCCGTCGGCATCACCAGCGGCATCACAACCGTAAACACCTTGCGAATGCCGTAGCAGCCAAGGCTCTCGGCCGCCTCGCAAACCGCCACGTCGATCTTCTTGAGCGCGCCGCTGACATACATGTAAATAAACGGATAGAGTTTGAGGGTGAACACCAGCAGCATCCCGCCGAAGCCGTAAATCGACGGCATCTTGATTCCAAACACATTGGAAAGGAACGTGGTGATGACGCCGCTGCGTCCCAGCAAAAGAATCCACGAATACGCGCCGATGAAGTTCGGGCTCATCATCGAGATGATAATCAGGATTTCAACGATACCCTTTCCCCGAATCTTATAGAAGGACATAAAATACGCCAGCGGCACGCCGATCACCAGCGAGCAAATCGTGACGCAAACCGTCAGCTTCAGGGAATTGAGCAGCGAGCGATAATAAAACTTCTTTCCAAAGAATTTCTGGAAATTGGCCATCGTAAATTCGCCCGTTCCCTCCTTGAGAAAGCCGTCGATGAACAGCGAAATCAGCGGATAGATCAGAAACAGCGCAAACACCGCGATGATACCGATCGTGACCACCGTCCAGAAATCAAATTGCAGTTTACGCTTCTTCATAGCAAATCACATCCTTGATCAGGCTATGCTCCATATCGGCGGTAAAAACGTTGATCTTTTGGGCGTCCGGCATCAGCTTGAGCGTATCGCCCATACGATACAGCTCATGCGTGTGTCCCAGGTCCTGCGAAAATTCCAGGCTCGGCTGATCCGGCACGCAGATTCCGTCCGCAAACTTGAGGAAGTAGTTGCTGTATCGGCCAAGGAACGTCGTGTTTTCCACCTTACAAGACAAGCCCTTGTCGCTGACATAAAATTCCTCCGGGCGAACGCCGACGATCACTTCCTGCCCGTCCTTGCAGTCGTCGATCAGGTTGTTCATCTCCAGCCGGCAGCCGTCGCGGAAGACAATCTCCGTCTTTCCGTTTTTCTTGCTGAGCGTCGCGTAGAACAAATTGGAATGCCCGATAAACGTGGCGACAAACACATTGGCCGGACGGCTGTAAATGTGGTGCGGCGTTCCGATCTGCTGAATCACGCCATGGTTGATAACGGCGATGCGATCGGAAATCGCCAGCGCCTCTTCCTGGTCATGAGTGACATATACGGTCGTAATGCCGACCTGCCGCTGAATATCGCGAATGACGGTGCGCATTTCGATGCGCAGCTTGGCGTCCAGGTTGGAAAGCGGCTCATCCATCAGCAAAACCTGCGGATGGATCACGATGGCGCGCGCAAGCGCGACGCGCTGCTGCTGGCCGCCGGAAAGGCGCTCCGGCAGGCGATCCTGATACTCGTCGATGCGAACGAGCTTCAACATCTCATCCACGCGCTTTTTCATCTCATCCCTGGGCAGCTTTCGAATCTTCAGGCCGTATTCAACGTTCTGGCGCACGGTCAGATGCGGGAAAATCGCATAGCTCTGAAACACCATGCCGATATTGCGCTGGTGGGTCGGAAGCTCGTTGATGACCTGATCGCCAAAGGAAATCGTGCCCGCCTCAATGCTGTTAAAGCCTGCGATCATGCGCAGCAGCGTCGTCTTGCCGCAGCCACTCGGGCCGAGCAGCGTAAAAAACTCGCCGTTCTTGATATTGGCCGTCAAATCCGGAATGATGATATTATCGCCATATTTTTTGCACACATGGTCGACCTTTATTGCAACGCTCATCGTTCGCACCCCTCATCTCATGGTTCGGGCAGGGTTTATATCGTTCTTTCTGAAAGCCTGCCCCTTCATTTTTCTAAAAAGGAAGCTGCCGGACAGCTTGCCCGATCGGGCTGCCGCACGACAGCTTCTCCAAAGTTTATGCCGTATTCAATCCGTTCGGCGGATTACTCAGCGGCGTCCACGAGCGCTTCCTGGAACATTTCGATCCATTCCCGCTTGTGCTCGGAGGCAACCGTCTCATCATCCTTGATGACGTTGATGGAAGACATGCTCTGCATCGCGCTGGTTTCCGGCACGTCCTTGCGGATGGTGCGGCGGAACTGCGTTTCATTCATGTAAACCTGCGCGTCGTATCCGGTCAGCCAATCCAGGAACGCGCGGGCGCTGACAACGTTCGGGCAATCCTTGACGATGTACACGCCGTCGCCGCGGATGATAACGCCTTCATTCATGTAAACGACCTTGACGTTGCCCTGAGACACATACGTCGCGGCACCCTGCTCGAAGGTCAGGCCGACGGTGTATTCGCCGTCCGCAACGCCCTTGTACACGGCGGAAGAGCTGTTCACGCAGCCGTTGGGCAGCTGCTTGCAGAATTCCTTCACGTAATCCCAGCCGTTCGGCTGTCCGTCGGTGCCCATCGCGTAGAGCATATTGACCAGATGCTCGAAGGACGAGGAAGACGCCTGCGGATCAGCGAAAACGATCTTGCCCTTCAGCGCCGGATTGAGCAGATCCGCATAGCCGTTGATCTCGATGTCGCCGATCAGATCGGTGTTGATCATGATGACGGAAGGCACGCAGTCAAAGCGGGTCAGGTTGCCTTCCACGTTCTTGTATTCGTCGTAGAACGCATCCTCGTTCACGCAGGTATAATCCTGGAAATACTGGCTGCTGTTCTTGACGGTGCCAATCGTGCCGGACCAGAGAATGTCGCACTGCGGCTTCTCGCTTTCAGCCGCGATGCGCTTGAGCGCGTCGCCCGTGCCCATCGCCAGACACTCGGTCTTGATGCCGGTATCCGCCTCAAACATCGCCAGCATGTTTTCGATCATGGACGTGGTCAGCGGGCTGTACAGAACCAGCTTGCCGGTCGCCGCAGGTTCTTCAGCTACCGCAGCAGCCATACCGCACACGAGCAGCGCGCACAACAGCATAGCAAAGATCCTCTTCATATCAGTTTACCTCCTGTTTTTTTCCGCCGATGATTCCGTTCGGCGTTTGCTAGTTTTATTATATATGCGTGTTGCATGATTTTTCAACCGTTTTTTCTGCTTATTTGTCCGTTTTTCTGAACACACACCCGTTTATATGCACAATTTCACGTATCATAAACTGTATCATTCTTCTTCGGCTGCTTTTTCGTTTTATCGTTCTTGAGGGATATGCCATAATAGAGCCGTACCATTTCACATGCCAAGGGAGAATCGTTTATGCCGCCAATTACCGTGATGATTAAGCCCGTATCCGGCGCCTGCAACATGCGGTGCCGTTATT
>ERZ779877.1890-NODE-1890-length-16563-cov-23.040162_pt1 | contig 16563 bp, 7 predicted proteins | sample MGYA00511556_ERZ779877 | MGnify/ENA primary metagenome ERZ779877 (study PRJEB29588, sample SAMEA2159338) | human gut metagenome | biome: human gut; feature: human-associated habitat; material: faeces | place: Denmark | collected 2008/2010 ...
TACTGCTTCCTGTGCTTACTGACCTCGACGAGGTGATGGTCGTGGCTTACGGTACGGCCAAGAAGTCCGCGTTTACAGGTTCAGCTGCTGTTGTTAAAGCCGAAGATATTAACAAGGCACAGGTGTCCAATCCTGTTGACGCTCTTGTAGGAAAGGTATCCGGCGTACAGTTATACAACAATACAGGCCAACCAGGTATGACTTCTCCGTCAATCAACATCCGTGGTATCAGCTCAATCAACGCTGGCACCAGTCCTCTCATCATTGTAGACGGTGCTCCTTATGATAGCGATCTCAACTCGCTGAGCAATCAGGACATCGCGTCGATGACGGTATTGAAGGACGCAGCTTCTGCTGCTCTCTACGGCGCTCGTGGCGCTAACGGCGTAATCCTCATCACGACGAAGAACGCAGAAAAGGGCAAGGCTACGGTTACGGTTGACGCGAAGTGGGGCTCTAACTCACGCGCAATACCGAGCTACAAGACCGTTGACAGCCCGGCCAAGTATTACGAGATGTGGTACACCGGACTGAAGAACTACGCCATGGCCAACGGTTACAGCAACGACATGGCCGCTCAATTTGCCAACCAGAACCTTACGGCCAACAACGACTACGGACTGGCTTATAATGTTTATAATGTTCCTGCGGGCGAATACCTTATCGGAGCCAACGGCAAGCTAAACCCGAACGCCACTCTCGGCCGTACATTCTCTTACAATGGTAGAGACTATATGCTATTGCCTGACGACTGGACGGACGCTACTTACGGCAACGGTCTACGTCAGGAATACACTGTTACGGCTACTGGCGCTACGGACAAGAGCAACTTTTACGGTTCGTTCAACTATCTCGACAACGAAGGTATCACTGTTGCCTCTAATTACAAGCGACTCTCTGGCCGTCTCAAAGCAGACTACCAGCTTAAGCCATGGCTGAAAATCGGCGGTAACTTCAACTATGCCCACTACAACACGGATTACATCGACACAAGCACGGACGGTAGTGCCGAATCTTCTGGCAATATGTTCGCACTGACGCAAATTGCGCCGATATATCCGCTCTACATGCGCGATGGACAGGGCAACATTCTGTATGACGAGGAGAATGGAATACCTCGCTACGACTATGGTGACGGCAACGAATACGGCAACGGCCGCGAGGGATGGGGTAACAATCTGCAGCGTCCGTTCATGGGACAGGCCAACCCGCTGTCTGACAACCAGCTAAACGTGATGAACAAGGAGGGTAACTCCTTTGGCGCTACCGGTACTGTGGAAATCCGTCTGCCGTTCGGCTTCAAGTTCACTTCGGTCAACTCTGTGTACACTGACGAGCGTCGCTTCACCTCTACCATTAACAGGTATTACGGTCAATACGCCACCATGAACGGCTCCGTAACGAAAGAACATGACCGCACATGGTCATACAACTACCAGCAACTGCTCAACTGGACTCACGACTTCGGCAAGCACAACATTGAGGTAATGCTTGGTCACGAGTATTACCGCCTACACGAATACGCCCTTTACGCCAATAGGACAAACCAGTTCATCGACGGCAACACCGAACTTGCAGGCTCGGTAGTGGGCGGTTCGGAAAACTCCTTTACTAGCGACTATAACGTTGAGGGTTACTTCGGACGCGCGCTGTACAACTACGACGAAAAATACTTCGGCTCTGTATCATATCGCCGCGACGCATCCTCACGTTTCGCTCCCGAAAACCGCTGGGGTAACTTCTGGTCATTCGGTGGCGCATGGATCATCAGTAAAGAGAGCTGGTTCAACGCTCCGTGGATAGACGAACTGAAAATCAAGGCGTCGTATGGCGAGCAAGGTAACGATAACATAGGTAACAATTATTATTACACCAACTCTTATACCCTCGTAAACTCAAACAACGAGATTTCAATCGTGCCCTACCAGTACGGCAACCGCGACATTACTTGGGAAAAGAATGGCAACTTCAATGCAGGAATTGAATTCTCGCTGTTCCGCGGAAGACTGGCAGGTAGCATAGAATACTTCTACCGCAAGACTTCGGACATGCTCTTCAGCTTCCCGCTTGCACCATCGTTCGGCTACCAGAACTATTACGCCAACATCGGCGACATGCGCAACCAAGGCGTGGAAATCGAGCTTAACGGCGACATCATACGCACAAAGGACCTTACATGGTCAGCAAACGTTAACCTCACCGCTTACGGAAACAAGATTACCCGTTTGCCGCAAGAGCGCCGCACGATGGTAGTTGACGGCGTTGAAGGTTACAGCAGCGGCAGCTACTTCTACGGAGAAGGCGAGCAGATGTACACTTATTACATGCCTAAGTACGCAGGCGTTGACCCCGAAACGGGTGAAGCTCTTTATTGGAGAGACATTACTGACGCCAACGGTAACGTAACAGGACAGGAGAAAACCGCCGACTATAGCGAGGCTACTTATCACCTTTGCGGTTCAGCGCTGCCCGACGTTTACGGCGGTTTCGGTACCAATCTCAGCTGGAAGGGACTCGAGGTATCAGTCAACTTCACTTACCAGATTGGCGGAAAGGTATACGACACCACTTACCAAAGCGAGATGGGCTTCAACCGTGGCCAGGCGTTCCACACAGACCTGCTCAACGCATGGACACCTGAGAACACGAAAACCAACGTACCGCGCCTGCAGTATTACGACGACTACACGGCCTCTACGTCTGACCGTTTCCTCACGGACGCCTCATATCTTTGTTTGCAGAACTTTAGTGTGGCTTACAATCTGCCCAAGACTTGGATGTCACACATTGGTCTCGGTGGTATCCGTGTTTATGTTACAGGTGACAACTTGTGGACATGGAGCAAGCGCCAGGGCCTCGACCCGCGCCAGAGCATATCTGGTACCATCACCTCAGCTTACTATGCTCCCATGCGTACCATATCAGGCGGTCTGACAATAACATTCTAAACAATTGAAAATAAGGAAAACGAAATATGAAAACAAGCATAAAATTATTAATGGGAGTCGCAGTCTGCTCGGCTACATTGACAACGACGAGCTGTATCGAGGAGACCGTTCCTACAGACATTGTGCTTCAAGACGAGGTTGATGAATCTCCAAACTCGGTGAGCGGTCTGCTCATGGCCATGCCAGCACGCTTCAACACTCTTGACGCCCGTACGCTTAACTATGCCGATTATGCTTTCGGTTATGGCGGATTGATGCACGTCCGTGACGTACAGACGGAAGACCTTACGGTAGCGCAGTCTAACTATGACCACTTTACGGCATGGGAAACGGTAAGGGCCGTAGGCGAAAACTACGCCACTACACAATGGTTGTGGAACTTCCAGTATGAGTCAATCCTGGCCTGCAACAACCTTATCAGAGCCGTACGGGGCCTTACTGAGCCTACTACAGACGATCTCGGAGCACTCGGCGCAGGTTATGCAGTACGTGCATTTTGGTATCTCGACCTTGCCCGTGAGTATGAATTCTTACCAAACGAGGCATTCCCGAGTGGAACTAATAATGACGGAAACAACGTAACCAACCTTACTGTACCGATCGTAACGGACGAAACTTCTGAGGAAGACGCAAGAAACAATCCTCGTGCTACACACGAGGAGATGTTCAAATTCATAGAAAACGACCTTGACAGTGCTGAATTTTACATACCGAATCTTGCCAGCACATACGGCAAGACACTGCCAGACCTAGCATGTGTTTACGGCCTTAAGGCACGTCTCTACCTGTGGAACGGCGACTGGCAGGAGGCGTACAACTATGCACAGCAGGCTATAAAAGCTTCAGGTTTACAGCCAATCCAGATGGAAGACTGTCTTGAAACAACCACGGAGGGAAGCCAAGTATATATCTCCGGTTACCTGCCTACATGCTTTAACGATATCAACCAGTGGATGTGGGGCGTATCTCAGACATCCGACAATTCAACTGTTACGTCAGGAATCCTCAACTGGACATCATGGATGACGCCCGAGTACAGCGGTGGATATGCAGCTGCAGGAGCATGCTCACGTATATATCTGCCCCTCTACAACCGCATTGCAGCTAACGACTGGCGTTCAGCATTCTGGGATACGTCAGACCTCGTTAACCCAGGAATATCGCATAAATTCCAACCCAACGAGGGCAATACCAGCGTTAACACCATCGCCTGCGCTACGTCTTACCCCATCATGCGTGTTGAGGAGATGTGGTTTATCGCAGCAGAGGCCATGGCCCACATACAACCGGCTGCCGGCAGGCAAATTCTTGAGTCTTTCATGAACGGCAACCGTGTACTCTCACAAGATTACACATGCAACGCTACAACCCAGGATGGAATTATAGAGGAAATCATCTTCCAGAAGCGTATCGAGCTGTGGGGCGAGGGACAGACGTTCTTCGACATCAAGCGTCTTAACTACTCGGTAGACCGTACACAGGAAGGGACCAACTTCTACAGTACGGCACAATTCAATACTAATGGGCGTCCAGGCTGGATGAACTGGGTGATGGTACAGAGCGAGCAGAACAATAACGCAGCGCTTGTAGGCTGGAACAATCCCGACCCGCAGACATTCTACAATCCTTCAATCAGCGCTCAGTAAGTTATTTAAGTATTATAACGAACAATCATAAACAATTATAAGATGAAGAGAATAGCAAAATATTGGCATTTGTGCCTGACGGCTGTACTCGTCATGGGCTTCAGCGCCTGTACAGAGGAGTATGAGTATGACCCTACGACCGACACGGATAACCAAGGAGCATACATGCAGGCTGACGAGACTACGCTCATCCTTACAGAGGAAGACCCACAGCAGCTGTCGTTCACTGTGTCGCGACATGACGATACCAGTGCCGCAACCTACCGTCTGTACACCGACAATGACGGATTTCAGATTCCGCAAGAAGTAAACTTTGCGGCAGGAGAGAAATCACAGACCTTTACTGTTAACTTCAACGTTCCGTCAGGAACAGTACAACAGCGTGTAGTCATAGGCATTCAAGAAGAAGATGCCTATACATACGGCGCGCATTCACTAACGTTTACGATAAGCCGATTGAAGAGAATTGACAACTGCCAAATGTTGGGTATTGGCGGCATATGGGTTGGCGCTGCATTATGGAACATGTCTATTTATGAATACGGAAAATCCGTTGACGAAGACGGAACTGTTCTTTCTACCAGCTATCTGGTGAAAGACCCTTACAACTACGATGAAGTAGGACTGCCTGCTGATTGTGTAGGACAGAACAACCAATTCTCGTTCACTATCCACAATGATAATACAGCTACTATGGGAACTGGAACAAACTCGTTGTTCTATTGCTCAGCAAATTTTACAGGCGACCCGTCTGTCGTTGGCGACCTTATCGTAAGTGGCTCGGGAACATACTATACAGATCGTGTACAGCTGGTAGAAGGTTTCTATGCAAGCAACTTCGTACTGTTTAATTGGGAGTCGAGGATAGGTACTACGAATTATGGCTTTGGTACGTGTACCCATGCCATAATCTTCCCCGACGGCTACGACCCGCTCACCCAGACACAGACAACGCAAGATTAATTTCATAAGACCACAATGCCGGACAGCGGGAAACCCTGCCCGGCATTGTATGCTTTAAAGATTTTAGCATGCTTCATTTTAACGAATGTACAATTCTATGAAAAAACATTTTACCATTATCGCCCTCGCCTTAATCATAAGCATTGGGTCACAGGCAAAGGAACGCACCGCACAACAGAAACGCAAACTGGCACTGTCCGTATTGAAGACTAATATGCCGACACGTGCCGAAGAGGCGGGCAGCATTGAAGAGTTAAAGACAATGAAGACGCTTACCGTCATGGGATATGCTGACGGCAGAGGCTTCGCCGTAATATCCAACGACGACCGCCACGAAGCCGTACTCGGATGGTCTGACGGACAATTTAACGCCGACCGAATTCCAGACGGTCTTAAATGGTGGCTTGACATGGCTAACGCCGTACTTGAGAGTGGCAATGACTACACGCGCACCGTCACTCCGGCTACAGTTGGCGACAACTCACTGCCAGAAAGCGTCGAGAGTTTCGTGCCTACACGGTGGGGACAAGGCGACCCGTACAACCGCCAATGCCCTAACATGGGAGGAGCGAGAGCCGTAACGGGATGTGTAGCGACTGCAGCAGCTCAGATAATGTACTATTACGGCTATCCCACAACTGGTGCAGGCGATCCTGTATTCGACCCCATAAGCTTCGATTTCGTTGATTTTGCAAACACTACTTACGACTATGGCAACATGATAGACATCTACTCTGATGGCTTTACCACTGCCCAGGCAGATGCAGTGGCTACGCTGATGCACCACTGCGGCGTAGCTACGCAGATGAGTTACGGCACAGATGCCAGTGGCGCCTTCAGCTACATAGCTGCCGGAGCGTGGCGTGATAACTTCAGGTACAGCACCGAGTTCTACCGCCGCGAGGTGTTCTCGACGGCAGAATGGATGTCAATAATATACAACGAGCTCAGCAACCTGCGCCCAATACAATACGGCGGCGCCGACGAAAACATGGGAGGCCATTCCTTCGTATTCGACGGATACAACGCCGAAGGCCTCGTACACGTTAACTGGGGATGGGACGGCGACGCTGACGGATACTATGACGTAGCAGTGCTCAATCCCCAGAATTACCAGTTTATCCATCAGCAGGAGATGATTCTGATGCATACGCCCGATGCTCCGGAACTAACATACCGCTCGCAGTGGGGCATAATGTCGGGATTCGGTATCCCAGGTAGTTTCACCGTAAGCTTAGACGGCAACGCGCTGACCTACATCGCCACATATCTTCTGCAAACGGACAGTGACCCGTTCATGGGGCAGCTTGCACTCATGTGTGAACCAGCCGACGGCGGAGCAACTACCGTTCTCGACGCTAACACCGTGGTCGACGAAAACGGCGAGCCTGCGGAAGTTCAATATACGGACGGATACGGCCAGTACGGAAATATCATTGACATATCCGGCCTGGCTGACGGCACATACTATCTCTACCTTGCCTCAAAGGCAACATCGCCCGTTAACGAAACGGAATGGCAACCGATACACTACGGAGAGAGCGTAAACGGACGCTATACCCTCACCATTAGCGGTGGTAACGCTTCCGTATCTACCGGCATTGACAACATAACAGTATCGCCGTCAACAGATAACGACCGCCGTATATACAGCGTTGACGGACGTTACGTCGGCACAGACGATACCAAGCTGGGCAAAGGCCTGTACATACGCAACGGCAAGAAATTCATTAAAAGATAAGACGGTGAGAAAGTGAGAAGGCGGGACGGCATAGTCCGCAACGCCCCCTCGAAAACCGTCCGGACAATAAACAAGAGCCGCCCAAACGAAAGGTTTGGACGGCTCTTTGCCTTAATACAGAAATACTTGGCACATATGGCTAACGCTTTGATTATCAGTGAATATGCGATAAGCCGTCTTTCTCACGCCGAAAGGCCGTCAACAGTAAGCTAAAAGGCCGTGTTTTGCACTGCAAAACACGGCCTTTCGCATAATCACTGATAATCAATGGGGTTGCCGTATATAATAAGAGCCGTCCAAACGGAAGGTTTGGGCGGCTCTTGTTTATTGTCCGGACGGTTTTCGAGGGGGCGTTGCGGACTATGCCGTCCCGCCTTCTCACTTTCTCACCGTCTTATCTTTTAATGAATTTCTTGCCGTTGCGTATGTACAGGCCTTTGCCCAGCTTGGTATCGTCTGTGCCGACGTAGCGTCCGTCGATGCTGTATATACGGTTGTCAGCGGGTCGAATACCGTCGGTTCCGGTCACGGTCATTACGTTGTCTATTCCGGTGCTGACGCTCGAGGTTACCTTAACCTCGTCGAGGATGAAGGCAGCAGCGTCGGAAGAGAACGTGAATGTGACGGGGCCGTTGATGTCAAGTTCGAGGCTGTAGTTGGTGAAGGCTGCCGTCTTCATGTCGGCCTCGTCGTTGAGTGTGGCCGCTCCCTCTATGGCGATGCTTATCTTCGGGTTGGTGGCCGGTATAACGGCCGCAGCCCTAAAGGTAAGTTCAGCCTTTCCGTTAAGCTGAATCGTGGGTGTTGTTGCCGGTCCAGTGAACATTGCGCACTTGCTTGCGCCTCCGCCGTTGCCTGTCCATCCGTCGTTGTCGGTCAGCAGCTGGCCCTTGCCTATTTGCGAAGAGCCCATGTTGACGAATATGCCGTCGTTGCCGCCGCGGCCCGTACAGTTGTCGAACGACTCGTAGAACAGCGGCCCCTCGTTGACTCCGAAGCTGAAGCTTATCGTGCCGTCGGCGTTCTGTGTGATGTTCGTAATTGGCTTATTCATGTAGTTTGAGCCGTCGGTATTCTTGGTATAGACGGTCGCTGCGGGCGTTGTCTCGTTGGTAAGGCTGTTGTTGCTGCCGTAGGGGTATGTGTCGCCAGCCTCACTTAGTGTGCTTGCCCTGCCATCGGCCGGTATGATTGTGCAGCGTTGGTGGCTCGGGTCATTGTTAGGGCTGTTGGCGTTCCATACGCTTTGGTCGAAATCAACGTGCGTGATGAGCAGGCCCGAGGCCGGCAGTCCGGTGTCCCAACGACCGGTGCGCTGACGGTTCTCGAGGACGTAGTACTCGCCTGAGTAAACGGGATTGCCACTTCCGGGGTTACCGTCGTTGCGCACAATGTAGAAATTGCCGTTGTCGGCAAGGCTTCCCATTCCGCGTATTTCGACATTCTCTGTCAGTTCAATGGGTTGGTACCATCCTATCTGCATGCGTTCGAAACCTGTGTAGCACGCCGGGCGGAATCCGTCAGCGTTATAGCTACCCTGGTTCATCAGATCCCATGAGCCCATTCCGTAACCGCCGCTGTAGTCGGTGTCGTACATGTCGGCCAGTCCGAGGCAGTGGGAGAACTCGTGGCAGATGGTGCCAATTCCGTCGATATGCGTGTCAACAACGTATCCGCCTTGGTATATCGGCTGGCATTCGGCGCTACATGCGTAAGTCTTTACGGTCATACCGTCGAGCGTGACACCTTGATTGCTGATTATTGACTTGTGCGGCCATACTGTATTCTCGTCGCCTCCATTTGCCTCGCCCAGTCCGGCGTAGATAAAGAATACTTGTTCCACCTCGCCATCACCGTTCCAGTCATAACGGCTGAAATCAGTATCAGCGTCAATCGCATTGAGCGCGGTTGTAAGCATTGTGCGTACGTTAGCGTCGTTGTAGGGGATGTTACTGCCGTAATAGGCGTAATTTTCGGGCATCATCACGGGGCCTGCAACGTCGAACGTGAGATTGAACACGCCGTTGCTTTGGTCACGGAAGTAGTCGCTTACCGAGCCGACAAAGCCGAGCGATGCGTCAGAATAGTTCTCCTCGTTCAGTAGCCTTTGGTAAAGCTCAGGCGTACCATGGGTGAACTGCATGTCGGGGAATTCCACGAGGATGACCAATCCTTTTTTCTCGCCTGTATAGTCTGAACCTATCCTCGTGCCGGGCACACGCGCCGGCGCGTTCTGACTGTCTGTGTTCACGCCTGCGGCGGTACGCAGTTCAACGGCCTTTTTCTTCAAGGCGTCCATATCGGCCACCTCATAACGTTCAGTCTTGGCGTTTTTCACGAACTTGCGGCCGTCTTCAGCCTGCCAGTACTTCATGAACTCGTCACCCCTTAGCTCTACCTTTACCTGCGTGCCGTCGGCAAGGGTTACAGTCTTCCACTGTCCGCGCTTTGCCGGAACGGCCGCCATGCCGAGCGTCAGCATGAGCATTGCGATTGCGATAAATGTTCTTTTCATAGTCGTTTGTTGTTTTGTTGTGCTCCGCCACCACGCCTATGGATAGACGCCAGGGGCGGCGATAGTTGTTCGGTATAATCAAAAAAAGGATGAAGCCGCGACATGCTGCGGTCGCAACTCCATCCTGTTTTTACAGGTTATAGTCCTTGCTTACTTGCGGTTAAGCTTGGCATTCTTGTTAAGCTGGAACACGGTTAAGACCTTATTTTTCTTTAGATTCATAACATTTGCCTTACCAGTCTTCATTCCTCGCATACTGTATTTAGCCTGACGCAACTTTTCAACATTCCTCATGGCTTTAGCTTTCGCCTGTGCAGATACGGCATCAGGCAATACAAGCACGCTCGTTGCCTCGTTTTCGTTGGCCGGGCCAGCCATTCCTTGTGAGTAAATGCTTGAGAATGAGAACAACAACTCACCGGCCGGGAACGTAATGACACCATTAGAAAGTGTGCCTTGTATTATTCCTGCTTGCTTGAGAATGTCGAATGTCCTGTCGCCGTACATAGGATACATCAAATCATAATTTAGTCCACCAACAGTGGCTATAAGCATCGCATCGCCGTCATCATAGAATCCCATAGGCTGGCCTTGTATATAAACTGCGTCCGGATCATGGGCGTTAATTGTTATGTTGTAATTCTGACTTTCGTCATAGCCAGTTTCACCTTGAATCTTATAGCCGTAGATATCAGGTGCGTAAGGATTGATTACACGATAAACGCCGGGCGTAGTCGTGCTTTCCTGTACTTCTACAGGATACTGTACAGGAGGAGCCGTAGTTCCTGATTCGTCAACACGAAGGTTCAGACAGAATATATGGTCGGTGTAGAGACCCGTTCCAAGTGATGTCCACTGACTCGGTCCAATAGCGAAGTTGAACGCTGTGGTGGCGTAGTTTTGCATTGCTAACGTGCCATTCTCGTCATAAGCGTATGCCACTGCAACCATAACGCAGTCACCATTGTATGAGCAAGGTATGCGCACCTCGCCATTTGATGTTACAGTAATTGTTTCGACAGCTCCGCCGAGAACCTGGTTAAGAGCTTCGTTCACGTCGCTTCCTTCTACAATTCCAACATGTACTTCATTGACGTCTGCGCCCATCGTGACGTTACCCATTGCATAGTTGTTACCGTCCTGACTTACAAATGCGCCGAGATAGTTTACGCTTACATTGTAATCTTTAGGATCATATGTATAGTCGGGGAATGTAATGGTGATTATGCCGTCATTGGTAGCCTGGCTGTTTCCATAAACACTTGAACCGCTCTGATATGCGAAATAGTACGGAGCGAGCTGTACTGCGCCGGGAAGGCCGCTGTCTTGGAATGCAAGTACACGGTTGTGCGTGATATCCATATTCTGCAAAAGTGACGGATGCCATATCTCGGCTGGAGTTCCAACACCGAAGATGTCGTATCCTAAGGATGTCTCGTCAAAATATACTAAACCGTCCTCTTCGACTGGTTGTCCCGTACTGGGCAGGACATCGCCTGCATGTAGCACAGTGAACTGGAGGAAGTCGGCACCATCCGTACCGGAGAGAGCTTCATAAGGCCGCAAAATGCGGAATTGGTTGGGGTTTGAATCAATTTGCCTGATTTCTACCGGAGCATTGTACACTCCAATATAAGCGTCTGTAAACGTACCTGTTCCAATCACGGTGTAAGGAGGCCACATTACTACGCTGAATGAATAAGAAGACTCTCCATAAGGAGTTGTGTAATCAGCATCGGCAATGCTTAGGGTCACATCATAATAAGTATCGGCCGTAATTTGGTTAGGATCGTAGTCGATTGTTATGTTGGCCTCGCTCTGTCCTGCCTCGAAGGTTACAGATTGCGGTATGGTAAGCTGGCCGCTTTCGTCTGTGGCCGTAATATTTACGGTCAGTTCCTCGTCGGTATTTACACGACTGATAGGCACAAGGAAGTGCGCCCCGTCATTAGTGATAGTAACCGTAGAGGCCAACGTGTTGCTGAAATATACCTGCTGCCCTTTAGCGGCCTCGGCAGAGTATTCGTACTCCTCGGTACATGACCCCAAGGTTAGGGTCATGACCGAAAGAAGCAACATTGTGAAATAACTTAATATCTTGTTCATTGTTTCTCGTTATTAATTTATTTGTTATTAGGAGCCAAGACTATTATTATTCTTGTGTAGTTCTATAGCTTGGATCTGGGTTGTTATAACCGCGCACTCCGGCGTTGCCGTTCTCCTCACTCTGCACTATACACCAGTTCATCCAACCCGGTCTTGTCGTGAGAGAGTTTGCTTGGCTCTGTGCCCGGGATCCATGGTTACTGCCTGAATAGCCCTTGACAACAGGGTAGTCAAGACGCTTGATGTCGAAGAAGCTCTGTCCTTCGCCCCAAAGTTCTACACGCTTCTGGAATACTATTTCCTCTATCACGTCGTCCTTGGCTGTTACAGGGCAGGTGTAATCAGCGTCACGGTAGTTCTTCATGAAATATTCGAGCAGCTGTATTGCACCCGAAACGTCATCGTCCTGGGCTGCGGCCTCGGCCTCGATGAAGTACATTTCCTCAACACGCATCAACGGGAACGAACTTACGTTGCCGATTGTGTAGTCGGTGATGTTGCCGCTGTTGGGGCGGAATTTCAACGAAGTGAGTTCCTGGAGAGCTTCGCCTACGCCTTCGTCGATGTATGCGTTCTGGCCGTTAAGGGGAGATGTTGCCGGTGCTTTCCACTCAAGTTTGCGCCAGTCGGTATCGCTTATACGGTCATACATGTTTGCGTCTATCATCGAGAAAGTGTCCGTGCTGCCGTAAGCCATTGGTCCGCAGTAGCCGTAAACAGCCTCGTTAGCAGCGAAAGCAGTCCAGCAGAGCAGGTTGCTTACGTTACCCGTAGTGTACTGTGCGCCCCACATCCACTTTGTTATGTCGTTAAAGCCGGTGATGGTACTGAGCGCTTCGTCACGCGTCATAGGAACAATTCCGGAGAGTGCAGCCTCGTCGATAGCCTTACGGGCATAATTCTTGGCATCGGCATATTGTCCGAGCCACATGTAGAGACGTGCTTTCAGGCCGTAAACGCAGTCAAGATGAGGCATGTTCCTCTCTGACAGCGACAGGTTAGATATGTACTGCTCGGCATTGTTGAGGTCTTCGAGGATGAAAGCGGCCATGTTCTCTTTCGACGCGCGCGGGTTGTTGCGCGCCTCTTCCTCGGTAGTCGTCTCCTTGACAATAGGCACCGTCAAGTTGAGGATAGGATTGCCTTCAGGGCTTTGGGGCTGCGTATACTCATTCTCGAGGAACTCATACTCGCGCGCCATATCGAGATAAGTCATAGCGCGGAAAGCGAGCGCGGCGCCAAGGTATCCCTTCAGCTCGTCGTCAGCAGTCTCAGGGTCAACCATCGCGATGGCCTTGTTGGCCATGTTGACCATTCCCATCTGGTACTCCCACTGGAACTGGGCGTACGCATACTCGCGTCCCATACCCTGGTTTTCGTACCAATACCAGAACTGGTGGTAGTTACGTCCGCCATCATATATGGCCATGTCGGCTGTCTGCAGGTCACGTATGCGCATTATTGCGCCGTACCCCCATCCCCAGTGATAGCTTGTTGTCCAAGGCTGGCACAGGTATGCTGCCGAACCGCGCAGTATTTGGAGGATATTGTCGGCGTTGTTCTGCTCCACCTGTTCGGCCGTAGCGCCGCTCGTGGGCTCAGTCTCGTCTATACAGCCCGTGAACGTCATCGCCGACGAGGCAAGCATGAGAGTGCTTAATCCGTATATTAATATCTTTTTCATTGTCGTTGTTTCCTTTCTTTATGATTAGAATGTTACGGTGATACCGCCCGAGATGGTGCGGATAGGAGCGTAGTAAGCTGAGCTGGTCTGGCCGGTAATGCTTTGGCGCGGGTCGAGTCCCTGGCGCTTAGACCACAGCCAGAGGTTGTTGCCGGTTACGTAAACACGCAGCTTGTTTATACCGATTTTGCTCGTGAGGCTTGCCGGAAGAGTGTAGCCTACGTTGAGGTTTTGCAGGCTGAGGTACGAGCCGCTTGTAAGCCAACGGTCGCAGGCAGCGCCGAAGCTCATGTCGCCGTAAACCAGACGGGGCACGCTTGTATTGGTATTTTCGGTCGTCCATGCGTTGAGAAGGTCGGCGTGAATTGCGCTACCGCCGCTCGACATGCTCATCAAGCTTGCGTAAGAAGAGTCGTAAACCTTGCCGCCAAGCTGGTAAGCGAAGTCGATAGAGAAGTCAAAACCTTTATAAGAAAGATGTGTTCCGAAACCTCCGTATGCCCAAGGCAGTGCAGAACCGCAGAGATAGCGTGACGCCTTGGAGTAGTCGCTGGTCACTTCTCTCGTAACATTGCCGTTTTCGTCAGTTACGTTCTTGTAGAAGAGAGCGTTACCAGTCTCAGGATCAACGCCTGCGTACTTGGTGAGATACCATGTATACAGAGGCTCACCTTCGCCGTAGAACTGTTCGCCGCTACTGTAACCGCCAACACCGTCAACTACGAGAGTCTTGTTCTCGGCCGGCATTGATGTTATCTTGTTCTTGTAAGCGGTGAAGTTAAGGTTGATACCCCATTCGAAATCCTTTGTGCGGAATATAGTTCCGTCAAGCTCAACCTCGACACCCTGGTTGCTCATGTTACCGATGTTGTCGTAGTAACCGCTGTAGCCGTAAGAGCCGGGCAATGTAAAGAACGCGAGCATGTCTGTGGTCTTGCGGTAGAAGTACTCTACGCTACCGGCAAGGCGGCCACGGAAGAATGAGAACTCGAAACCTGTATTGAAGTTGCCGCCCTTCTCCCATGTAATGTCGCGGTTACCCTTCGTCGATGTAGGTATTACCGATATGTTGCCGTAACCGGGAACAATCGTGTAAGTATCAGTGTAGAGGTAATTCGTGATGTTGTCGTTACCTTGCTCACCATAAGAAGCCTTGAATTTCAACTCGTCAATCCAAGGAGCGTTGAACCAGCTCTCCTTGCTGATTATCCACGCGCCGCCGACAGACCAGAAGTTACCCCAACGGTTCTCCGGGGCGAAGCGTGAAGAAGCGTCGCGACGGTAAGATACAGAGCCAAAATACTTTTGGTCGTAGTTGTACTGTATGCGTCCGAGCCAGCCTTCAGTGTTATAGTCGGTACGGTAAGAATCCATGCCACCGTCGGTAACAGCGCCTGCCAACTCGTCATTTGACATAGAGAACTGGTTGGTCCTGCTGGCAGAGAGGAGATAGTAACGTGTGCGGTAGTAATCGTGCGCAAGCATAACCTCAACGTCGTGCTTGTCGAACACGTGGTGCCAGTTAAGTATCTGCTGGTAGTTGTAGCTCCATGTACGCGTGTGGTACTTGTCGACACCTCCGTTCATTGAAGCGAACTGGCCGTAGAAAGGCTGTGTAGTGTTGGTCTGGCGGAACTCGTCTACCATTACCGTGTTCAAGGAAGTAAACTTAAAGTCCTTCAGGAAACGTACCTCGGCAAAACCTGTTGCGTTGAACGAATTGCGGTCAACATTATTCTCCTGAAGTTCGTTAGCGTTAATCGGGTTACTGCCGCTGAACGTAGGACGCGACAGGCCGATAATCTGTCCGTCACCCCAGTCGTACATCTTGCCGCCCGTATTTGGGTCAGTCATAATCTTGCCGTTGCCGTCACGCACGTAAAGCGGGTAGATAGGAGCCACGTTGTTTACGGCGAAGATATTACCAGACGAAGAACTTGAGCCTTCATCGCCCAGATAGTCGGTAGTCGCATGAGCGTAGCTGAAGTTACCGCCCATCTTCAACCAATCCTTAATCTGATAGTCGGCCTTCAAACGGCCCGTGAAGCGCTCATACTTGGAACCGATGGTGATACCGTCGTTGCTCAGGTAGCTTGCCGAACCGTAGAACGAGCCCTTGTTATTGGCGCCCGAAGCGGTTATGGTATATTCCTGGCGAAGGCCGTTCTGGAAAGTAGCGTCCTTCCAGTCATCGGGCATAAGGGTGTAAGCGTTGCCTCCGTAATTGATAACACGGCCAAGCGTGGCGTTCGGGTTAATCTTGCCGTCAGAACCTATAAGATACTGTCCAGCGGGAACAGTAAATACGTTGTAACCCAAGCCGTAGCTTGCAGAGTTTATCATGTTGTCGCGGGCCCACACGTGCGCATCAGCCTCTGACATCGGGAACGTAGGATTGTTCTGCTGCGGCGTCATTGCGTAGTTCTTCAGAGCCAGGTAGTATGTCTCGTAATACTTCGCCGGGCTGTCAACTGTTTTATAATTAGGTATACCCTTAGAGTTGGAGCCCCACTTAGCGTCGAACGTAATAGACGAACGTCCCTGCTCAGCACTCTTAGTAGTGATGATGACAACGCCGTTGGCGCCACGTGCACCGTAGAGGGCAGCAGAAGCTGCGTCCTTCAATACCGTCATCGAAGCTATGTCGTTCGGGTTTATATTGTTATAGTCGCCATCGTAAGGCGCGCCGTCAACGATGATAAGCGGGTCATTGCCGGCGTTGATTGAGCTGATACCGCGAATCTTGATATTGAATGATTCTGTACCGGGCATACCTGAAGCGTTGTTGATTTGCACACCCGACATCTTGCCGGTAAGCGCGGACAACGCATTGGCATTGGCCGTTTTCGTGATTTCTTCAGACTTGATTACAGCCGCCGAACCAGTAAATGCCGACTTGGTGGTAGTACCGTAAGCCACGACCATCACCTCGTCGAGGTCAGTAAGCACAGGAAGCAGTA
>ERZ779877.1896-NODE-1896-length-16531-cov-3.779801_pt1 | contig 16531 bp, 16 predicted proteins | sample MGYA00511556_ERZ779877 | MGnify/ENA primary metagenome ERZ779877 (study PRJEB29588, sample SAMEA2159338) | human gut metagenome | biome: human gut; feature: human-associated habitat; material: faeces | place: Denmark | collected 2008/2010 ...
CAGCGGCTCGGAGATTGCCACGCCGTCCGCGCCGGTCGTCATGCTGCCGACAAGCGCATTTCCGTATTCGTCGTTTTCATAGATATCAAACTTCACGCCCGCAATCGGGTTGCCGTTTGCCCGATCGGTTTTGGTCAGGCGGATAAAGCCTTTGGTCGGCTCATTCTCGACTTCCAGCTCGCAGGTTTTGAAGTTTTCCTCGTCAATGACGATATCCGCTGAAAAGCCCGTGTCCACGAAATGCTCCGGCACTTTGCTTTCCGTCACGCGGTAGGTTCCCCACGTCAGCCAGCCGGTTTCGGCAACGCCGTCCGCATCCGTCGTAATGACCGCGACCACCTCGCCGTCGCCCGCTCCTTGATGGGATGGCAGACCGTTGAGCCGCGTGACGGTAAACTCCGCGCCCGCCAGCAGCTCTTTTGTGAGCTGATCCCGCTTGACAATCCTGATTCTACCCTGAATCGGCTGATTGCTCGCGCCCAGATATGTCGTTTCGTCCGGATTCACCGCCGCGTCCTGCTGCGCCAGTTCCGCCACATAGCCCGTCGGGTTTTCATGCTCGCGCACGGTATATTGTCCCTTGAACAATGCGGGCGACGTTGCCGCGCCGTTTGCATCCGTGGTCATTGTGCCGACAACGTTGCCGCCCGCGTCCACGATATCGAACTGCACGCCCTCAATCGGTCTGCCGTCCAGCGCGTCGGTCTTGACGATCTGGATGAAGCCCTTCGTCGGCTCGTTTTCGACCTCGATGAGATAGGTCTTTCCGTTTTCCGTGCAGTCGATTTCGGTTGAAAAGCCGCTGGTTTCATAGTGCGCGGGAACTTTGCTCTCCGTCACGCGATACCGCCCATAATCCAGCCAATCCGTTTCGGCATATCCGTTTGCATCGGTAGTCAGCACGATGGGCGTTCCCGTTCCGTCTGTGCGTGTGATGGTGAACTCCGCGCCTGCCAATGGTTCTTTCGTCAGGCTGTCCGTCTTGGCGATACGGATTCTGCCCTGAATCCGTTCATCCGCGAACGCCGCGCCCGTCGTTCCTCCTGCCGTGACGGTCACGCTCTGACTATCCGGCACAGCGACGAGATATCCCGTCGGCGCGTTGATTTCGCGCACGGTATAATTTCCTGCCGGAAGGTTATCAAAGTGCGCCGTACCGTCCGCGCCTGTGGTCTGCGTCGCCACAACTGTGCCGGAAGCGTTCGTCAGCTCGAACGTCGCGCCCGCCAGCACCGCGCCGCTTGCTGCATCCGTCTTAGTCACGACCAGTGCGCCGTTCGGCATATCAAAGCGGATTTCCGTGGACTTGAGCGGATACGGCGATCCCCGCTGCGGAATGACGACCTTCTGCACATTCGCATCCGGCACAGCGACCAGAAAATTGGCTTCCAGCTCCTCCGTCGAAACGGATTCCGCGGTAAAAGAAAAACCGCTTCCTGCTTGGGAAACGGTAATGGTGTCGCCGCTGTTCAGATAGACGTATGTTCCGTCCTCGCCGCCCGTATAGCCGGTAATCGTTCCGACCGAGCGGCGGATGCGAATGCGCGGCGCGTCCGTGGTCAGCGTCGCCGTGCCGGTGCATACGCCGTTGGCGACGGATACGGACACATTCGACACCGTGATTTCGCCGGTCATTTGCGCATAGGTCAGGGCATTTGCCGCCAGCCAACGTGCATATTCGAGATATTCCTTGGGTGCTTGACCTGTTGCGCGGTAAAAATCATCCATACGCCAATAATCGCGGACATACTGTGAACCTTCCAGCTGTTTGATGACCTCGCGGATGGCAAACTGTCCAGCCGCTCTCGACCATTCAAGGCATTCATCCTCATACCGGTCAATCCCCATGAAGGGAAACGTATGCCGCAGTACCCAGCCGATGGCGTGCATCGTCTTTTCGCTGTATATGATGCCGGAGTAACCCTGCGTCTGCCCGTACTGCGCCAGATCAACCACATGATACGGACCGTCCGGGTTGTTCCTGATGCCGGGGCTGTTCATCGTGTGTTCAAGGCAATAGACCACATGCTCGTTGATGTAATGCCTTGTCGCGTAAATCGCGCCATAGTTTTTGAGCGACGCAATCTGCACGTCGTCATGCACGGAATAGGCGTATACCGTCTGCCCCGCGTAAAACTCGCCCGTGTTGCCGCTGAGCGTCTGCAATCTCGGCGGGGTATCCGCCTCGTACAGCTCCACCGGCGTAAACGGGAAGGCGTAAGCCGTCACGTCATAATCTGACGCATCGGACGGCTGGGTTTCCTCCGCCATCACCCAGACCGTCGCCGTATCCGTCCACGCCATCTCTCCATCAGGTTCTTCCTCGCCGTACAGATAGCGCACCAGCAGCCATGTTCGCCCCATGCCGTCCTGCCGGACTTCTTCCACCCGGACGTTTGCGGTGCGGACAAAACTGCCGTCGTACAACTCGCCGTCTACCTCATCCGCCGTTTCATCCACATCCGAAAACACGCGCGTGTTTTCCGTGACGAGAACGAACATGCCCGCCTGATGTGCTGCTTCAGGTTCGGGCGTTGGCAGGGAGACTTCGGTAACCTGCGGAGTCGGCTCTGCCGTGCCCTCCGGCGTTTCGATTTCCGACGGCAGTTCCGGCTCGGCTGTTTCTACCGGCTCGTTCGGAAGCTCTGCTTCCGCGCCTGTTGCTTGGGCAAACTCCGTTTCTTCCGCCCATATCGACATAGGCAGAGCCGCCGTCAGCATCGTCAGCGACAGCAGCAAAGACAAAAGACGTTTGATTTTGTGTTTCATAAGTTCCTCCTGCTTTTTTCAAGTACAGCCACGACTGCAAGCCGTCCCGCTTTGCCGCCATAGCTTCGGTCACATGTTATCAGCGTGAGAATGGAATCCTCCGCGCCGACCGTCACGCCCGTGTCGTACAGTGCGTTCCGCCGGGCGTATCGGATAAATTCCAGAAATGCCGCGTCGCTTTCAAAATCCGCCTGTGAAGCGTCCCACTCGCCGCTGTGAAAATTCAGCACGGCGAAAATGCGGTATGATCCGCTTTCATACAGCGTATCGAGCAGCACGTTTTCGTGTCCGGCATAGAAATCCGCATCCTTGTACCGCATGAGCGACGTGAACATCTTCTCGCCGGTGGATTTGAGATGATGCCCGTAAATGGCGATATTGCGGCTGGGGATGCTGTAATCCGTTTTCATCAGTGAAAACAGCGTTCCCGCCGCACCCTGCTTTCCTGTGAACGTATGATGCAGGTAATGCTCGGCGTCGTCCGTCCAGACGACGGGATAATCCACGTTCGTGCCGGGAATCCTAATCCACGCGATGAAATCGTCGTTCTGTGCCAGACACGCCGCAAGGTCTGCGCCTGTCCCGATGTCGATTTCAGGCGCTTGCTCAGGCAATTCCAGCGGCACTTGCGTTGTGCTTGGAAAACCCACCGCATCGAACATTTGGCGCAGAGTGCTTCTGTTTTCCGGCGCGTCCGTTGCCTGCGCCGGTTCCTCGCTTTTGAGCTGAACGCGCAGGTCGTCATATTCTGCCGCACTCCGATTCATTTCCGTGTTCTGCCCGATGAGCGGGCAGAGCAGCATTGCCGCGCCCGTCACAGCCATTGCCGCCGCAAGAAAAGCCGAGGGCGAATCCGCATGTTTTTGCTTCATGATGTTCCTCCCTTCTCACAGGCAGTACAGCTTCCTGCCCTGTATGGCGTAGACCAGAATCGGGGTACAGTCCGGCGTAAACAGGTAACACCTGCCGGATTCAATCTGCGTCAACGCGCAGAGCTGGCAGGCTTTTCCGTCCACCGGCGGCACGGCGAAGAACAGCACCCGTCTGGGAAACCAGCCGCCGCTAATCTCGCACGTCCGCTGCTCCGCTTCCTGCTCCAGCTGCATCACCCGAAGCGCGGTTTCCGTCCGCTTTTCGGGCAAAAGAAAACCTGCTTGCGTATCCTGCCGCAGCAGGTTCTCAAGCAGGTCGTCTTTGCTCATGCAGCCGGGAAATCGGTCAATGGGTTCGAGTTCACAGGCGAATTGAAAATAGTTTTTCACGGACACCACTCCCTTCTAAAGCTCATCGAGCCAGTTTTCATAATCTTCCTCCCGCTTTCGCCGGTCGTATCGCACCTGAGCGTCGTAGTAATTGCCCATCGTCGCGGGCGCGTTGAACAGCGTGGTCAGCAGATATTTCTTGATGTTGCGGACACGGCTTGCGTTCTGCTCAAGGCAGCCAAAGATGTACTCGATGTGCATACTGTTGATCTTGCGCATCCGCTCCTTAACCAGTTCGGCGGGGTACTCCGCCCCGGATATCGTGATTTTTTCCCTGCCGGTGCAGAGGATTTCCACCATCAGCTCGACGATCTCATCCATCCGATCCCGGTTATACGGCGTGACAAGGCAGTCATACCCGATCTGCGACCGCACGCTGTCCCGAATCGCCGCAACATCTTCCTGCCTTTCCTTGAGATGGATTGATGGATAAGGATTTTCTCCCTGAGTATTTGGTGGATACGTTTTTTCTGAATTCGTGTTTGATCTATTCGTATTTAATTGTGCGGGATTTTCCTGTTCAGGTTTTTCCTGCTTTGGATTCTCCTGCACAGGCTTTTCCTGAACCGGATTCTCCAGTCTTGGATTTTCCTGTTTTGGTTTTTCCGGCTCAGGTGCGTCCTGCGCAGGCTGGCTGTTCATGTGGCAGTCCTCGTAGATCAGGTACTCTGTCCCGCTCAGCCGCCCGCGCTCGTCTCTCTTTCGGTTGCGGATCACATAGCCCGAACGCTCCAATTCCTTGACGGCTTCGCTGATCGCGTCCACGCCCTCTTTGCTGATTGCCGACAGCCCCCGCAGCGTATAATCCCAGTTCTCCGGCAGGGACAGCATCACCGACATCAGCCCTTTTGCTTTAAGCGTCAGGCGTTTATCCTTCAAATGCTGATTGGACATCATCGTGTAGTTTTTGGTTTTGACAACTCGAAAGACTACGGTCATTGCGTTTCACCTCCCTTCGCATTTTGTATTTTCCATGATTTCAAAATTTTCCCCATGATTTTCTCTTGATTTCCGTCTTCATCTCGGCTAAAATATATTTATATTTGATATTAGCCGACGGAGGTGCTTTGCATGCCTTATATCAAGCGGAACTTAGAGAAAATCGTTCAAGAAGTGACACTGGAATATCCCGTCATGCTTCTCACAGGACCCCGCCAAGTCGGTAAAACCACCATGCTGATGAAGCTGATGGAAGGTTCCGAGCGCAGCTATGTAACCCTTGACGACTTGAGTGAAAGAGCCTTAGCAAAAAGCGATCCCGAACTTTTTTTACAGCTCCACAAACCGCCAGTCTTGATTGATGAAGTTCAATATGCGCCCGAATTATTCACATACATTAAAATCTATGTCGATCAGCACCACACGCCGGGTTCTTTCTGGCTGACTGGTTCACAGGCTTTCAAACTCATGCATGGCATTCAGGAATCCCTTGCAGGACGTGTTGCAGTCTTGTCTATGACCAGCTTAACGCAAGCGGAAAGCTGCGGCGAATCCGTCACTCCCTTCACTGTTGATCTTGAAAGTCTGACTGAGCGTGCAAAGCACCGGCAAGCCGCCGATGCGCATGCCCTATTTGAGCGTATCTTCAAAGGTTCCATGCCTGCGCTGCTCAGTGGTTCTGTCAGCAACAGCCAGATTTTTTACAGCAGTTACATCAGCACATACATTGAACGCGATGTTAAAGATCTTTCTGATTCCATCGATTCTTTGAAATTTCTTCGCTTTATCACCTCTGTTGCGGCTCGTTGCAGTCAGATGTTAAATGTCGCCGATATCGCGCAAGATGCCGACATCAACCAACAGCAAGCCAAAAACTGGCTCGGCATTTTGGAAACGCTCGGCTTGATCTTTTATCTTCATCCTTACTCGAACAATCTGCTCAAACGTCTTGTAAAAACACCTAAACTCTATTTTTACGACATCGGGTTGGTTTGCTATCTAACAAAATGGAGTAATGCCGAAACGCTCGAAGCTGGTGCTATGAACGGCGCAATTCTGGAAAATTACGTTGTTTCTGAAATTGCAAAAACCTATTTGAATAGTGGAAAAGAGCCTTTCATGTACTATTACCGGGATAAAGATGCCAAGGAAATTGATATCGTACTGGAGCATGACGGTATCCTAAATCCTCTTGAAATCAAAAAAACTGCCAATCCCGGCAGCGAACTGACAAAAGTATTTTCTCTGCTCGATAAAGCTTCCACTCCTCGCGGAAAAGGGGCTATCCTTTGCATGAAGCCCGCTCTTGGTGCCATCGATAAAGAAAACTATATTATTCCAATTTGGATGATCTAAGGTTTATTTACCTTCATAGAAACGCAAAACTGCCCGCTTTTTTCGGCGAGCAGTTTTTCATATTCACTTAATTATCATTACATTTCACGACTTGATCGTTCTGCTCAATTCTTCAACTTCCTGCTTTGTCAGCATTGTTGCGGCAATAATCAATTCCTCAGAGCAGCCCATTTCAAGCATACGACGAGCAATAGCCAGTGCCTTCTGCATTTCGCCGCGTTTCTCGCCGCGCTTTTCGCCGCGTTTTTCACCCAGCATGATTCCTTCATCAACCATCTGCTGAATCGCTTCACACATACTTGTATTTTCACCTTCAAAGCACTTGAGCATAGCCTTTACTGCTTGATTGTTTTGCTCAATTCTTCAACTTCCTGCTTTGTCAGCATTGTTAGATCAACGATCTGCTCCTTAGAGTATTTCATTTCAATCATACGTCGTGCAATATCCAACGCTCTTTGTTTCTCACCCAGCATGATTCCTTCATCAACCATTTGCCGAATTGCTTCACACATACTCGTATTTTCACCTTCAAAGCACTTGAGCATATCCTTTACTGTTTGATTGTTTTGCTCAATTCTTCGACTTCCTGCTTTGTCAGCTTAGTTACACTAATCACCTGTTCTTCAGGCATTTTCAGTTCGAGCAAACGACGAGCAATAGTCATTTTTTCATTCAGACTTCCTTGTTTTTGTCCCATAGAAATTCCTTCATCAACCATTTGTCGAATCGCTTCACACATATTTACAACCTCCTTGTTTGGGTCAATCGCAATTCCCGCATTCGTCATAGCATTGATAACCAGAGCCGCGTTTGTTTCCAGACAGCTGAACTTTGAATCCTCATTCAGCAATTTTTCCATCCGTGCCTTATCCCGCTGGTATTTAATATACGCCAGCACTTCACGCAGACTGCTGTTCAGCTTCTGAAGGTCATTGTCGCTCATCTCCATCGGGTCAATCATGAAAACCCGATAGTCCTGAATAAACGGAAGGACTTTTTCGGGCTGCTCGCCGTACATCTCGCGCAGGCTGAGCGGCGCATCCCATTTCTTTCCGCCAAAGTTAATGACCAGCGTAATCACAGGGGACAGCCGATCTTCTTTCTTCATACCAGAAAGATATTCTTCCGATGTACCATTTTTTCCTTCCTTACGATGCTGGCTTGCCAGATCACGCACCTGCTTTTCGAGCTGCATGGCATCGTACAGCATGTTGCGAACCGGCATGGCATAATGCACATGGCTCTGATTCTCTATTCCCAGCACGAGATAGGTGTACCGATCATCCGTTTTAACCGCCAGCGTTTTAAGCGTATCACGGTATTTCTGCGCCGCTTCCGGCTTGCCTTTCTCATCCTCATGATATGGAATCACGTACTGTGTTGTATCCATATCGGTCAGCTGTTCCGGCTTAATCACCTGTTCGCCATCGTAAATCAGGTAGTTAAAAGCGTCTGCAAACACTTCTGCTTCCGAAACATACTGTTTGGTTGCCGTATCCTGAATGGACATGTTTTTTCTCTCCTTTGAGCCATCATTTCATCCGTCCATGCTCTATTTCAAGTTTATTTTATCACGTCGCTTATGATTTCGCAAGCACTTATGATTCATCACCGTTCCTGCGAAAGCTGCCGCTTTTTATACCAGCCTTCCAGCAGCTTGATAATGGTATCTTCCATTTGCTTTGGCGTGTAGGATTTCGGAAAATACCTGCGCAGCGTTTCGTTTTTCAGCGTCACCCGATCAAGGTCGTTTTTCTTTTCTTCGCTCATGACTGCCCGCATCACGTCAAGGGAAAGCATCTTCTGCTGGCTGAATTTCTTTAACCGCTGTGCTTGAGAAAGCGACGGCGTTGCCTGTTCGCTATCCATCGCCTCAAGCAGAAGGGTTTGTTCTTCTTTCTTTAAATAGGACAGCTCGACCGCAGGGTTAAATGCAATTTTGCGTTCATCCACCATGTCCAGCAGGGTGGGAATCAGCTCGGTCAATCGAATGAAACGCTTGACTTGCGACATGCTGTCATTTCCAGCTTTTCCTATTTCCTGTGTACTCCACTTTGGTCCAAGTTGGTCTAAAGTCTTTTTCCCTTGATGTTTGAGTGCTTCGAGCTTCATTTTATAGGCAAAAGCCCGTTCACTCGGCAGCAGCTCCTCACGCTGTAAATTGCTGTCCACCATGATGATCGTGGCAGCATCGTCGTCGAGATCACGAACGATAACCGGCATGGTTTCTTTGCCTGCCAGTTCGGACGCATAATGCCGCCTGTGTCCCGCAATCAGCTCGTAGCCGCCGTTTGGGTCAGGACGTGCAATCGCGGGGACAAGTACGCCATACTCACGCACACTGTCCACTGTGTCCTGCATCGCCGCATCGTCCTTAACCTTGAACGGGTGATTCTTGAACGGATGCAACTCTTCTAATGGGATATTCTGTACCTTTTCCCGCTGGGCATCCGCTCTGCTTTCTTCCGTCGCAAAAAGATCATCGACCGATTTCAGTTCGATGTTTCTGGCGCTGCTTTTCATGTTGAATCACCTCTTTCGTCAGCGCATTGTACGCCTGCGCGACCTTCCCCTTCGGATCATACGCGAAGATGCTTTTCCCTTCGGTGCTGCATTCCGCCGCCCTGATGGAATGCGGAATTACGGTATCAAACACTTTAATCTTCGTTCCGTACTGTGTCCGAAGCAATTCGCTGATTTCACGGGCATACGTCGTCCGGCTTGCCATTGTAATGAGAATTCCTTCAACTCGTAATCCCTTATTTAGCCCCCGACGCATCCTGCCGATGCTTTCCATCAGCTTGCCAAGTCCATCTACCGACAAATAATGCGGTATGGTCGGAATCAGCACGCTGTCTGCCGCCGCCAGTGCGTTGATCGTCATCATGCCCAGCGACGGCATACAATCCAGCAGCACATGGGAGTAGTCTTTTCTGCAATCGTCCAGCACCCGTTTCAGCACATTCTGCCGTGTATCCAACGACGCTTCCACGCCGGATAAGGCAATGCTGCCGGGAATCAAGTCCACCCCTTCCGCATGATGCAGAATCGCTTCTTCGGCATGAACAGGCTGTTTCTGAAGAACTCTGCCCATGAGGGTAGCCAGCGTCACCGGCAGGGTTTCCGGCTTCCTCCATCCCAAACTGAGCGTCAGACTGGCTTGCGGATCGCAGTCCACCAGCAGCACGCGCTTTCCTTCTCTCGCTAAACCAATGCCCAAATTGGCGCAGGTCGTCGTTTTGCCTACGCCGCCTTTCTGGTTTGCCAGACTGATAATTTGCGTATCCATGTTTTCTCCTTTCCGATGAATACAAAAAGGACGCTCGTTGTCGGAGCGTCCCCAAGTTGCTGAGATTGAATTTTCTTATCTCGTGATCAGAATTGTCCTTTAAGGTTTATCATAACTCGATAGTCCATGCTGTCAGCATGGGATGTGTCGAAAAAGTCATTGAAATCGGAAAGTTTTTCTTAAATAACAGTAAAAACTATTGATATCTTCGATGCTTTCTGCACATGTTTTTGCGGAGATATGTGCAGTAACCGAAAAAGAGGCCCATGTTTTTGCATATACCCAGATATAATTATATGCAGAAAGACCACCAACCTGATTCGTTTTGCCTATGCTGCCTTTTTGTCTGAACAGGCTGACGATTTATGCAGCTAATGAAAAAAGGAACTGGCAGAACATCTCTGCACCAGCTCCTCATTCTGTGTTTTCTCATCTCGTAATGTCGTCCCAAGTAATGATATCGGGACATTTTAACAGATTATCTTTCAAATCAGCCGGATTCATGAACTCGCCTGTCTGAGCATTTACAATCATCGTATGATAATCCAGTCCCAGCGTTACTTGCCCATCTTCCATTTCTGCGTAATGCTTTTGTTCTTCTTTCGGATTAAAGAAATAGTCGCACTCGATTTGCCATACAGGATATAATACGATTTGTTCGTTTTCATCAAGATAACAGCAATATCCAAATCTCATCTCATAAACATTGCGGATATTTCCGTGTTCAATTTGTTTTTCAACGCTTGATATAACCTCATCGAACGTACACAATGGCACATCATCGACTAGCGAAACAACTTTTTTCAGCGGTCGAAATTGTATTTGATATCCACCATCAACATACGCAATAAAATCCCATAGCGAACGTATAAAACCTCCCCAATATTCTTCTCCTTTTGTTTTCCAGCTTTTCGGGAATTTGAATCCCATTTCTTTTTCATTTGTCCCTCTTGCTATATCTCCGGCACCCATTAAAATAGGAATTCCATCAATCTTTTGCCTCAATGTGCAGACATAGCATGGACGTGTATTGGGTACAATCGTCACCCACATTATATCTAAATCCAAGTTATAATCTGGGAAAAATTTTCCGAGTTCTTGATTGGCACAATCTATACTATCTTGAACTGTAAAATCATATCCGTCAAAATATGGATACAACCGCTCGACTTCGTTTGAACAATATTGAATTCCGCTGAAGCTTTCCAATTTTGTTGTTGTTTTTTTAATTTTTGTATTCAGATCATCGTATTCGAATAAAACCAGATTTCCATCGTTCTGACAAATATATACAGCGCCTCGTTCATTTTTGTCCTGATTCAGATAATTCATTATGATAACATTATCTTCCTCTCTTTTTTCTTCCTGTACCATTGATTGAGGATAAATGTTCAAGACATTTTCTACAGGTAGAATCTGATTTTCCATAATCTGAATCGGCACTTTATCTACTTGAGGAATGATTGGCGTTACATCTACGCTAACTGTCCTTCCATATCGGTCAACATAATCTTTTTTCCACTCGATATTTGCTTCTGTTTGGAGTTCATTTATGCCGATGTATTCCGCGCGTACCGGTTTAGTCATGCCTATTATCCACGGTATGGCGCAAAGTAACATTAAGGCAGGAATTTTCTTAAACATGTTCTCTCTCCTTAAATAATGGGTAAGTTGTTCCGCTCCTTTATTCCAACTGTACAAGCCTCGCCTGACTCTATTTCCGTAAACTTTTTTATGCCTTCTTAATCCACTGGAATCACAACCTTTTCATCTAAACTTTCTCACTTATATAGACGTAAAAATTTTCTCATATTTACACCTTTTTTCGTTTTTGTCGGATATAAATCAATAAATCGCAATTCGTAGCTCGTTTTCTTTTCGAAAAATCACTCTCAACCATAGCATCATTTTTTCGTTTTCCTTCCCAATATGCAAAAAGCGCAGCCTTTTCAAGCCGCGCTCTCTCGTCTATACTGTTATCGTTTCAAAGTAATTCACATTTCTGTCATCCATTTTCACTGAAACGCAGATTCTACGATTTCCAGCCCCGGTATGTCGCTTCAAGCGTCCGCGTCTTTTCCCAAATCTCCTCGGCAATCACTTTGCAGTTCTTCGCGTTCATTCCCGCCGCTTTTCCAACTGCCAGCAGTTCTTTCATTCCCGGATTCCTGCCGTTTCCATCCACCGTCGTGCTATGCTCTCCGAAGTAGGTCGTGCTCCACGTCAAATCATACGCCGGCGACGGATGCCAGCAATCCATCTGTTCGTCATAGATCCAACTGAAATTCTTCGCATGGTCATCGCGATTATGCGCAAAGACATTGAAACACATCCGTCTGTACATCTGCTCCAAATCTTCCCGATTATCCAGAGAAAGAATCTTCGTCAGTTTCATCAGCGTATGATAGTCCATTGCGGCGGTGCGCCAATCCACTTCGAGAATCGCCGCCGCAGTCAGCATGTGCCGCCGCTCGATATGCCCATCCGTCTTTCTTCGGTCAAACCGCTTTACAGCAAAGTAACCCGCACACACACTGGACGGCATCAGCTTGGTTTCCGGCACGATGATTCCGCAGTCCGCGGCGCAATCCATGTAGGCTTTTTCCATCGTGCCGCTATCCTTCATCTCATCGGAAGCTGGAAACTTGATGATCCACTCATCCGTCATGATCTTCGGTCTTGCGCCGCCGGAACTGCCGCCCATTTGGAACAGTTCATCCAGATCGCCCGCATCCTCGTGATTCAGTATCGCATGACATTGAGCGGAAAGCTCGTCCAGATCGCCAATCGCCGCATCCTGCTGGATATTCCACGCCGGGCGGTACGCCAACGCGCCCATTCCAGAATCGCCGACGATCGCCAAACGCTCCAACTGCGTCATATCCGCAGAAAGAATTCCCCGCGCCTTTAACATCCGATCGACCAGCAGCTGCCCCCACGCATCCGGCAGACTATCGGCAAACACGCCCCACAATCCGGAAAACGCTTGGCTCGTCGGAACAAAGACCTTTTGCTCCACCGGCAGTGAAAACGGACTGATTGCAAAGCCGTTGTCCAGCCATTCTTCCGAATAAGCGAACGCTACCCGCCGATCCGCGGTCTGCGCCATCGTTCCGACAAATCGCTCGCCGAGGTAGACTTCGAGCTTACGTTCTTTCACGGATAACCTCCTCAATGCTGCCGTATTCCACATTCGTGAACAGATTTTTGATTTCATCCGCACAGTCCAGTGCAACACACAACTTTGTCAGCGAGTTCAGCGAAATCTGCCCCGTCGTTTCAAAGCGCTTGATGCTGCCATAGCTTACGTTGCTCTTTTCGCTCAGCGCCTGCTGTGAAAGATTGCGGCGCTTGCGGATGCGGCTCAAACGCTGCGCCAACGCTTTGTCGATTTCTTCCGGCGTTTCCCAAACGAATTTCATGTCATCCTCCGACGGATCATATTTGATACAAATCTCCAGAAGTCACGCTTAATAGACCATATTTTATCCATTTCAGTATAGCACAATGCGTTTTTGTTTTCAAGACGATACTTCCTATGCAAAAAGCGCAGCTTCTGCAAGCCGCGCTCGATCATTCGGTTTTCCGCTTTTAGGCATATTTCTCAGTTTCATCGCTCCTCTGAACCGCTGAATGGATCGCTTTTCAAATACCGTTTCATCAGGAACGTACAAAAATACGGAAAGGTATAAACGTTATCACTGAATCCAATGTTGCCACCCGTCAGCTTGATTCCATGATGGATCTCAGGATATCTGTCATTCTCAATCAACGCCTGCATGGACTTCGCTTTTCCGCTTTTCGCCTTCACTTCAACGGGAATCAGTTCGGAAGCCGTCCTGACAAAGAAATCTTCCTCCAGCGTTGAATCCTCCCGTTTATAGTAATACAATTCATATCCGCTCTTTACGAGCGCTTCTCCAACGACATTTTCATATAGTGCGCCTTTGTATACGCCAAGATTTTTATTCGCTCTCAAATCTTCCTGTGCTTCTTCATCCAAGAGCGCCACCAGCAGCCCACTGTCGGCAAAATACACCTTCATTTTTGTATCGTCATAGTTTCCCCTAAGCGGCAGTTCAGGGAAATGAAGGCAATAACAAATATTGATAATTCCCGCATCATTCAGCCATTCTATACAGCCCCGATAATCCTTGAACCGCGCTCCGGACGCCACTTTAGAAATTTGGAATTTCTTGTTTTCTTTCGCAAGCTGCACCGGAATCTGATTGAAAATATTCAAAATCCGTGTCTGATCTACGCCGTCCGCATATTTGCGAATATCTTCTTTATAATCTAAAATGAGTTGCTTCTGAATCTCCTGCGTTCCTTCAAACGTTCCCTTTTCAATATATTCCTTGACGACGGCAGGCATCCCGCCCAAGATACAATAATCCAAGAACAGATTATGGCACGTTTTCAGCAAGACCTCGTTAAACGGCTTCATCTGAACCATGTGCTGATAAATATCTTCAACGAAATCGGCTTCATAACCTTTCGCCCAAAGGAACTCCTCAAAATCCAAGGACTTCATTTCATAATCGCTTTTATACCCTACGCTGTTGCTTTCAATCTTTCGATAGTTGATTCCAAGCATCGAGCCGCTGCAAATCACGTCAAATCTTCCGTCTATGTGAAAAAACTTGAGCGCCGTTGCGATGTCCGGGAATTCCTGCAACTCATCGAAAAAAATCAGTGTTTCGCCCGGAATAAAGCGTTTAGCCGGATCCATTCGCGATATGTTCTTAATGATGTCGTCTGTTTTGTAGCCATCTTCGGTAATCAGCTTGTATTTGGGTTCTTCAACAAAATTGATGTATATGACGCTCGTATAATTGGCTTCGGCAAAGTGATGAACCGATTCCGTTTTTCCAATCTGTCTGGGTCCTTTAACGATCAGTGGCTTTCGTTTCGGATCAGCCTTCCACTGCCTGAGCATTTCATCTATTTTCCGCTTCAAATACGTCATCGCAACCGCTCCCCTCTGCTTTCTTTCTTCAATTATACGCCGTCTTTCCGATTTGCACAACGTAATCTGCGAAAAAATGAGCGAATACTTCTCCAAATTCAGCATTTTATGAGCGAATATTCCGCGAACATCCACATTTCATGGGGGAATCCGCTTCGTTTTCTTTATCCTATTGAAAAAGCGCAGCTTCTGCAAGCCGCGCTCGATCATTCGGTTTTCCGCTTTCACGCATATTTCTTTCTCTGCTCGATCACGCCCGCCAGCAGCGCCAGAAGCATCTGCGCGTCCTCCTGCGCATCGCCTTCCAATGCCGTCTGTTGCGGGTCGCCCTCGCGGATTCTCAGCGTTCTTCGAATCTCCTTAGGAATCACCACGCGCCCCAATTCGTCGATTCTCCGCACAATGCCCGTTGCTCGCACAATTATGCTGCCTCCTTCTTCAACTTTCGCTCTCTTTGGCACCCCTATTATGCGGCAGGCAACGCGATTTATGCGCATGAGCCCATCTGGCAATCCCATCCAGCGAATCGTTCAGGCCGCCCGTCCGCGGAGCATGATTTTGGCGGAAAAGACGTTATCCCGATAGGTGAAGGTGCTTGCGCCGCCATTTTTTTCCGCAATGTGCCGAACGGACTGAATCCCGACGCCGTTTCCCTTGCGTTTGGAGGAGCGGAATACCCCGTTTGTTTCCTTCACCTCCGTGTCGCATGCGTTTTCAACTAGCATCAACAGCAGCTTTTCCGCATGCACATAGGCCTTCACCTTGATCTGCCGCCGAGCGGGCGCGGTGCGGAAGCTGGCCTCCAGCGCATTTTCCAGCAGATTGGACAGCACCAAGCCCATGTCGATTTCATCGACCGGGAGCGTCCGCGGCAAATCAATCTGCGCGGAAAACGGAATTCCCTCTCGCTTCGCAAGCGCGCAGTAATAGCCGAGCACGCTGTCCACCGCGCGGTTTTCGCAGAAATGCATATCCAAATCGGGAATCCGGGAAACGGTCTGCGCCAGATACGCCTTGATCGCCTCCATGTCGCCGGCTTCCGCCAGCATAGAAATCTGGTTCAGGTGGTGCCGGATATCGTGGCGCGCCTGCCGCACTTCCTCGATGGCGACCTTGAGGTTTTCGTAGCGCTGCTGCTGCATGGATAGAAGCTGGTTCTCCTGCCGCAGTCTGGCGTTTCGGTTCAGGCTCGTTGCCATCAGCAGGAAGATCGTATTGAACATGAACATGAGGATGAGCAGCGCGACGCTCAGAACGATGTAGCCCTGAAGCACACGGCCGGTATAGAGCGTCGTCGGATAGATCGGAACCATAAAGAGGTTGAGCGCGATAAACATGAGCGGCAGAATCCAGAACACATACCACGTCTGCGCAAAATTGTCGTCCTCCACCATGGTTCTCACCGCGTGGGTCGCCGGATAATACGCGGCGGCGGTCACCAACCAGCAGACCGCGTTGTAAACGACGCCCGCCCGCAGGCAGAACCACGGCGCCGCCTGCGGCGTTTGGGCGCGCATCAGCATGGCCGCGTTGAGCGCTCGGGACAGGCTGTTTAAGCAGGCAAATACCGCGCAGACGGACAGCGCAATCGTTCCGGATTTCCAAAGGGAAATCTGCGTCGTTCGGATGTACAGGAGCATCGCCATCAGCGTCAGCCCCGCCGTCGCGAGCGCCGTGGAGGCATGCAGATACCGACAGAGCGCGCCTCCGGCCGCGCACAGCCCCAGCATCGCCGGTATCAGCCATGCGGCGAGTCTGCCCGCTGGCTGCTTCAAATAGGATTTCACCGGGAAATACGCGAGCAGGAGGCCGGGAATCACCACCGTGAGCTCCAGAATCGGGCGAAGAACCTCCCTCACAACGCGCGCCCCCCTTGCAGCAGAAATTCCATAAATACCTGACGGGCGCTTTTCAAAAGCTCCTGACTGACATAGACGCGGCTGGCCG
>ERZ779877.1907-NODE-1907-length-16413-cov-8.405612_pt1 | contig 16413 bp, 17 predicted proteins | sample MGYA00511556_ERZ779877 | MGnify/ENA primary metagenome ERZ779877 (study PRJEB29588, sample SAMEA2159338) | human gut metagenome | biome: human gut; feature: human-associated habitat; material: faeces | place: Denmark | collected 2008/2010 ...
GTTTCGTTTATGCTTCTGCCGCTTTCGAGATAGCTCGCAGGAGCAGTTCTTTTTCTGCTGTGCCGGTGACGAGGATCAGCCCAGATTCGTAGTCCGCCTCGGCGGTCTGTACGCCGGGAACGGCCAGAAGCGCCTGCTCCAGCGCAGCTTTTCCGGGCATAGCCGGAAGTTCCTCCATACGAATGGTCAGTGTATGGGAAGGAGTTTCCTGCTCGGGCGGTTTCGACTCGGAAGATATCGTCTGCGGCAATTTATTTTCTGCAATACACGCTGCTGCTGCATTTTTGCACTTTCCAGTCAATACAGGAAGGAGCGTCATCCCTGTCAGGAAACAGGCAAGCAGCACACAGAACGCAGGTTTTGCTCCAAGGTCAAGTGCCGGTGCAAACAGGCCACCCGCCGCGCCTGCCAGCAAAAACGTACATACTGCACTGAATCCCTGCAGGCTGCGGCGTGTATGGACAGCACGGCGGCAGACGGAAATGGGGTCTTCTGCGTCAGCTAGTGTCTGCACAGACAGGATTGGTATCTGCTCCTGTAAATATGTGCTGGGCTCGCCTGCACGGATGCAGATCGGTCTTCCCCTCTGCGCAAGCTGCATCAGCGCCTGCTCCGGCCCAGCAGCTTCTATGACCTCCGTGTTGGTTTGCGAAGCAAGCTGTCTGATATAGAGCGACTGACTACCGGCCGGAATAGCCAGGCGGAGCCGCTGCGCAGCAAGCACGCGGCAGGCTTCCGGCGCCCCCGGAAGCAGCGGGCTTTGCAGCGCAATCAGCCCGAGATACATACCGCCCTCCATACCAAACAGAAGTGCTGTTTTCCCGGAAAGTGAAATGTCATCGGCACGCGGTGCAAAAATCCCACGTCTGCGCAGCTGTTCTGATGTTCCAGCGTAATAGCGTTTTCCGTCCAACTCGGCGCAGAAGCCGTCCGGTGTCTGCGTGCAGTGTCCTGTTGACGGCACCGTAATGCCACAGCTGTGTGCCGTATTCAAAATTGCCGTCGCTTCCGGTGCATTGCAGTCCTGCATGACCGATGCAGCAAGCGCAAGAAACTGTCCTGCCTCCATCCCTGCGGGGCGAATATCCACGGCAGTTGGTTCGCCGGTCAGAAGTCCTTCCGGACGGAGAAGCGCCGTATCGGCGGTGCCGAGAGCCTCGATTATCTTTGCGGATACAGTCGGGATGGACATACGCTGCATGGCGCGGCGGCTTGTCAGAAGAGAGATCATACGCAATGGACAAAGTGCCGACGCAGCAAGTACACAGAGTGCTCTTCCAAGAACGGCTCCCGGTCTTGCATGCAGCACGGCCCAGACTGCCGACGCGCAGATTGCGGCGGCAAAGCCTGTCCAGACGTTCTCCGCCGTCCGCTCCGCCTGCATACCGGGAAGTTCAGCCTCCAGTCGATGCTCCAGGAGATCGAGCCATGCAGAGGCCGTCAGCAGCAGCGCTGCGGCGGCCGCCGCGTCCGGGAACACGCCAAGCGCACAGAGCACAAAAGCAAGCAGAACAGTCAGAACTGCCGTCGTATGCCGATCCGGCTTCCCGGTAAAAAGTTTGCAGATGCCTGTTTTCAGGCAGCAGAAATTCACGCCCGCAATTACAAGCAGAAGTCCCGGCAGCAGAAGCATGCGAACCAGAAGCGGTGCAAGCGGTACTTGCTCCGGATCCAGATACGTCAGTACAGTGAGCAGCGCTGTCAGAAGCATGGATATACAGGAACAAACAATCTGCCGCACGGAATGGGTGTTGTTTTTCATCGTATCCCTCCAGTTGAGGTTCTTTTGCTTATTTTATCCTGAACGTGATAAAAAAGCAACTGTTCGCCCATCCGCAGCGGACGTTGACAGGAAAGATTTTGGTCATTATAATAGAGGTATCTATAAAGGAGGATACGCTATGAAACGAAGCGAACAGGATATCCGGTTCCAGTGGGACCTGACGAAGATCTACCCGGACACAGCCGCGTGGGAGACCGCCATGCAGGAGGCCGAGGCCGCGCTTGCGCCGCTGAAGGACCTCCCCGGCACGCTCGGCACGTCCAAGGAAGCGTTCAAGCACGGACTCGATACCGTCTACGCCTCCATGCTCAAGGTCGAGCTGCCCTATATCTATGCGTTTTTGAAAAAGACCGAAGACGGCTCCGTTGCGGAAAATCAGGAAATGGCCGCCCGCAGCGAGAGTCTGCTTGTCAAGTTCAGCGCCGCGACGGCGTTTCTGAACCCCGAGATCCTTGCTATCCCGGCAGAAAAGCTGGATGCATGGATGCAGGACGAGGCGCTGGCGACCTACCGGCACACGGTGAACGATATCGTCCGCATGCGCGCACATACGCTTGACGCTGCGCGCGAGCAGATGCTGGCCCTGCTGGGCGACGCAGCCGGAACGCCGAAGGCCGCGTTTGAGATGCTGACCGACGTCGATCTGCAGCTGCCGATGGTCAAAAACGACGCGGGCGAGGAGGTCCGCCTCACCCCCGGTACGTTCCCGGTTTACCGTGAGAGCCGCAGCCGCGCCGTGCGCGAGGGCGCGTTCCGCGCCATGTTCGGCACCTACCGGCAGTTTGGCGACGCCATCGCCGCGCTCTACGGCGGCTCCGTCAAATTCGACACCTATTTCTCCAATCAGCGCGGCTACGCCTCCGCGTGCGAAGCGGCGCTGGACGGCGGCAACGTGCCCGTGTCCGTCTATGACAGCCTGATCGAGGCCGTGCACGAGAGCCTGCCCTCCATGCGCAAGTATCTCGAACTGCGCCGCCGCGCGCTGAAGCTCGACAAGATCGACGTATTTGATCTGTACGTCCCCATCGTGGAGGACGTCGACTATCCCATCGCGTTTGAGGACGCGAAGGACCTGGTCAAGAAGGCGACGCTGCCGCTGGGCGAGGAGTACCAGAAGCTGCTGGACCGCGCGTTCGCCGAGCGCTGGGTCGACGTGTATGAGAACGACGGCAAGCAGTCCGGTGCGTTCTCCTGCGGCGTGTTCGGCGTGCATCCGTATGTGCTCATGAACTATGCCGGGACGCTGGGCGACGCGTTCACGCTGGCACACGAGCTGGGCCACTCCATGCATTCCTGGTTCTCGGATACGACGCAGGATTATGTCAATCACGATTACCGCATCATGGTCGCCGAGGTCGCTTCGACGGTCAACGAAGTTCTGCTGACCAAGTACCTGCTGAAGACCGAGACGGATGAAAAGCGCCGCGCATATATTCTCAATCACTTCCTTGAGAGCTTCCGCACGACGCTCTACCGGCAGACGCTGTTCGCAGAGTTCGAGCGCAAAGCGCACGATCTCTATGCCGCGGGTCAGCCGCTGACGGCCTCTGCGCTCAACAAGGTCTATCACGATCTCGAAGCCACGTATTATGACGGCATCGGCATCGACGCGGATATCGACCCGGAATGGTCGTATATCCCTCACTTCTACCGCGCGTTCTATGTCTATCAGTACGCGACCGGCTTCTCCTCCGCCGTGGCCATCGCCGAGCACATCCTGACGACCGGCGACGCAAGCGGTTATCTGAAGTTCCTCACGACCGGCGGCAGCGATTATCCGCTCGAGGAGCTCAAGATCGCGGGCATCGACCTCACCAAGCCCGACACTGTCCGCAGCGCGCTGCGCGTCTTCGACGAGACCGTCGACGAGCTCTCTGCGCTCCTGCTGTGACCTTTGCCTGAAACGAACATCCCCGGCTGCGCCTGCAGCCGGGGATGCTTTTATGTGCCCGCGACCAGTACGGTCGTTTTCTGGCGGATGGCGGCAAGCTCCGCTTCCGGCGCGGTCTGGTCGGTGATCAGGCAGTCGATCTGCTGCCAGTCGGCAAACTGGATGACCGCTTCCTCCCGGAATTTGCTGCCGTCGCAGAGCACGATGCTTTTTTTCGCGCACTGGACCATAGCCGTCTTGATCTCCGCCTCGCTGTAGATCGAGGTGCAGGGGCCGGTATGGCCCAGCACGCCGTTCGTGCCGATCAGCGCAATATCCGCGCGCAGCGTCCGCAGCGCAGTGAGCGTCCACATGCCGACGCAGGCCAGGCTCGTCGCGCGGACCTGCCCGCCGAGGGCGTAGACCGTATTGTCGCTGTCTGCGAGCAGCGGCGTGATCTGGGCCGAGTTCGTCACGATCGTCAGCCCGTGCCGCAGGGCGAGCAGGCCCGCCGGGCCAAGGTCCCCGTCGCCGTCCATCTGGACCACACCTACAGCTTTGAGCTTCTGATGCAGGCGCTGCGCGCCGGCTTCGGCTCCGTCATGTATGACGGCTCCCGTGAGAAGACCAGCGAGGAGAACATCCGCAAATCCGCCGAAATCGTCCGTATCGCGCACGGCATAGGCGTCGGCGTGGAATGCGAGCTCGGCAGCGTCGGCGGTCTGACCGACAGCAACGGCAAGGTCGACCAGATGGTCTACACGGAGCCGGAGGAAGCCAAGTCCTTTGTCGACCAGACCGGCACGGACTTCCTCGCCGTCTCCATCGGCACGTGCCACGGCGTCTACAAGGCGACGCCGAAGCTCGATATCCCGCGTCTGCGCGAGATCCGCAAGACCGTCTCTGTTCCCCTCGTGCTGCACGGCGGCTCCGGTCTGTCGGATGACGATTTCCGCAACACCGTCGCGGGCGGCATCAGCAAGATCAACGTCTTCACCGACGTGATCCTCGCCGCCAAGCGCGCCATCGCCGAGCATCCGGACGCCGGCTATACCGACTTGAACCTGCTGGCGGAGGACGCCATGGTCGAGGCGACCGTGCGCAAGCTGGAGCTGTTCGGCGGCTGCGGAAAGGGGTAAGGCATGAAGCGGTTTGACGTTCTGACCATCGGTCTGCAGGTGATCGACCTGATGATCCCGGGCATGGACGGACACATTCTGGACCGGGAGATGACGCTGCTCGACCACGCGGAGCTGACGCTCGGCGGCGACGCGCTCAATCAGGCGATCGTCCTCTCGCAGCTCGGCGCACGGACAGCCCTGATGGGCGCGGCCGGTGTCGACCGGCTGGGCGACGTGCTGCTGCAGCAGCTCTCGCGCTATCCCCTCTCGGTCTTTGACCGGCGCATCGACGTACCGACCGCAATTTGTGTCGTTTTGATCGACGAGGCACACGAGCGGCATTTTCTCTTCCAGCCCGGTCAGAATCTGGCGCTGCGCTACGAGGATCTGGACGAAGCCGTGATCCGCGATTCCGCCTTCGTCTCGGTCGGCGGTGCCATGGCGCTGCCGGAGCTGGACGGCGAGGGGCTTCTGAAGCTGTTTACGCTCGCCCATGCATCCGGCGCGCGGACCGCGCTCGATATGCGCGTGAGTGAACGCGAATATGACCACGCGCTGCTCGAAGCCTGCTTCCGCAAGACGGATTATTTCCTGCCGAGCGAACGCGAGGCCGTCTGGCTGACCGGTGAGACCGGGAGCCCGGAGAAGATGGCGCAGGCGCTGCATAAGATGGGCGCGGCCAACTGCGTGATCAAGCTCGGCGCACAGGGCTGCTATGTCTCTGCCGACGGGATCGAGGCACACATTCCCTCGTTCCCCTGCCGCTGCGTCGATACGACCGGCGCGGGCGATACGTTCGCCGGCTCGTTCCTGTACGCAAAGTCACAGGGCCGGGATACGCTGGCGAGCGCCAAATTCGCCTGCGCGGCCGGGTCTGTCGCTGTCGAGCACGTCGGCGCCAACACTGCCATCCGCAGCAAGGATCAGGTCCTGGCCCGGATGAACGGACAATAAAACTGCAAACCACCTGCCTGAAGGCTCAGGCAGGTGGTTTTTTTCTGTATTACAGAATGGACATGAACCACTCCACAGTCTTGGGATCGTAATGCGAGAAGAACAGGCTCTCACCGCCGTCGAGCGCCTCGATGGCCGCCATATCCTCCGGCGTGAGGGTAAAATCGAACAGGTCGAAGTTCTGCTGCATCCGGTCTTTGTGCGTGGACTTCGGGATCACGACGACATCACTCTGCAGCAGGAAGCGCAGGGCGGTCTGCGCGGCGGTTTTGCCGTACTTCTCGCCGATCTGGGTCAGCACAGGGTTCGTGAACATATCCTTGCGGCCCTCGGCAAACGGGCCCCAGGATTCGATCTGGCAGCCATACTTTTTGAGGTATTCCTTCGCCGTTTTCTGCTGCTGGAACACATGCGTCTCGATCTGGTTGACGGCAGGCTTGATCTCTGCGAAATGCTGGATGTCGAGATACCGGTCCGGGCCGAAGTTGGAAACGCCGATCGCGCGGAGCCTGCCGGCCTTGTACAGTTCTTCCATCGCGCGGTAGGTGCCGTAGTAATCGCCGAACGGCTGATGGATGAGCAGCAGGTCGAGATAATCAGTGCGCAGCTTGCGCATGGATTCCTCGATGGATGCCCTGGCTTTTTCATAGCCCGCACTCGTGATCCAGACCTTGGTGGTCAGGAAAAACTCCTCGCGCGGCAGAAGAATTTCATCTCTCCACACCGTCCATTACGCGCTCGATGCAGCATCTGGAGCAGTATTTCGGCGTGCCGCTCTTCACGCGGGGCAAGAACCGGATCGAGCTGAACGAGACCGGCAAGCTGGCCGTGGCGGCGGCGCGCAAGCTGCTGCAGGAAGCGGAGCTGGCCGTCGCGCAGGTCCGCGCGTTTGACCAGCGGCAGCGGACCATCGTCATCCGTGCCTGCGCGCCCGCGCCCCTGTGGGAGCTGCTGCGGAAGCTGAACGCAGCGCAGCCGGAAAAGATGCTGGCCTCCGCCGTCTGCCAGAACAAAGATGTCCTTGCCGCGTGGGAAGACGGTTCGTGCGACGTCGCCGTCCTACCCTTCCCGTTCGCAGGGGCAACGCCCTTTTTGCAGGAGCAGCTGTTTGTCTGCGTCCCGCCGGAGCACGCGCTGGCAAAGCAGTCGTCTTTGACCTTTGCGGAGATCAACGGCTTCAATTTTCTTCTGCGCTCCGAGCTCGGCTTCTGGGACACGCTCTGCCGGGAGAAAATGCCCGCCTCCAAGTTCCTTGTGCAGACCGACACTGCCGTATTCGACGAGCTGGTAAACGCCTCGTCTCTCCCCTGCTTCACCACGGATTACGGCCAGCGCCGCCTCCAGACCGCGTATCCCGGCCGAGTCAACATCCCGCTGACGGACGCGGAGGCCAGCGTGACCTTTTTCCTCGCTTCCCGGTGCAAAATGCCCGGGCTTTGACGGGGTTTCCGGTTTTTCCGTCAGCCCGCTTCCCTTACACCGGGCTGACAGGCTTCAGGAATCCGGACCTTGCGCGCTGCTCGGTATCGTCCGATTCATCGTACGCGTCATAGGGCGCGCTGGGATCATGCACGCGCTTGCCGAACGGCGAGCAAAGCCGGTCCTTGTGGGCAAAGGCGAAAGCAAAATCGTCTGTCCAGCCGGTATGGCCGGTGATGAAATACGGGTGAAGGCCGCGCGCCTGCAGCTTTGCCTCCAGCTCTGCCAGCGAGCGGACCGCCAGCTTGTTGTCCTCCGCCAGGGCGGAAATAAAGCTGTAGCCGCCGTCCGCGCCGAACCAGATGGTATCGCCGGTGAACAGATACTTGTCGTCGACCAGATACACCATATGCCCCCAGGTGTGACCCGGGACCAGGAAGCATTCGACCCGGATGCCGTCAATATCCAGCACGTCACCGTCCTTGAGCAGCACCTTTTCGTTGCGGATGGTCACCTGCGGCAGCTTGTAGAGGTGATAGATCACCTTGCGGCGCACCTCGCCGGTCAGGTAGCGGTTTTCCGTCTCGCCGACATACAGGACTGCATCGCGGAACAGGCCCGGGCTGTCGGCCTCCACCGCGCCGACGTGGTCGGTATCCTGATGGGTGATGAAGATCTGCCGGATGCTTTTCGGATCGATGCCGAGCCAGCCCATCTTCTCTTCGAGACGATCATAGTTGTATCCGGCGTCAAACATGAGGGTGGTATCGCCCTTGCGGTAGAAGAAGATATTTGCCACCCACTCGCGCACGCAGGCCACATGCTCGTCGATCCAGCCCGTCTGCAGCGGCTTGAAAATCTCCTTGCCCCGGTACATTTTGCTCATTTCTTTTTTCTGAAATTCCGTCGCTTTTCTGGACATCTGCGGCTCCTCCTGTTCTTTTAGTTAGTCATCTCTAACCATTTGCATTTGGAAAAGCTGCCCTTTGGCAGCCGCTTCGATCTGTTTTCAGTTTACCACGCCGCTTGCTGCTTTGCAAGCGTCTGACGCGCCAAACAGCAAGCAAAAATCAAAACGGCAGAGCGGCGGCAAGATCGCCGCCGCTTTGCCGATGCATAACCGGAAGCTGCAGCCTCCGGCGTAACATTCTATTCTCTGGAGCCGAGCTTGCTGAAGGCCAGAATGATGCAGTCCACGCCGAGCAGGACCAGATAGAAGCTCACAAGATACCGGGCGGACAGCCACGAGACCAGCGGATCGACCAGCATCAGACCGCCGAGGATCAGGCCAAGCACATTCATGATCAGCGTGAAATAATAGGTAAAGTCCCCGGCCCAGAGGCGGACCGTATGCAGGCCGGACAGGCGGCCGATGCAGTGCGCCAGAAACCACAGCGGGAACAGCAGACTCATCACCCATTTCCCGGCGTTCGGATAGACGAGCAGCATCACGCCCGTCATCACGCTCAGTGCGCCCGAGATCAGGGAAACGATCGGGCCGAAGCCTGTGAAGCGCTCCACACGGACGTAGAGCAGGATATCCGCGATGCCCATCGTCACAGCGACGATGCCGTACATGACGATAAATCCCGTCAGCGCACGGTCCGGCTGCGCAAAGGTGTAGCTGCCAAGCCCCAGCAGCAGGACTCCCTCAATGCATTCCATCCATCCGAATCCAGAACGTCGTCTCATTGTGCTTTGCCCTCCTGTCCCAGAATGCGCATAAATTCCTCACCGGTGATCGTTTCTTTTTCATAGAGGTACTTCGCCAGCTCGTCCAGCTTTTCGCGGTTTTCCAGCAGGATATTCTTCGCTTTCTGATGCTGCGCCTTGACCAGCTCCACGACCTTCGCATCGATGCGGTTCTGCGTGTCGGCGGAGCAGGCCAGCGACGTATCGCCGCCGAGGTACTGGTTTGTGACCGTCTCCATGGCGACCATATCAAATTCCTCGCTCATACCGTAGCGGGTGATCATGGCCCTGGCCAACTTGGTGGCCTGTTCGATGTCATTGGACGCGCCGGTCGTGATCTCGCCGAAGACGACTTCTTCCGCGGCTCTGCCGCCGGTGAAGGTCGCGATTTTGTTCTCGATCTCCTCCTTGGTCATGAGGTTCTTATCGGCGGTATCGACCTGCATGGTATAGCCCAGCGCGCCGGAGGTACGCGGAATGATGGTGATCTTCTGCACAGGTGCCGAGTGCGTCTGCAGGGCTGCGACAAGGGCATGGCCGATCTCATGGTACGAAACGACCTGCTTTTCATGGTCGGACAGCACGGCATTTTTCTTCTGATAGCCCGCGATGACGACCTCGATGCTCTCTTCCAGATCTGCCTCGGTGACGACGGTGCGGTGATTGCGCACGGCGCGCAGCGCGGCCTCATTGATCATGTTGGCAAGCTCCGCGCCGGACGCGCCGGAGGCCATGCGCGCGATGGTGTGGAAGTCCACATCGTCGGCAGTCTTGATTTTTTTCGCGTGAACTTTTAAGATGGCTTCGCGGCCCGCAAGGTCAGGCAGCTCGACGGGCACACGGCGGTCAAAGCGGCCGGGTCGCGTCAGTGCCGGGTCGAGCGATTCGGGCCGGTTCGTCGCGGCGAGGATGATGACACCGTTGTTGCCCTCAAAGCCATCCATTTCGGTGAGTAACTGGTTGAGCGTCTGCTCGCGCTCGTCGTTGGAGGAAAGCTGATTGTCACGCTTTTTGCCGATAGCGTCGATCTCGTCGATGAAGACGATGCAGGGTGCCTTTTCCTTGGCCTGCTTGAAGAGGTCGCGCACCTTGCTTGCGCCCATGCCGACGAACATCTCGACAAACTCCGAGCCGGACATGGAGAAGAACGGCACGTTTGCCTCACCTGCAACAGCCTTTGCAAGCATCGTCTTGCCGGTTCCCGGAGGGCCAACGAGCAGCACGCCCTTCGGCATCGATGCGCCGACGTCGGTGTATTTCTGCGGGTTATGGAGGTAGTCCACGATCTCGGCAAGAGATTCCTTTGCTTCGTCCTCACCGGCCACATCCTCAAAATGAATGCCCTGTGTGGACTGGACGTAGACCTTCGCGCCGGATTTTCCGGTGCCGCCGAACATCAGGGAGTTCTTGCCGCCGGCGCTTTCTACCAGCTTCTTTCCCATGTACTGGCCGATGGCAATGAAGATCACCAGTGGCAGAACGGCCGTCAACACGAAGCTCAGCACGGGCGACATCGTCTTCTGGATCTCCTTTGTGAACGTCGCGCCGGAATCATACAGGCGCTGCGTCAGCGTCGGATCGTCCATCGCGCCGGTCGTGTAGACCTGCTGCTTGTCCTTGTCGGTAAAGAGGATCTCGTCGTCCTCGACCTCGACTTCTCCGATGTTCTTTTCCTCGATCATGCGCATGAACGTCCCGTAGTCCACCTCAGTCACCTGATTTTTCATCAGCAGCGGGGACACGATCAGATTAAACAGCAGCACGATCAGCAGGATGATGCTGTAGTAGTAGATCAGCGGTTTTTTCGGGGATTTTACTTCTTTCATGTTGGAGCCTCCTTATCTTTCGTTTTCAGCCGGTTTCTGCGCTGCTTCCTCGCAGCTCATCTGCAGGTCGATCGCCGACAGCGCGGCGAGCAGCGCATGCCGCATGGCCTGAGCGGCAAAATCGATGGCATATTCGCCGTACAGGCTCGCCGCTTCCGCCTGATCTGCGATGCGGTCGTTCCCTTCCTCATGCAGATATCCCGGCAGCTCATCGTGCAGGATATGCCGGACCTTCTGGTCGTAGTCAAGCTGCGCAGCCGCCAGTGCGGAAACCGCGGGAGAACGGCAGTCCGCAATGCTTTGCTTCAGCAGCGATTCGGTCCCCCGGCATTCCGCTTCAAGCTGTCGGATCGTCCGCCGGATCTCGTCATGGCTTTCATACTGAGCCACGCGAAGACGGCTGAGGATCCGGCCGTATTGACCTTCTATCTCATGGAGCTTTCCTGCAAAGATCCCATTGTTTTCACACAAGATCCATAACGCCTCCTTCTTGATCAGATCACCCTATTTATAACAGGGATCCCGGCGCAGCGCCATTCGCAAAACAGCGTTTGTGTATAGACAGATCCCCCGATGTGTAAAGCCCTTTTACACATCGGGGGATCTGTCTATCTATCCGTCTATGCGCGGACCGGCTCCGTTTCTCCGATCTGCCCCTGCAGGAGGCGGTACATCTGACGGGCCATTGTTTCCCGGTCGACCGTCTTTTTCTTGTCGCAGCATTCCAGCAGCAGCCCGACAAAGCCATACGTGCAGAAATTCAGGGCAATGTCCAGATCCTCATACGGGATCCGCGGTAGTTTTCCCTTCGCGGAGATCAGCTCCTGCAAATAGCTCCGGACGCAGCGCGCCATCATCCGCTCCACCTGTTCCCGCTTCTGGGAGCGAAACAGCTTCTGCATAAACGGCGCGGCATTTTCCGAAGCCGCAATAAAATCGTTCAGGACGATCTCCGGGTCGTCCTCCTGCAGGCTCCGGTCCAGCAGCTGTCCAAAGGCCTGCTCCATCGACCACTCGATGACCTCCAGCAGGTCCTGGAAATGATAATAAAACGCCTGCCTGGAGATCCCGCATGCCTCCACGATGTCTTTTACCGTGATCTTGTCGATATTCTTTTCGTCCGACAGCCTTACAAACGTTTCGGCGATCAGATTTTTCACATTTACCGGCATCTGCGAACCTCCCTTGCGCGATAGAATGATTTTATCACACCGGGACGCCCTCTGTCCAGCAGGGATTCCGCCCGACCGGGCAAAGTGCAGTTCGAATACAAAACGGATACAAAAAACCGGTTTATTCCGATGGAATAAACCGGTTTTTGGAGCTGCTGGGCAGATTCGAACTGCCGACCTCGTCATTACCAATGACGCGCTCTACCGACTGAGCTACAGCAGCAGGTTGTCTTTCTCAAGAGCGCTCCGTTATTATAGCATAAAGTCGGGATTTGTCAAGTGTTGTTTTCAATTTTTTCGCCGGGCGATCTTCCGGGGCAAATGCCGCCTGCCCTGCGGGGTGCGGGAAATCGGTGCAAATGTTCACAATTCCTTTTCTCCTCGTTCATAGTTCGGACATGATTGTCCTGTATATTCAGAATCAAGGATTCACCCAATCCTCTCTTTCTTCTCTTTTTCTTTTCTTTCTTCAAACAAAAGCCCGCGGCTCATGCCGCGGGCTTTTGTTTGCTCATTATTGTTATTTCGTGTAGTCGAACTCAAAATCGTAGATGCTGACCGTATCACCGTCTTCGATCCCCTGCTCTTCCAGGCGGTCAAAGAGGCCGCTCTTGCGCAGCTGGCGGTCAAAGTACATGCGGGACTCATAATCGTCGAAGTTGATATCGTTCAGGAGCTTCTGGAGCCACTGTCCGGACACGACCCACAGATCGTCATAGCGCTCGATCCTGAGGTCGTTCGCGTCGCCAGCCTCCGCCAGCGGCTTGACATACTCCGGCTCATAGATTGTCACGGGCGGCAGCGCCGCGAGCTTGCCCGCGATCGTCTTCATGAGCTCGCGCGTTCCCTGTGTGGTGGCAGCGGAGATCACGTAGAATTCGTAGCCCTGCGCCTCGACGTGCGCCTTCAGCCGCTCGAGATTGTCGCTGTCCGGCGGCAGAAGATCCGCCTTGTTGGCCGCGACGATCATGGGACGCGCGGCAAGATCCGGAGAATACTGACGGAGCTCCTCGTTGATCTTCTCAAAATCATCGACGGGGTCGCGGTCTTCACTGCCGGAGACATCGACGATATGCACGAGCAGCCGGCAGCGGTCGATATGCCGCAGGAAGTCGTGACCGAGGCCAACGCCGTCGGCCGCGCCCTCAATGATGCCGGGGATATCGGCCATGACAAAGGATACGCCGTCGGCGACGTAGATGACGCCGAGGTTCGGATAAAGCGTGGTAAAATGATAGTTTGCGATCTTCGGGTGCGCGTTGGATGTGACGGACAGGAGCGTCGATTTGCCGACGTTCGGGAAGCCGACAAGGCCAACGTCGGCCAGCAGCTTGAGCTCCAGAATGACGTCATGCTCCTCGCCCGGAAGACCAGCCTTGGCAAAGCGCGGCACCTGGCGGGTGGGCGTGGCAAAGTGCTGGTTGCCCCAGCCGCCGCGGCCGCCCTTGCAGAGGACGAAATCGTCGGAATCGGACATATCCTTGATGATCTCATTCGTCTCCAGATCGCGCACGACGGTACCTCTGGGGACCTTGATGATGAGGTTTTCGCCGTTTTTGCCGCGGCAGCGCTTGCCCTGCCCGTTTTCGCCGTTCGGCGCGGTATATTTGCGCTTGTAGCGGAAGTCCATCAGCGTGGACATGTTGTCGTCCACCTTCAGGATGATGGAGCCGCCGTTGCCGCCGTCGCCGCCGTCCGGACCGCCCGCCGCAATATATTTTTCCCGGTGGAAGGCCACCGCGCCGTTGCCGCCGTTGCCGGCCCGCACGGTGATCCGCGCCTTATCGATAAATCCATTTGCCATGGTGCTACCTCGCTTTATCTGAAAACTTGCCTATCTCTCCATTTTGCTTCTATTTTACCCGAAAGGAGTAAAAAGGTCAACAAAAAACCTCCCGCCATCGGCGGGAGGCTTTTCAAATACCAATTACTCCGCGGGGTAAACAGAGACCTGCTTGCGGTCCTTGCCCAGACGCTCGAAGCGGACAACGCCGTCCGCCTTGGCGAACAGGGTGTCGTCGGTACCCTTGCCCACGTTGGTGCCGGGGTGGATGTGGGTGCCGCGCTGACGCACCAGAATGTTGCCAGCCAGCACGAACTGCCCGTCAGCGCGCTTGGGGCCAAGGCGCTTGGACTCGGAATCACGGCCGTTCTTGGTGGAGCCCATACCTTTTTTATGGGCAAAGAACTGCAGAGAAATGTTCAGCATTTTCAAGTACCATCCTTTCTGTAAGATGATCGAGGAAGAAGGCTCACGCCTCCATAACTTCGATGTTGTCGGGATACTCGTCGTGGAGCTGTGCCAGATACACCATCAGCCCCGTCAGCAAATTCTGACAGGTGCTCTCGGCGTCGGACGCCAGCCCGCCGGGCAGCCGCAGCGTGATGCTGGTCTCCCGTTCATTGACCTTGACGGCGGCGCACAGCCCCATCACGTCGTTCACGGTGGCCTCCACCAGTCGTATGGCGCTGGTGATGGCGGCACAGACGATGTCCTCGCCCGCGTCGGCATAGCCGCTGTGTCCGCTGACCTCAAACCCGACGATACGCGATTCCTCCGTGAGGAATGTCACAGTGGTCATTGCCGTCTCAGAACGTGATCTTGCCGATCTCGACCTTGGTGTACGGCTGACGATGACCCTGCCGTTTGCGGTAACCCTTCTTGGGGGTATACTTGAAGATACGGATCTTCTTGCCCTTGCCGTTCTTGACCACAGTGGCGTCCACCTTCGCGCCCTCCACCACGGGAGTGCCGAACTTCGTGTTCTCACCATCGACGATGGCCAGAACCTGATCGAACACCACGGCGTCGCCAGCATTCACGTCCAGCTTCTCGATGAACAGAGTGTCACCCTCGCTGACGTTGTACTGCTTACCGCCGGTAACGATAATAGCCTGCATAACCTTGTTGCACCTACCTTTCCTTAATTACGGACTCGCTGTCGGGGGCGGCCGGACAAGCCGGCGCTTGCTTACCCATTCAAAGCGGCTTATCAAGTATAACAGCGTCTTTCTCCCTTGTCAACAGGGAAAGACGCTGTTTTTGCCTGTTTTCGCAAAAATTTCCCGCTTTACGCCGTGGGATAGGCCAGTTTCTCCTGGTTCCACCCGGAAATGATCTCCGTATAGAACGCGCAGCACGTCTTCGCCAGCTCCACGTCCAGATTGCGGTAGTTGCCGCACTCCTTTGCGCTTTTTCCTGGCATTTCGCCCTCAAATACCGCCCCCTGGGCGAACACCCGCTGCACAAGTGCCACGGCCTGGGCCAGTGTCAACTGCTTCCCGTCAAACAGGAAATAGAATCCCGTCTGGCACCCCATGGGGCCGAAGTACACCACCGCGTCCTTTTCCGGGCTGTTCCGCAGCAGTGTGGCGATCACGTGCTCCACCGAGTGCATCTCCGCGTTGGTCAGCAGGTCACCGGTGTTGGGCTTTTTGAACCGCAGGTCCAGCGTCACCACGTCTCTGTCCTGCCGGCTGAGATACAGCCCCGGCACCAGCACGTCGTGATCCACCGTAAAGCTGGCGATACGTTCCATGTTCAGCCCTCCAAACCGTCCAGGAACGCCATAGCGACCCTGTTCAGGTCCTTCATGGCCTCCGGGAAGTTAAAATAGAAATCATGGTGCTCCAGCACGCAGTCTGATACGGACTTCAGCGCCATGAACGGCACCTCGTTGCGGTAACACACCTGTGCCGCCGCGCCGCCCTCCATTTCAATGAGCAGGGGGTGGAACGTCTCGGCGATCCACCGCGCCCTGTCGCACTCCGTGGCGAACCACTCTCCGGTGGCCACGCTGCCCACCCGGTAGTCGTACCCGGCCCGGTCCATGGCGTCCTTTGCCTTCTCCAGCTCGGCGGTGGGGAAGTCTATCCGGTTCACCGTGGACACCAGCCCCACCGGGTCGCCGATGCCCGACGTATCCACGTCGTGCTGCATGAACCGATCCGCCAGCACCAGCGTCCCGATCGGCACGTTCTCAAAGCACCCGGCAACGCCCACGTTGACGATCCGTCCCGGCGCGTACAGGTCGATAAACAGCTGGGTGGCCATGGCAGCGTTTACCTTCCCCACGCCGCCGCAGCAGGCGACCACGTTCTCCCGTATCCGGTAGAAGGGCACGCCCGCCACCGTTTTTTCCGGCTCCGCGCCCTCCGGCAGCAGGCTCTCGATCTCGCCCTTCATGGCGTACAGCAATCCAGTCAGCATACAGCAAACCCTCACTTTTCCCGTTTTCTCCATTGTAAATACCCCGGCGGCAGAATGTCAAGTTGCATTTTCCCCACTTTCCCTGTAAAATAATAAAAAACGAAAGGAGCACATCATGGTCATCGGTATCGTCTGCGAATTTGACCCCCTCCACAGGGGACACGCCCGCCTTCTCTCCCACGCCCGCGCCTTGGGCGCGGACACGGTGGTCTGCGCCATGAGCGGCTCCTTCACCCAGCGGGGCAGCTTCGCCGCCCTGTCCAAAACGGCGCGCGCCGAGATGGCGGTCCGCTGCGGCGCTGACCTGGTGCTGGAGCTCCCCACGCCCTGGGCCATGTCCCCGGCGGAGACCTTCGCCCGCGGCGG
>ERZ779877.1910-NODE-1910-length-16407-cov-4.301064_pt1 | contig 16407 bp, 13 predicted proteins | sample MGYA00511556_ERZ779877 | MGnify/ENA primary metagenome ERZ779877 (study PRJEB29588, sample SAMEA2159338) | human gut metagenome | biome: human gut; feature: human-associated habitat; material: faeces | place: Denmark | collected 2008/2010 ...
GTAACCGAATTGACAGTCTGGTGCGAAAGGCTTACCCCGGACGCGAACTGGAGATACGTCACAAGGTGGATGCCGACATCATCGGCGGCTTCGTCATCGATGTTGACAACAACCGCCTCGATGCCTCCATTAGCAATGAAATCGAACAATTACGTCATACCTTAATATCCAGCAACTAAGATGCTTAACCCAAGCGAAATATCTGATATACTGAAACAAGAGCTCGAAAACGTCAGCTCAAAGGCAAAGTTCGACGAAGTCGGTACTGTCCTCGATGTCGGCGACGGTGTGGCTCACGTTTACGGCCTTGACAATGTCCGGGCAAATGAGCTTGTAGAGTTTGAGAATGGTGTCAAGGGCGTCGCTCTCAACCTGGAAGAAAGCAATGTTGGTGTAGTGTTGCTCAACAACGTTAACTCTGTCACCGAAAATATGTCGGTGCGTCGCACGGGTGAAATCGCATCTATCCCCGTCGGTGAGGGTCTGTTGGGACGTGTCATCAACATCCTCGGCGAGCCGGTAGACGGCAAAGGGCCGATTTCCGGTGACCGTATCAACCTGCCGTTGGAGCGCAAGGCTCCGGGAGTAATCTTCCGCCAGCCGGTGACCCAGCCGTTGCAGACCGGCCTGAAGGCCGTTGACTCGATGATTCCTATCGGCCGTGGACAGCGTGAGCTTATCATCGGCGACCGCCAGACCGGCAAGACCGCCATCGCTGTCGACACCATTCTTAACCAAAAGGGCAAGAACGTGGTGTGCATCTATGTCGCCATCGGCCAGAAGGCAAGCTCCGTCGCACAGCTGACTGAGATGCTCCGTGCCGCCGCCGCTCTGGAATACACCACCGTCGTCTGCGCCAGCGCGAGCGACTTTGCCTCCATGCAGTACATCGCCCCCTACGCGGGCTGCGCTCTCGGCGAATACTTCATGGAAAAGGGCCGCGACGTCCTCATCGTCTATGATGATCTGAGCAAGCACGCCATCGCCTACCGTGCCCTGAGCCTTCTGCTCGAGCGCTCCCCCGGCCGTGAAGCCTACCCCGGCGACGTTTTCTATCTGCACTCCCGTCTTCTCGAGCGCTCCGCTCACCTCAGCGACGAGCGCGGCGGCGGCAGCATGACCGCCCTGCCCATAGTCGAGACCCTTGACGGCGACGTCTCCGCATATATCCCCACGAATATCATCTCCATCACCGACGGCCAGATATATCTGGAAAGCAACCTCTTCTTCGCCGGTCAGCGTCCGGCAGTCAATGTCGGTCTTTCCGTGTCCCGTGTCGGCGGCGCGGCGCAGACCAAGGCCATGAAGAAGGCTGTCGGCACCCTGCGTCTCGATCTTGCGCAGTACCGCGAGATGGAGGTCTTCACCCAGTTTTCCAGCGACCTTGATGACGATACAAAGCAGCAGCTGGTCTACGGCCAGAGCCTGATGCGCATCCTGCGTCAGGGGCGCGGCCATCCGTACAGCGAGGCAGAACAGGTTGTCCTGCTCGTCACCGCGCTCGGCCATATCCAGCAGCAGCTCCCCGTCGATAGGATCGGTGCGTTCAACGCAAAGCTGCTGAGCGACTTTGCCGCTTCCCGCGCAGCCCTCATGCAGGATATCGGCAGCACCGGCGTCCTGACCGACGAGAACCGCAAGGCGATACTCGAGCAGGCAAAGCGCAGCCTCGCGGACTTTCTGAGCGCCGAAGCCGGCGGCGGGCGGTGATCGTATGGCCAGCACAAGCGAGATCCGCAGACGCATAAGCAGCGTTCAGGAGACGCAGAAGATCACCCACGCCATGTACCTCATCTCCTCGGCAAAGATGCGCAAGGCCAGAGCAGAGCTTGACGAGGTCCGCCCGTATTTCGACGTGCTCAACCATGAGATAACGCGCGTCTTCACCGTCGATGAGACTGTCGACAGCCGGTACTTCACGGCTTACGGCAACGACTCCGAATACGGCGAGGGCACCTTGGGCTGCCTTGTCATCACGGCGGATAAGGGACTTGCCGGTGCGTATAACCACAATGTCCTCAAGGAAGCGCAGCGGATATACGAGGAGCACCCGGATACGGAGTTCTTCGTTATCGGCGAGTACCGCCGCTGGTTCACGCAGAAGAAGCTGCCCATGGCAGACTCCTTCCGCTACACCGCGCAGAACCCGAGCACCTACCGCGCGCAGCAGATCGCCCGCGACCTGCTCGACCGCTTCGCCTCGGGCGAGATCGACCGGCTCTGTGTCATCTATACCGACTCCAAGGGCATGGCCGAGGTCGTGCGCCAGACGCAGCTTCTGCCCCTGCGCCGCCAGAGCTTCTCCGTGAAGTCCGTCGAGGAGCAGCCCGAGCCGACCTTCGAGTTCGTCCCGACCATGGAGGCCGTGCTCGATAAGCTCGTGCGCAACTATATCTCAGGCTACATTTACAGTGCGCTCGTCGACAGCTTCTGCAGCGAGCAGAGCGCGCGCATGGCGGCAATGAGCGCCGCCAACGATAATGCGGAGGAGCTGCTGGGCGATCTTTCCAAGCAGTTCAACCGTGCGCGTCAGGCCGCCATCACGCAGGAGATCACCGAGATCTCCGCCGGCGCCCGCGCGCAGAAAAATAAGAAAAGCAGGGAGGCCGATCAGTCATGAAGCACGGCATTGTTACAGAGATCTCCGGGCCGGTGGTCGATGTTCGGTTCGCCGAGGGCGAGCTGCCCTCCATTAACGAAGCCCTGACCCTCACCGCGGAGGGCCGCACCTATACCATGGAGGTCGAGCAGCACCTTACCGGCGACACCGTCCGCTGCATTATGATGTCCGGCAGCGATGGTCTGTCCCGCGGCCTTGAGGTCGAGGCTCTCGGCCACGGCATTCAGGTGCCCGTGGGCGAGGTCACGCTCGGCAGAATGTTCGACGTTCTTGGCCGTCCCATCGACGGCAAAGGCGAAGTCTCTCAGGACGCGGAGCGCTGGAATATCCACCGCCGTCCCCCGTCCTTTGACCAGCAGCAGCCCGCAGCCGAGATACTCGAGACCGGCATCAAGGTCATCGACCTTCTTGAGCCCTACGCAAAGGGCGGCAAGATCGGTCTGTTCGGCGGCGCAGGCGTCGGCAAAACAGTCCTTATCCAGGAGCTTATACACAACGTCGCCATGGAGCACGGCGGCTATTCCATCTTCACTGGCGTCGGCGAGCGCAGCCGTGAGGGCAACGACCTCTGGCGCGAAATGCAGGAGAGCGGTGTCTCTGATAAGACGGCGCTGGTCTTCGGCCAGATGAACGAATCCCCCGGCGTGCGTATGCGCGTCGCGCTCTCGGGTCTTACGATGGCCGAGTACTTCCGCGATACCGAGCATAAGGACGTTCTCCTCTTCATCGATAACATCTTCCGTTTCGTTCAGGCCGGCAGCGAGGTTTCCACTCTGCTTGGCCGTATGCCCTCCGCCGTCGGCTATCAGCCGACTCTGGCAAACGAAATGGGCTCTCTCCAGGAGCGCATCACCTCCACGAAGTCCGGTTCCGTCACCTCGGTTCAGGCGGTCTACGTCCCGGCGGACGACCTTACCGACCCCGCCCCGGCGACGACCTTCTCCCACCTTGACGCTACCACCGTTCTCAGCCGTAAGATATCCGAGCAGGGCATCTACCCCGCGGTCGATCCTCTCGCCTCCACCTCGCGTATCCTTGAGGCGGACATCGTCGGCGAGGAGCACTACAGCATCGCCCGCCGCGTGCAGGAGACGCTGCAGAAGTATCAGGAGCTGCAGGACATCATCGCCATCCTCGGTATGGAGGAGTTGAGCGACGAGGATAAAAAGACCGTCGCGCGCGCAAGACGCATCCAGCGCTTCCTGTCCCAGCCGATGTTCGTCGCCGAGAAGTTCACCGGTACGCCCGGCGCGTATGTCCCGCTGAGCGAGACGCTGCGCGGCTTCAAGGAGATCCTCTCCGGCAGCATGGACGAATACCCCGAGGCCGCGTTCTTCAACGCCGGTACTATCGACGACGTGAAGAAGCGCGCCGAACAGCTGCGGAGTGAGCGCGCATGAGCACCTTTAAGCTGAGAGTCATTTCCGCCGAGGGCAGGTTCTTCGACGGCGAATGCGAGAGCCTTGTCTTCCCGACGCTTGACGGCAAGACCGGCATCCTCGCGGATCACTGCAACATGCTCGGTGCGGTCACGCAGGGCATCGCGGAGTTTACAACGCCTGACGGCACGCGGCACTGCGCTGCGGTCGACGAGGGCTTTATAAAGGTCGAGGACAACGATGTGCTTCTGCTCGTCGGCATCGCCGAGGATCCGGAGAAGTCCGAAGCCAACCGCGCCCGCCGCGAGGCGCAGCGCCTCAAGGAAGAAGAGCTTCTGCGCCGCAGCATACGCGAGTATAAGGAAGCTCAGGCCACCGTCGCGAAGACCGTTAACACCCTCCGCGGCGTCGACAAGGTCGAACGGATACAGTAACATATCAACACCAAAACGCTGGAACCACGAATGTGATTCCAGCGTTTTTTATGCTTGCCTGTGCATCGCCGTCATGTTATAATCACTGCGTAATTGAATCTCTTTTGCGGCGCCGGTTGTAATGACTGGCCTAACAAGGAATCCGGTGCGAATCCGGAGCAGTCCCGCTGCTGTATTTGGGGACAAAGGCGCATCAACGTCACTGGGAGCGATCCCGGGAAGGCGCGCCCGAGTATGATCCATAAGTCAGAAGACTTACCGTGAAGGAAGCAATCCAACCGTCCCGAGGAGGAGCAGGCTGATTTTTTTTGACACAGGGAAACCTGTGTCCTGTTGTTATGCTGCGGTCTCTTCGGTAAAGGGATCGCTTTTTTGCGCTCCCGCGACGGCATAAAATCTGAAAGAGAGGACTTTGCAAGTGAACGGGATGTGCGCGGACGCTTCCGAACTGTTCAGAAGCATCACCTACGAATAAGCTTGTGCCGGTCGTTGACAGCCATACAAGTTATTGGAGGAATTTATGAAAAGATTTTTGTCATTTATACTTTCGCTTATAATGCTGCTGAGCCTTGTGCCCGCCGCAGCCTTTGCCGATACCGGCGATGTCCCTGCGCAGGAGCAGACGGAAGCAGCAGCCGAACCGGAGGTCACCGAGGTTCCCGAAGTCACTGCGGAACCGGAAAACACGGCTGCACCTGAGGCCACAGTTTCGCCCGAACCCACCGAGAGCCCCGCGCCCTCGGAGGAACCGGCAGTGTTGTCCGCCGAGGATGACGGCATAGCGGTATACGCCGCCGTGCCCGTACATATCACTCTCGACTATAACTATGACGGCCTGACCGAAGAGCGCGTCTGTGCCGTGGGCAGCAATTACAACTATGTGTATACCGATACCGGCTCTAAGTACAGTGAGCTTAAAGATCCCGCCCGCACCGGCTATATATTCCTCGGCTGGTATGATGCAGCCGAGGGCGGCAGCAAGATAAGCTATTCCTACAAGTTCACGGAAGCGGATGACGGCAGCTTCACCATGTATGCCCATTGGGAAAAGGGTATCACCGTCCACTTCGTAGGGAACGGATATAAGACCAGCATCAACGACAAGACTGTCACTCCTGACAAGGTCTACAGTTCCCTGCCTTATCTCAGCAGTTACTATTATCCGTCGAACAAAGCTTTCGACAGCTGGTATACCGATGAAGCGCTCACAGATAAAGTAACCGCTTCCACGGATTTCAGCGGCCTTGACGAGATCACGCTCTACGCCGGGTGGAGAAATTACCAGTACATCGTAAAGTTCAGCATCAAGTACTCGGATAAGAGCAGCGTGACCGGCTCCATGGCAGATGTCCCTGTCGACTTCGGCGTGGATTATATCATCCCGGAGTGCGGCTACTCGCGTGAGGATTATGACTTCGTCGGTTGGAGTGAAAACAGCTACGGCAGCACCGTCAAGTATAAGACCGGCAGTATACTCAACCGCGAATTCGTTGATGACTATTGGGACGGCAGCGAAGACGGTGAGAGCTTCTGCCTCTATGCCGTCTGGAAAGAGGACGACTTCAGCGTCGCTTTCAAGGCCATCAAATCCGCCCTGCCCGCCGACGGCTGCATCAGAGCAACCGGTTCTCTGGCTCTCCCCGAGTCCGGCGACGGTTGGACAGCCTCGTATTCAAGCGACAGCGCGCTCTTCTCCGGCGGAAGCATCGTCGCCCTGCCGGACACCGGGACGCAGGAGCTGACCATCACCGCAGCAGTCACCAAAGACGGCGCTGTCAAGACCCGTAACTACAAGCTCACCGTCTACTCCGCCGAGGCAGCGGATACCGAAGCCGCGCTGAACAAAGCGGCAGCTGCGCTTCCATCCAATCTCCGTCCCAAATACGGCACGGACACCAACATCCTCGATATGCTCAAAGCGCTGATTGGTGAAAGCGATGTTGAGCTTGCGATGAAAGAAGCCGTACAGAGCGGTGACAAAAAATCTGCCATCGCTGCCGACGGCACGATAGATTATTATTTCAGCGACAGCATGTCCGGCGGCCCCGGATACGCGAATTTCACTGTCGTGCTCAGCCTGAACGGGCAGAGCACGGAAAAAGACCTGCGCGCCACGATCCCCTGGAACACTGACAAGGTCAGGGCAGCTCTCGAGCTCGCCGCCGGCCGGGTCACCGTGCCCGCAGAGGTGACGGACAGCCTTGAACTGACGAAGTACCCCTTCAAAGAGGGCAAAACTCCCGACGACGGCTACAGCTATTCAACGCTCGACACGTGGTGCACCGTGACGTGGACCTCCGCGGACAGCTCCGTCATAAAAATCGGCTCCGCGCCTTACTATCCGTACTACTCCCCGTATAACACCACTGTCATCCCCGGCAAGCTCGATCAGGATGTCACGCTCACCGCAGCGCTCGTCTGCAGCAGCGTCGACGGCGTTGCCGTGACGAAGGAATTCACCGTCTGCGTCAAGGGCGACCCCGACGCGCAGGATATAACCGAGCTGCTTCAGGCGAAGCTTGACGCAGGTCTCAAGGATCCCGGTCTGACCGACGACGTGACCGGCGATGGGATTGACCCCGAAAACGTCACCTCCAGCGGGATACAGTTCCCCACAACGCGCGATTTCAAGATTGACGGCAAGTATTACCCCGTCACCATCAAGAGCAGCAACCCCGACGTCATCAAGACCTTTGATGTGAACAACGCCGCGCGCGTCGAGGTCCTGCGCCCGATGCCCGGCGAGGATCCCGTCAAGGTCACCGTGACCGTCACTATAACCGAAAAGGCCACCGGCAAACTTGCCTCCCGCGATATTGGGCTGACAGTGCAGCCCCTCGTAAATGAGGAGATCGACCGCGAGCTTGAGCTGATGGAGCTTGTCAAGGCACACTACTTTGACGGCATCAGAAACGCGAACACCAGCCCCGACGATATACAGACCGACCTTCACGCTTTCCAGGAAGCCTACCTCGACGATAATGGCAAACTCGTCTGGGTCTATAACTACAAGGACGTGACCGGCAAGGGCATCGCCCCGAGCGAGATGGACGGCTGGCAGGCCGCGGAGCAGTGGCGGCTTTTCAAGTCCAGCAACCCCAAGGTCATCACGCATGAGAATCTTCTCGTCACGCGTGATAAGGAGCATAAGCTCGTCACTATAACGAGCTGGCTCTCCAGCGAGCGCTTCGCGGAGCTTGCGAAGAAATACCCGGACGATAAGCGCCTGAGCCAGCTCGTGAACCAGCCTGTCTCCGTGCAGCTCCAGGTGACCGGCACCGATCCTACGAGCGACAAGCCCATCGAGGATCTTTACGCGGTGTACTTCACCCTCAGCGATAACGGCAGCGAGTGGTTCTCCTGCAAGCTCGATAAGCTCCCCGAGGGCACCAGCGCGCTCGACGTGCTGCATAAGGCTCTTGCAAGCCACGGCTACTCCGCCTCCGGCAGCACATATATCAGCGCCATCTCCGGCCCGAACGGGACTCTCAAGGAAAAGGACCGCGGCCCCAATTCCGGTTGGATGTACTCCGTCAACGGCAGCATCGCGAGCGTCACGATGAATCAGTACTTCGTCTCCGACGGCGACAGCATCGAGATGTTCTATACCGATGACTACACCAAGCTCGGCCACAGTGGAGAATATACCCCGGACGATGTCATTGACCTCATCGACGCCATCGGCACCGTCACAAAGCGCAGCGGGGACGATATTGCCGCCGCGCGCAAGGCCTATGACAGCCTGACGGATGAAGAGAAGAAGCAGGTGACGAACTACGGTACCCTGCTCGCGGCTGAGAAGGCTTATGCCGATATCCTCAAGAAAGCCGCAAAGGAGCTCGGCGATATCTATAAGACGACCGGCGACTATATCGAGAAGCTCCCCGGCGATGAGCTGAACGCCTTCGGCAGCGAGTGGTACATCCTCGGCCTCGCGCGCAGCGGCCGCAAGGTCTCTGACGACTATTACAAGGCTATCGAAAAATACGTCTCCGAGAACATCGATGAGAACGGCCGTCTCGATGAAAAGCGCGCCACCGATAATGCAAAGCTCGTCCTCGTGCTCAGCGCGCTGGACAAGGACGTGACCGATGTCGGCGGGCATGACCTGCTGAAAGCACTGAGCGACATGGACTATGTCACGCAGCAGGGGCTGAGCGGTGCGATCTATGCCCTGCTCGCCTTTGACTGCCGCGGTTATGATATACCCTCTGCTGATAAGAACGTCGAGCAGACGAGCCGTGAGGGGCTTGTGAAGTACATTCTCGACAAGCAGCTCAAGGACGGCGGCTGGGCATACTCCGGCGACAAGGCCGAACCGGATATGACTGCAATGGCGCTTCAGGCTCTCGCCGCGTATTATAAGACCGACGCAAAGGTCAAGGAAGCAGCCGATAAAGCCGTGACCTGCCTGTCGAAGCTCCAGAATACCACCGGCGGTTATGACAGCTACGGCAGCGTCAACAGCGAGTCTGCCGCTCAGGTCATCACCGCACTGACCGCTCTCGGCATCGATCCGGATAACGACGCCCGCTTTGTCAAAAACGGCGCGAGCGTGCTGGATTCTCTGTGCGGCTTCTATGTCGACGGCGGCGGCTTCCGCCACGTCTCTGACGGCAAGCTCGACCCGACCGCGACGGCTCAGGGCTATTATGCTCTCGCAGCGTATTACCGCTTTGCCGGCAGCCAGACCGCGCTGTATGACATGACCGATCTCGACACCGTCGAAAAAGCGGCATAAACCTAAAAAAGTCTCAGGAAAGCTTAGCTTTCCTGAGACTTTTTTAATATTCAATCTCAATACTGCATCAGCGGGGCCGAGCCGTCGTCCTCGCCTTTGGTGATCCTGCGTATCTCCGCCTCGTAGCTGTAGGTGTCGCTGACGTGGACGGTGAATTTATCGCCGACCTTCTTCCCCAGCACCTCTTTGCCGAACGGGGATTCCTTGCTGATAAGCCCGTGCAGCGGGTCGCAGCGTACGGTCGTGACGACTTGGATAATCTGCGTGTCGTCGTCCTCCGGGATGTATATCTCCACCTTATCGAACAGACCGACCTCGTCGGAAGCAGAGCGGTCGTCTATCACCTTTGCGGACTTTATCATCCCCTCAAGGTACCTGATACGGCTGCGGTTCTTGTTCTGCGCCTGCTTTGCGGCCTTGTACTCGAAATTCTCGCTCAGGTCGCCGAAAGCGCGGGTACGCTTGACCTCCTCTATAAGCCCCGGCATAAGCTCAAGCCGGCGGTAGTCAAGCTCCTCTTTCATTTTTCTGATATCTTCTCTTGTAAGTTCGTCGTTCATTTTTCGCCTCACAGATCAATATTAATGGTGTTCAGGCCGTTTTTCTCGAACTCCGCCATGTATTCGTCCATGCGCGCCGTCAGCTCCGAGAAATCCTCCGGGTCGGTGTCGACCAAGTCAAGGTCGCGCCGCGCCAGCTCCTCGGCAAGGATGTTGAAAAACACGCCGTCCTCATAGTCGGCGATGGCCTCGTGTATGCCGCCGTCCTCATACGCCTGCGACGGGAAGATGTGCCCGTGCCAGCGCTGGATAAGAGCGCGCATACCGTGATCCGGGCAGAGCGAGAAGAGCTTTTCCTGAAGCTGGTCGTAGTCCTCAAAGCGGTCGTCCCCTCTGGTGGAGTTGAGTATCCAGTTGCCGATATACACCATGTCAAGCAGACGCCTGAATTCCTTTTCGCTTAGCTCTATGTTCAAAGTATCGCCTCCCGGCAGATAGTATTGGGGAGAAGCCGAAGAACGCTTCACCAGCAGTTCCTTACAGATTCTCACCCATGCTTATTATAGCAGAGGACATGGCTTAATTCCACAGGTAAACAATACAAATTTTTCTTGTAATACAGGCCCCTTTGGGTTATATTAAGATGGTTAAGATCATTGATTGGAGCATTTGATGGATAACAGACCTGTCGGCATTTTCGACTCCGGCTTCGGCGGGCTTACCGCGCTGAAAGCACTGAGGGAAATGATGCCCGATGAAAACATAATATACTTCGGCGATAACGGCCGCGCACCCTACGGCGGACGCGGTGCGGAGCAGCTGAAGGCCATGGCGCGGCAGGATATCGCGTTTGTCTCCGGCCTCGGCGTCAAGGCCATGATCGTCGCCTGCGGGACGCTTTCAAGCGCCGCGGCGGACGTGCTTGAGGAATGCTCCCTGCCGCTCTCAGGCGTACTGAACGCGAGCGTCAACGTCCTGCGGCAGCTCGGCGGCTCCTCCCCTCTCGGTATAATCGCGACCGAAGCGAGTATAAAAAGCGGTGCTTTCAAAGCCGCGCTGCGCGCTGCCTTCCCTGAGCGCGAGATCATCGACCTCGCCTGTCCGGAGTTTGTTCCGCTCATTGAAAGCGGTCATATCTCAGCGGACGATCCGCTTCTCACCGCCGCGGTGGAGCGCGCTCTCGCTCCGCTCAAGGCGCGCCGCCCCGGCACTCTGCTGCTCGGCTGCACGCATTACGGGATAATCGGCGACGCAATAAGCGCGTATCTCGGCAGTGATGTCAAGCTCGTCAGCGCCTCTGAATGCGCAGCACACGAGATGCGCGATCGGCTTGTTGCCTCCGGCATGACCGGCGGAGAGGGGCGGACGCAGTACCTGACCAGCGGCAGCGCGGAGGATTTCTCCAATGTTGCCTCGGTCATTTTAGGCATGGACGATATCCGTGCTGAGCATATCCCCCCAATGGAGGTCGAATACATATGATGAAAGACGTTGTGATATCCCTGCACAGCACCCAGAATACCGGCACAGACGAGGAGGATACCATTGATTTCTCCACCGACGGGATGTATACCTACGACGGTGAAAACGCCTGCATCACCTATCTTGAAAGCGAAGTGACCGGGCTTACCGGCACGCGCACAAGCGTCATCGTCACCCCTGACAAAGTTGCTGTCGAGCGCGACGGCTTCATCACAAGCCGTATGTTCTTCATGGAGGGTGAAAAGACCTCGTTCCTGTACGACACCCCTGCCGGCTCGGCGACGATGTCGGTGCGCGCAAGGAGCATAAAGAAGGACTTCAATGAAGACGGCGGCACGCTGGAGCTTGACTATGTGCTCGATCTGGAGCACGCAGTCGTCAGCAGAAACAAGCTCCGCCTGGATATAAGGCAAATAGGGCAATGATTAAAAAAGGCACCGGGAAGTGATTTCCCGGTGCCTTTTTTCTTCAGCGCTCCAGACCTGCAAGCGCATCCATTTTCTTCATAAACAGGTGGTTGAACAGCGCGATCACGCGCCCCACGCCGAGCACCGCAAGCACCGTGCCTAAGCCGATGCCGATCACCTTGTGGCCGGCGGTCAGGCATATGACAGCGGTCAGGCAGACGTCGAACAGGTCAAAGCAGTTCTTCGTGATGCCGACCGGCTTGCGGACAAAGTCGGCAATGGCCTGAACAATGCCGTCGCCGGGGTTCGGGATGACGCGCATATTGAGGGACATCGCCGCGCCTATCCCGGTCAGGATGATGCCGGCGATGAGCACCGCAAGCTGCGGCAGGAAGCCCTCAGGCTCCGGAAGCAGCACCGAAAACAGGTTCATGAACCTTGTAAATACAAGGCACAGCGGCAGCTGCAAAACGTCCTTTCCCAGCGTGAGCAGCAAGGAGCCCTCCGGTCTGCGGATAAGGTGCAGCATGATTTCAACCGCGACAAAGACGGCGTAGAGTCCAAAGGTCGCGTTGCCGAAGTTGAGGCCGTATATAACGGAAACGCTGTATGAAATGGAAATGATCGGCGACACGCCAAGTCCGGATTTAGTGTTGAGAACTATGCCGAGCGCAAGAATGAGCAGCCCGGCTATATAAAATATTGCCCGGTACATTGTACTTTTCTTCATGTTTTATATCTGATTCCTGCTTCTATTTGAAATTTCCGTCACTCATTCTGCATGTCGCGCAGGACGGCTTCGGCACAGCGCAGCCCGTCCACCGCGGCGGAGGTGATCCCGCCTGCATAGCCTGCTCCTTCCCCGCAGGGATAAAGCCCGCGCAGACTGCTTTGCAGGGTATCATCACGGAGGATGCGCACAGGCGAGGAGGAGCGCGTCTCGGGGCCGGTGAGCACGGCGTCGGGCGCATCAAAGCCTCGGAGCTTCTTTCCAAGCTCCGGTATGGCGTTATGCAGCACGGAGCTTATTTTCTCCGGCAGTACCTCGCGCAGGTCGCCCCAGGTCACGCCCGGCTCGTAGCTCGGCGTGACGCTGCCCGGGCCGGTGCTTGGCCGGCCGACCATGAAGTCACCCACGAGCTGCGCGGGGGCGCGATAGCTCCCGGCATAATCATATGCGCGGCGCTCTATCTCGCGCTGCCAGTACATCCCGGCAAGGACGCCCTCGCCCGGAAAATCATCGGTGTGCAGCGTGACGAGCAGGGCGGAGTTTGCGTTCTCCCCGTCGCGCTTTGAATAGCTCATGCCGTTTGTGACGACTCCGCCTTTCTCTGACGCCGCAGCAAAAACCTTGCCGCCGGGGCACATGCAGAAGGTGTAAGCGCTTGTGCCGTCAGGCAGATGCACATTCAAACTGTAATCCGCGGGGGGCAGCTCGCCGCGCTCGTGCCCGTACTGGGCAAGGTCGATATCGCGCTGCTTATGCTCGATGCGCACGCCCATTGAAAAGGGCTTGCGCTCCATATCAAGGCCGAGATCGCGCAGCATTTCAAAGCTGTCGCGCGCGGAATGGCCGATGGCGAGGATGAGTCGGGTGCAGGGCAGGGTATAAGTCCCCTTTGCCGTGTGTACAAGCGCATGGGTCAGGCGGCCATTTTCGGCCACGATACCATCCAAGCGTGACCCAAAGCGAACCTCCCCGCCGAGGGAGATTATCTCACGCCGGAGGTTCTGCACAACATCGATCAGAACGTCGGTACCGATGTGGGGTTTTGCATCATAAGTGACGCTCTCCGGCGCGCCGTGCGCGGCAAATTCCCTCAGTACCCAGAACATGCGTTTATCATGGGTGCCGGTATTGAGCTTGCCGTCAGAAAACGTCCCGGCTCCCCCTTCGCCGAACTGGACATTCGACTCCGGGTCGAGTTCTCCGCCGGCGCGGAAAGCATCGACGGCGGCTTTGCGGCTCAGCGCATCCTGTCCGCGCTCAAGAACTATCGGCCTTGCCCCGGCACGGGCAAGCACCAACGCCGCGAACATCCCGGCGGGACCGAAGCCGACGACGACGGGACGGGAAGCTGCTTCGACGTGTGGAATGTCATAGACAGGCTCGGTATAGGCGCAGACATCCTTCCCGGCAAAACGGGCAAGAAGCTTATCCTCCCCGGCGCGGAGAGCGACAGCGGCGGAGCAGGTATAGTGAATGTCATTTTTCTTTCTCGCGTCGAGCGAACGCTTGACGACGCGGCACTCCGCAATGTCAGACGTGCTGACGCGGAGCTTTTTTGCGGCCTTGGCAGAAAGACGCGATAAGTCTTCCCCCGACTCAAGGCGCAGATTGCGCACAAGTATCATAGGCCGAGCCTCCCGGCAAGGCGGCCGCTCGCCCACGCCCACTGGAGGTTATAGCCGCCGCAGTCACCGTCGATGTCCAGCAGCTCCCCGCAGACGAAGAGGCCGGGCATGAACCAGCTCTCAAGCGTTTCGGGGTTGAAGCCGCCGGTGCGGATGCCGCCGGCGGTGACCTGCGCGTTATCAAAGCCCTCGGTGCCGAGAAGCTTTAGGCGGAAGCCCTTGCAAGCTCTGGCAAGGGCGGTAAGCTGCCGGTCGGTGAGGGTCTTTATAGGTACATTCGCGTCAAGCGCGGTATACTTGACGAGCATTTTCCCGAGGCGGTTATGGAGCATACCGGCAAGGATATCAGTTGCGGCAAGCTCCGGGAGCTTTTCGCGGCGCTGGCAGAGCATGGCGGTGACGGTCTCAACAGAATAGTCCGCGAAGAAATCGGCCTCGATACTCAGCCCTTTGCCGCCGGTAGAGGCAGCGCGGGAAACGTCGAACGCGGCAGGGCCTGAGACGCCGTTATCGGTAAATTGCAGTTCGCCCCGGCTCTCGGTAAGCGCTTCCCCACCGGAAAACAGACGCAGACGGCAGTCAGCGCGCACACCCTTGAGAGAACGCGGATACTCGGGTTCGGTGATGAGCTGGACAAGGCTGGGATAAAGCCCGGTGCGCTTATGGCCGAGGGGCTTCAGGAGATCATACCCGTCGGACACACCGCCGAGCTTTGCGCCCGCAGCGCCGCCGCAGGCGACGATGAGCTTATCGCAGTGGAGCGTCTCACCATCGGTGACGACCGCCCAGCCGGTACCATCGCGGTAGATTTCCTTGGCAGAGGTTGCGGACTTAACTTCAACACCCGACTGCTCCAGCGCGAAGCGGAGCACATCAAGGACGGAATTGGCAGAGTTTGAAAGCGGGTAGACACGCCCGCCGTACTCCTCGACCGTGACAAGGCCGAGGGAATGGAAATACTCCAGAGCCTTTTCGGGCGGGAACTTCTCAAGCGCGGGCACGGCGAAGGCGGGGTTCTCCCCGTGGTAATTTTCGGGCGACGCACCGGTATTAGTGAGGTTGCAGCGGCCGTTGCCGGTGGCAAGCAGCTTGCGTCCGATGCGCTGCTGACGCTCAAGGACGATGACGCGGCGGCTCTTATCCTCCGCGGCGGTAAGCGCGGCGATGAGCCCGGAGGCCCCGCCGCCGATAACGATCACAGTTTCCATATATTCATTCTCCGTGCAGGATGTCATGCGCGACGGGGGTATAGAACAAGCGGCTGACCTCGGCGGGGTCTTTGGTCTGGCCGAGGATCCACATCATCTTCGCGTAAACGGCTTCGGTGGTCATGTCGTAGGCTTCAAGGACGAGGGGATTGCTCTTGAGGCTGTGGCCGACGGAATAGACCGAAAGGTCGGAGCCCTCGTTCTGCACCTGAGTCGTCATAACGATGAACTTTCCTTCGGCGGTATGGCGCTTGACAAGCTCAAACAGGCGGCTGTCGTTATAAGACGGCAGGCCGCCGACGCCGAAGCTCTCGATCACGAGCGCGCGGTAATGGGCCTTGAGATCGTCAAAAATGCCGGCGTCGATGCCGGGAATGAGCTTGAGCACGAACACGCCGGGGTCGAGCCGGTTGTAAAACTTCGGCGCGCCTGCGGCCTGCTCCGGGATGTAATACACGACCTGCCGGCCGCGCAGGATGGCCGTCTCGGGGTAGTCGATGCTCGAAAAGGCGTTGTAGCTCTTCGTGCGCACCTTGCGTGCGCGCGTGCCGAGAATGACCTTGTGGTCAAAGACGATGTGCACGCCGCAGGCGCCGTCATCGCAGGCATAGAGAAAGGCGTCGCGCAGGTTCTCGCGCGCGTCGGTGTCCTGGTTGAAGATCGACTTCTGCGAGCCGGTGATGACGACGGGCTTGGCGTTGTTCTGAACCAGGTACGACAGTGCCGCCGCCGTGTAGGCCATCGTGTCCGTGCCGTGCGTGAGGACAAAACCGTCGTAAGCGTCATAGTGCTCGCGCACGCAGGCCGCCATCTGCAGCCAGTCGCGGCTGTTGATGTTCGTGCTGTCGCGGTTCATGAGCTGCACGGTGTCGATCCGGCACAGCTGCTCGAGCTCCGGCACCTCGGCGAGCAGTTCCTCGGACGTGAGCTGCGGGGCGAGCCCGTCGGCCGTCTCTTTGGATGCGATCGTGCCGCCGGTGGCGATCATGAGGATATGCTTCATGTCAGTCTTTCACTTTCTTCCAGTAATCGAGCGACGCAAAGCCCCGTTCGAGCTGCGTCGCCGTATAATCCTCGCACACGTGCGCAAGCTGTCTGCGGCCCGCGTCACCGAGTGTGAAGGAAAAAATTTTCTTGGGGTCGGCGTTCACGATGTGCCGCATGGCGGCCAGCGTCTCCGGCAGTAGCGGCGTGACGGCCGATGAACTTGCGCCCCGGCAGTGCGCGCAGTACACCGCGCCGCCGCGCGGGGAAAACCACGGCTCGTCCGGCTCTGCTGCG
>ERZ779877.1913-NODE-1913-length-16379-cov-6.782161_pt1 | contig 16379 bp, 17 predicted proteins | sample MGYA00511556_ERZ779877 | MGnify/ENA primary metagenome ERZ779877 (study PRJEB29588, sample SAMEA2159338) | human gut metagenome | biome: human gut; feature: human-associated habitat; material: faeces | place: Denmark | collected 2008/2010 ...
GCTGCGGCAAGCCCGGCTGCACCGTCGGCTGTGACTGCGACCGTTACATGGAAGTCTGGAACAACGTCTTCTCCCAGTTTGATAATGACGGCGAGGGTCACTATACCGAGCTCAAGCAGAAGAATATCGACACCGGCATGGGTCTTGAGCGTCTGGCAGTCGTCTGCCAGGGCGTTGACTCCCTCTTTGATGTCGATACCGTTATGAACATCACCCATAAGGTCAGCGAGCTGACCGGCGCTTACTACGGCAAGAGCCATAAGATGGATGTCTCCCTGCGTGTCATCACCGACCATATCAGAAGCGCCACTTTCATGATCTGCGACGGCGTCCTGCCCTCCAACGAGGGCCGCGGCTATGTTCTGCGCCGTCTGCTCCGCCGCGCCGCGCGCCACGGCAAGCTCCTTGGCGTCAATGAGCCGCTCCTTTACAAGGTCGTCGATACCGTCATCCATGAGAACGAGTGCCAGTACCCGGAGCTTCGCGAGAAGCAGGCGTACATCACCCGCGTCATCAAGACCGAGGAGGAGAACTTTGCCCGCACTATCGACGCCGGTATGGCTATCTTCTCTGATCTTCTTGCTGAGCACAAGGCAAAGGGCGAGACCGTTTTCTCCGGTGCCGACGCTTTCAAGCTCTATGATACCTACGGCTTCCCGCTTGACCTGACGATAGAAATGTGCTCCGATGAGGGTATGACCGTCGATGAGGACGCTTTCAAGACTCTTATGGAGGAGCAGCGCGCCAGAGCGAGAAAGGCGAGAGAAGCTCTCGGTGATCTCGGCTGGACGGGCATAAACTTCGGTCAGGAAATGCCGGATACCCAGTTTGTCGGCTATGACCAGAAGGAAACCGATGCAGAGATACTCGCCATCGTCTCCGAGGATGAGATGCAGCAGGAGGTCGCCTCCGGGGCCGAAGCGATAATCGTTCTCGATAAGACCGTCATGTATGCCGAGATGGGCGGCCAGGTCGCCGACCACGGCAAAATCGTCTGTGGCGACTGCGTGTTTGAGGTCAACAACGTCCAGAAAAACAAGGGCGGCAAGTTCATGCATTACGGCGTGGTCAAATCGGGTCATTTTGCGGTCGGCGACCATGTCACCGCGAGCTATTGCGAGGAGCGCCGCCGCGCCATCCGCCGCGCCCACAGCGCGACCCATCTGCTCCAGGCGGCTCTGGTGCAGGTGCTCGGCGACCATGTCCATCAGGCGGGCTCCCTTGTCGAGCCTGACCGCCTGCGCTTTGACTTCACGCATTTCTCCGCTCTCACCGCGGAGGAGATCGGCAAGGTCACGGCTCTCATGGCCGATATGATCCTTGACGGCGCTGATATCGAGACCAAGGTCATGCCTTACGACGAGGCCAAGAAGCTCGGCGCGACCGCGCTCTTCGGCGAAAAGTACGGCGATACTGTCAGAGTCGTGAAGATGGGCGACTATTCCATGGAGTTCTGCGGCGGCACGCATCTTGACAATACCGCCAAGGTCGGCATGTTTGCCATTATCTCCGAAGGTTCCGTCGCCTCCGGTGTGCGCCGTATTGAGGCTATCACCGGCAAGGAGGTCATCGAGCGCTATGCCGCAATGTCCGGCATGCTCAGCCGCGTCGCGGATAAGCTCAAGACCAGACCTGTCGAGATAATGGCCAAGGTCGAGAACAACCTTGTTGAGATCCATGACCTGAAGCAGAAGCTCGATAAGATGAAGGATCAGCTCATGTCCGGTGAGGCAGAGCGCATGCTCTACGGCGCAAAGGACATCAAGGGCCTCAAGGTCATCACCATCACGAACGGCCCGGTCAACGCTGCCGATATCCGCAAGATGGGCGACCAGCTCAAGGATCGTTTCCCAAACATCGTCGCAGTCCTCGCGGCGACCGCCGAGGACAAGGCTACCATGCTCGCCGTCTGCGGCAAGAACGCCGTTGCCCGCGGCATTAAGGCCGGTGACCTCATAAAGAACATCACCAAGATCTGCGGAGGTTCCGGCGGCGGCAAGCCAGATTCCGCAATGGGCGGCTGCAAGGAAATCCTCAAGCTTGACGACGCTATGGCGGCTGTCGACGATTTCGTCAACGCCAACGTCAAGGACTGATTTTAATTCTAAAAAGGAGATATTAAAATGGACGATTGCCTGTTCTGCAAGATAATTGCCGGGGATATCCCCAGTACAAAGGTCTATGAGGATGAGTATGTCTATGCTTTCCGTGACATCAATCCTCAGGCTCCGGTGCATATCCTCGTCGTTCCCAAGGCTCACATTGCCTGCGCCGACGAGATAACCGCGGAGAACAGCGTGTGGGTTGCGCGCTGCTTTGAAGCCATCGCTAAGATAGCCAAGGCAGAAGGGCTCGGCAGCGGCTACCGCGTCATCAACAACTGCGGCGCGGACGGCGGCCAGACTGTCATGCACCTGCACTTCCACATCCTCGGCGGAGAGAAGTTCAGCGATAAGATGATATGATTCTGAATACCGCGGAGACATTTTGCCTCCGCGGTATTTTGCTATGGAGGCGGCAATGAGGAAGCTTGCGACAGCGGCAACTGGCTTTTGCGCGGCGATATTCGCGGCAAATTACATATTGCCCCTTGGTCGGCTGACCACCATTGCCGTTATCGCGGCGGTACTCGGTGCGGCTCTTGCCGCGTCGCGTATGCCTCGGCTGCGTCAAGCGGCGCTCGCCCTTGTGTTTCTGGCGCTCGGGCTGGTTTATTACTCCGCCTATAGTGAGCGCACCGCGGCGCAGGCGCAGTTCCATTCCGGTGAAACTGCTGTGGTCGGCGGCCATGTGCTGACCTACCCCGTTGATTACGGTACATACTGCCGCACGGAGATAAAACTCGACTGTGACGGGCTCCCAAAGCTCAAGGCGATAGTCTATGGTGACGAGGAACTTATGGACGCAGTGCCCGGAGACTATATCAGCTTTACCGGAAAGATAAATGCTGCCGACACTCTTTTCGGCGAGAGCTACGACAATTATCACGCCAAGGGTATCTTTTTCAAAATAAGCGCGAAGAGCGCTGTAAGCATTGAAAACACTGGCTTTCATCTGCGAAGCGTACCGGTGCGGCTGAGCCGTTTTCTTAGCGAAAGGGTGGAGAAAATTTTCCCGGCGGACACGGCGGTGTTCATGAAGTCCCTGATGCTCGGCGATAAGTCGGATTTCTATAACGACGATGCGCTCTACTGCACAATGTCGCGCGCCGGATTCATGCACATCGTCGCAGTATCAGGGATGCACGTTTCATTCCTCGTCGGGCTGCTGCAATTCATCCTTGGCAGGGGAAGAAGGAGCGCTGTTATCTGCATCGCACTGGTGTGGCTTTTTGTGCTGGTGACAGGTGCAAGCCCATCGGCGGTGAGGGCGGGCTTCATGCAGTCGATGCTGCTGATGGCGCCGGTACTGCGCCGGGAAAACGACGCGGTAACCTCGCTGTCGGCTATTCTTGCGCTTATCCTGCTTTCAAATCCATATGCCGCGGCAAGCATCAGTCTCCAACTGAGCTTCGGCGCGATGGCCGGGATAATATGCTTTTCCGGGAAGCTCTTCGAGGCGGCGATGAATAAGCTTCCGGAGCGCATGAAGTGCCGGCCGGTGAGATATGTGCTCGCTTCGGTGACGATGTCCGCCGGGGTAACGGTGTTTACCCTGCCGGTCACGGCGCTGCACTTCGGATATGTATCGCTGCTGTCGTTCCTGACGAACATTCTGGGACTGTGGGCGGTGTCGCTCTGCTTCGGCGGGGGCTGGCTGTCCTGCGCGCTGTCGGTCGTGCCGGTGCTGGGCAAGGCCGCGGCATGGCTGTGCTCATGGCTCGCGAGGTACATTGTGCTCGTCGCAAAGCTCATATCGGACGTGCCTTTTGCGGTGCTCTACATGGGCAGCACGGGTGCGGAGGCATGGATGATCGTCAGCTATGTGCTGGTATTTACCGCCTGCATGATAAGAAAGCGCCGCGCCCTTTGGGTAAGCGCGGCATGTCTGCTCTCGGTATCGGCCCTGACGGCGCTGCTTATTGCGAACCGGCAGTTATACAGGAACACCGACACGGTAAGCGTGCTGGACGTCGGTCAGGGGCAGTGCATCACGGCCTTTGCCGGAGACGCAACGGTGATGATAGACTGCGGCAACACCTATAACCTCTCCGACGCGGGCGACCTCGCGGCGGCTTATCTGCACAGCTGCGGCAGGGACAGGATAGACCTGCTGGTGCTTACGCATCTGCATGAGGATCACGCCGACGGCGTGCCGCGGCTGATGGAAATGTACGATATCGAAACGCTGATAATGCCTGAGGAGCGCGGAGATGCGCTATATGAGGAGATAGTTGCCAGCGCTGCAAGGCACGGGACGGAGGTCATCACCGCAAAGGGCGACATGACGGTCACGTGCGGCGGGATAGGCATGGAGATTTACGCATACTTAAACGGCGGGGAGAATGAACGGTGCTTAATGTCAAGACTCACCATCGGCAGCTATGATGTGCTCATCACGGCGGATGCACCGGAGAAGCTTGAGAAAAGGCTCGTGAATGAGCATGAAACCGACGGGATAGAGACGCTCATCGTCGGGCACCATGGATCGAAGTATTCAAGCGGGGAGGAGATTCTCGGCGCGATGGACGGCTCACTTGCCGTCATAAGCGTGGGCTACAACAGGTACGGCCAGCCCGCGCAGGAAACACTTGAACGTCTGGCGGCTTACGGGTATAATGTCCTCAGAACCGATGAGGACGGAACGATAGAGATACGGATAGGACAGGGCAATGGCTAAGAAACGCGGCAAAGACGAGGAAAAACTGAATTATTCCGCGGCGGTGCGGGAACTCAAGGCGGACGGCCCGAAGCGGCTGTACCTGCTCTGGGGGCCGGAGGACTACCTGCGCGAGCAGTATCTCGCGCAGCTGAAAAAAATATGCCTGCCTGAAGGTGAGGATGACTTCAGCTATAAGCGCATGGACGGACCGGGGCTTGACCCGACGCGCCTGCGCGAGGCGCTGGACGCGATACCGTTTATGAGCGAGCGCAGCTTTGTGGAGCTGCGCAATGTCGATATCAACAAGCTTGCGAATGCCGACGAGTGCATGAAGCTGCTGGAGGATATACCGGATTACTGCACGGTGGCCTTCGTGCAGAGCGCGCAGTTTGAACCGGACGGACGGCTGAAATTCGTCAAGGCGCTGCGCGGCGAGGCGAAAGAGCTGAAGTTCACGCAGCAGTCTCAGGGGATGCTGACGGACTGGATAGTCCGCCGCTTTGCAGCCGCCGGGAAGAGCATTGAGCTTGACGCGGCGCAGCGGCTCATATTCATAAGCGGCGACCTTATGAGCAGGCTCATTCCGGAGATAGACAAGATCGCGGCCTATGCGAAGGGAGAGAGGGTCACGGTAAAGGATGTCGACGCTGTGGCGAGCCACATTCCGGAAGCCGTTATATTTGAAATGACGGAGCTTATCTCGCAGAAGAAGTATAACTCCACGATGAGCGTGCTGGCAGAGCTGCTGTCAGACAAAAACAATGAGCCGATAGCCATGACGGCGATGCTCGGCTTGCAGATGCGCAAGCTCTATGCCGCTCGCCTTGCGATAGAGCAGGAGCTCGGCAGCAAGTACGTGATGGAGGTCTGCGCGATAAAGTACGATTACATTGCCTCGAAGCTCATGACAGCGGCGAGGGGCTTCACGCTGCCGCAGCTCATCCGTGCGGTGGAGCTCTGCGGCGAGGCGGATTACAGGATGAAGAGCAGCGGACAGGACGCGCGGGAGCTTCTCAAGGAAGCGGTAGCGCGCATCGCCGCGGGTGAGAGCAAATGCACAGCGTAAGGGAAGTAATAGTCGTCGAGGGGCGCTATGATAAAAACGCGCTCAGCCAGGTGGTGGACGCGGTCATCATAGAGACCTCGGGCTTCGGGATATTCAACGACGCTGAAAAGCGGAAGCTTTTGCAGACGATGGCCGAAGCGCGGGGACTTATTGTGCTGACGGACTCCGACGGCGCGGGCTTCGTGATAAGAAATTACATCAAAGGCTGCGTTGACCCAAAGCTTGTGAAGCATGCGTACATCCCGGATATCTACGGCAAGGAGCGCCGCAAAAGCGCGCCTTCGCGCGAGGGAAAGCTCGGAGTCGAGGGGATGAAGCCGCAGGTGCTGCTCGACGCGCTCATAAGAGCCGGGGCGACGTTTGACGACGAAGAGAATAAAAAAACCGCCCCGCGGATAAGCAAGGCGGATATGTACGCGCGCGGACTGAGCGGGCGCGAGGGGAGCGCGGAGAAACGGGCGCAGCTGATAAAGCAGCTCGGCCTCCCGGAGCGCCTGACGGCTGACGGCTTACTCGATGTGCTGAACGCGACAATGAGCAGGGAAGAGTTCCTTGCTATTCAGATCTGAGTCTGAACATCCTCGATAAGCACCGAAAACAGCCCGCCGATCAGCAGCACGGCCTGTCCCGTTTCATAGAGCGTGACGGCGGTCATGTAGCTGCCGTAGCCGTTCAGCATGCTGCCGTTATAGCCGAGCAGGAGAACGAACGCGCACAGCAGGAGAAAGCCCGTGAGCTGGACGGAGCGGATGAATATGTACCACGCGGGCGGGCACATACGCAGCATCCGCCGTATAACCGATAAAAGCTTCAAGAAAAACACCTCAAGGAGAGAATACAGCCCCTTGAGGCGTATTTCAATGCAAAAAAATTGCCAATGCAACCGGTGGTTGACAAATTTGACAGTGGACTTTCTGGTATGCAACCGATGAAAATGATAGTATCCGGACATCGAAAGCGCGGTGAGGCGCTTAGAAACGGAGAATTTGAAAAATGATATTGGCAGACAAGATAATTGCACTCAGAAAAAAATCGGGCTGGTCGCAGGAGGAGCTTGCGCAGCAGCTAAATGTGACGCGGCAGTCCGTATCCAAATGGGAGGGCGCGCAGTCCGTACCGGATATAGATAAGATACTCCAGATGAGCCGGCTGTTCGGTGTATCGACCGACTATCTTCTCAAGGATGAATTAGAGGAGCCGGAGCTTGCTGCGACGGCAGAGGAGGATGCGCAGGCGCTGCGCCGCGTCACGCTGGCGGAGGCGTCAGAGTACCTCAGGCTTAGAAAGGAAGCCGCGCCGAAGAGAGCAATCGCAACTTTCCTGTGCGTCATTTCGCCTATCACGCTCATCATGCTTGCGGCGCTGAGCGAGGTGTCGAGCTTCGGCATAAGCGAAAATGCTGCAGCGGGGATCGGCCTGTGCGTGCTTATTGTGCTCGTGGCTGTTGCGGTCATGCTTTTCATGTCCTGCGCCGCGAAGGAGCGCGCTTATGAGTTTCTTGAAAGTGAACCGTTCGAGACGGAGTACGGTGTCAGCGGCATGGTGAAGGAGCGCAGGAAAGAGATCGAGGACAGCCGCACAAGGCTCAACATGATCGGTACGGTGCTCTGCATCCTCTCGGTCATACCGCTGTTTGCGGCGCTGTTCATTAATCCGACGGACATCATATGCGTCGCGGCTATGTGTGCGCTGCTCCTGCTCGTCGGCATTGCCTGCATCATGTTCGTGTACATAGGCACGTACGCCGCGGGCATGGACCGCCTGCTTGAGGAGGGCGACTACACACGCAGCAGCAAGGCGCGCAGCCATATCACCGGTAAGGTCAGCACAATATACTGGCTGGCGGTGACGGCGATATTCCTGTTCTACACCTTTGGCCCGAACGGGAACGGTCAGGCACGGTACAGCTGGTTCATCTGGGCTATTGCCGGCGTGCTCTACGGCGCGGTGATCGCGATAGTGAAGCTCGTGAACCGGGCGGGGAAATGATCAATTAAGCCTGAAAAGGCCGAGGCAGTCTGGTTACTGCCGCGGCCTTTTTTGATGCGTGTTTACTTCGTTGGGAATATTTCAAGCTCAATATCGCTGAGGGGGAAGGAGCAGCAGGGGTGTATCCAGCCGAATTTCTTAATTTCAAAAGCGAAACACAAGAGAACATTGATAATTGCTTGACAAAAATACGACGTGTATTTTTGTGCAAAGTAGAGAGATAAAAGCACCGGGTGGCATTTATTTGCAGACTACACTTGATTTTATGACGAATGTATTATAAAATATGGTATCATATATACAAACACGGAGGATAAAGCGAGATGCGCACAGACGACAGCAAGAGCCTGAAGGCCGGATTTGTCGAGATCATGGAGGCGAAGATATTCTCGGGCGAGCTGAAGCCGGGGGACAGACTGCCGCCGGAGCGCGAGCTTGCTTTGCAGCTCGGGATAAGCCGAGGCTCGGTCAATCAGGGGATACTTGATATGGCGCGCATGGGCTTTCTGCGCATCGTACCGCGCCGGGGGACATTCGTGGCGGATTATGTCCGCAACGCGACGCCCGAGACGCTGGCGGCGATCATGAGCTATGACTCCGCGCTGGTTGACAGCGCGCTGTTCAAAGACCTGATGGAGCTGCGCATCTTGGTCGAGCGGGAGTGTACGCGCCTTGCCTGCGCAAACCTCACACCGGAGTCGCTGGAGACGCTGCAGAAGCGCTTGGCGGCGGTGCTTGCGGCCAGCGACGAGGACGCAGCGGAGGAGGTGTATCTCTTCCACAAGTGCATCACCGAGATATCCGGGAACGCGGCCTATGCTATCGTGTTCCAGAGCTTTGAGAAGCTGATACGCAATCTCATAAAAGAGTATTACAAAGACCCAGCCGAGCTGCGCGGCAGCCTGCCGAAGCTTGGGCAGATGACCGAAGCGATAGCGCGGCGCGATGCCATGGAGGCAGACTGCTGCATGCTGATGATCCACGCCCAGGCTTCGGATTACCTGAACAGGTATCTGAGGGACAATGAGAACAGGAGAAAAACTGAAGAATAATTAATAAGCGCCGCCCGGGTGGGCGGCGCTGGTGTTTATATGAAAAGTCGAGCTTTAGCCGTAATAAGCCGCAAATTTTACGTATGCTTGATTATCAGGAATAATAAGAATGCCATCCGTGTGGCCATTAGCTTTTACATACAGGCATTTGAAGAGAGGATAGTCAGAGCACAGGTGCGCATTATCGGATAGAAATTGCCTGTCAGCTAACAAATCAAAGCAAAAGTTTTCATAATCAATCCAAGAAAGCTGTATTGTTTTTACTATATCGTACTCTTTTTCCAAAGACAACAGATGCGGAACGCGAAGGTCAGAAATTGTCGACGGACGTCTGACGAAATAAGCAGTGTCTTTGCCCATATATTTCTCTCCTAACGGCAATTTTGTGTACTTATTTTAAGTACGTTTGTTACATAGAATTATAACTTGTCCTTAAAATAAACTCAAGCAGAATTTAATTTAAGTACACAATGATCTGCACGGAGAGTTTATGGACAGAATAAAAAACGATAAAAGCAAGCATCTTGGACTTCGGATAGACAGCGAACTGCATTACAAGCTGCATTATATTTCTCAGTATGACGGACGTTCCGCGAACGGCGAGGTCATTTACCTGATCCGTAAGTATATTGAGGAGTTTGAAAAGAAACACGGCGAAATAAAAACTGAAGAATAATTAATAAGCGCCGCCCGGGTGGGCGGCGCTTTGCATTGAACGTGCTGAATTTGCAGGGAAAATGAGTATTGTGCCGTGAATGCCGTTGCCGGGAGAGGACGCATACGGTCATTGACAGAAGTTAGGATGGACTATATTATATGGTCAAGTAAGAAAACGGCAGGGGGCGGCAGCATGATGGCGGAGAACGAAATATATGCTGACTGGAACCCGTGGCACGGCTGCACGAAGACCAGCCCCGGCTGTAAGTACTGCTATGTATACAGGCAGGATGAAATGTACGGTGCGGCGGAGGCAAGCAGCGTCTGCCGCAAGACGGGAAACTTTGATCTGCCGGTAAAGAGAAAGCGCGGCGGTAGCTATAAGATACCGCCGGGGCGGATAGTGTTCACCTGCTTCACCTCGGATTTTCTGCTGAAGGACGCGGACGAGTGGCGCGGCGAGTGCTGGAAGATGATGCGCGAGCGGCGGGGCTGCTGGTTTTATTTCTTTACCAAGCGCATCGACAGGCTCGAAGAGTGCCTGCCCCCAGACTGGGGCGAGGGCTATGACAATGTGCTGATCGGCTGCACGGTGGAGAACCAGAGCATGGCGGACTACCGCCTGCCGATATTCCGCGCGCTGCCGGTAAAGCACCGGTCGATCATCGCAGCGCCGCTGCTCGAGGGGCTGGATATCTCAAAGTACCTTGACGATAATATTGAGGAGGTCTCAGTCGGCGGCGAATCCGGACGTGACGCGAGACCCTTGCGACTATGGCTGGGTGCTTGAGCTGCGCCGCCAGTGCGTGGAGAAAAACGTGCCGTTCCGATTTCATCAGACGGGCGCGCACTTTGTGAAGAACGGCAAAATATATAACGTCAGGCGGCCGTATCAGCGCAGTCAGGCGCGTAAGGCCGGGATAGATTACCGCATCGGCGAGAACTTTATACCGGAGACCGCGGTATATAACAAGGCAGAGACGTACACGGAACCGAGCTTATTTGACGATATAACGACGGAGGAACAGGATGAGAATTGAACACGCGGCGATGTATGTAAACGATATTGAAGCGGAGAAAGAATTTTTCACGCGGTATTTTGGGGCGACTGCCGGGGAAATGTACCATAATAAAAACACCGGATTCAGCTCATACTTCATGAACTTTGACGGCGGCGCGCGGCTGGAGCTGATGACCGCGCCGAGGCTTCAGGATATGGATAAGCTGCCGCTCAGAACGGGCTTTGCGCATCTGGCTTTTGCGACCGGCAGCCGCGGGGAGGTCGACGCACTCACCGAAAGGCTGAGAGCCGACGGCTACGCCGTTGTGAGCGGGCCGAGAGTGACCGGGGACGGGTACTATGAAAGCTGCGTCCTCGACGCGGAGGGCAACCGCATAGAGATGACCGAGTGAGGAGACAATATGGCGACATCGAAAGAATATATTGATTTTGTCTGTGAGCAGATTGAGGGCATCGGAGATATAAGCACAAAGAAAATGTTCGGCGAATACATTGTCTATCTCGGCGGAAAGCCGGTGCTGACCGTGTGCGACAACACGGTCTTTGTAAAGAAGCTGCCGGAGCTGTCGGAGCTTATGGCTGGGGCGGACTGCGGCTTTCCGTATGAGGGCGCGAAGGAGCAGTACATCCTCGACATTGAGAACCGAGAGCTTGCCGAAAAGCTGCTGCCCTTGGTAGCGGAGCTGACGCCGCTGCCGAAGCCAAAGAAAAAGAAAACATAAGCATTGCAGAAAAACCCGCTCCGCACTCGAAAATGTGCGGGGCGGGTTTTGAATCATTTGTTCAGTTCAGAGAAGTCTATGACGCGGCAGCCGAGGGCTTCGGCTTCATGGATGTCGTGCGTCACAAGAATGATGGCGGCGTCCGCGCCGGCAGAAACGGCGGTTATCGCGTTTTGTTTTGCGGCAGCGTCCAGAGCCTTGAGGACATTGTGGCCATGCCCACCGGAGAAGCCTTCCGCGGCTATGTGGAAAAGGGTCTGTCCATCGAGGACGCCTTCTATATGGCCAACCGGGACGCCGTGGACAAGCGGCGCATGGAGGCGGCCAAGCAGGCGGGCATCAAGCAGGCCAGCGGCAAGCGCCACATGGCCCCGGTGCCCGGCGCTGCGGGCGAGGCCCCCTATGTGGCCACACCGCGGCAGAGAGAGATGTACCGCGAGATCAATCCCAATGCGACGGACGACGAGATCAACGCCGCATACGGAGAATTCTACAAACAGTGAAGCCCCGACACGGGGCGGGAAAGGAGATAACAAACTATGTTTATGCTTAGCAGAATGCTGGTGGGCAATACGCCCCCCATCGTGTATATGCAGCCCACTGACAGCGAGAGCTACCAGGTGGGCGAGGCGCTGAAGCTGGCCAGCGGCAAGGTGACGCTGTGCAGCGGCGCCGCGGCGCCCAGCCATGTGTGCGTGGGCCCCATCGACGACAACGGCGTAGTGCCGTGCGTGGAGGTGCAGAAGTACATGGAGTTTGAGACCACCCTCGGCGTGGCCCCGGCGGACTCCGCGACCGTCGGCGTGGGCGACAAGGTCACCCTGCACACCGACGGTATGCAGGTCACCGCCACCAAGACCGGCGGCGTGGCAGAGGTCACCGGCATCGACGGCCAGACCGTCGGTTCCCGTGTGACGGTGAAGTTCTAAGCGAAGAAAGGAGATACATAACATGAGTGGTTTTCTGACCGTTTCTATCGGTTCCGGGCTGAACGGGACCATCTACGGCGATTGCCAGGTGCCGCTGAAGGCATTTCTGGAGAGCCGGGGCGAGGCGTTCCAGCGGGAGAGCCTGCTGCCCTATCTGTACCGCATGGAAAAGAGCCGCCACTGGGCGGAGCGCTATTCCAGCGAGACCGCTATGGGCGACTTTGAGCCCGTGGGAGAGGGCGGCGATTATCCCAAGACCGGCTTTGAGGATGGCTACTTCCGGGACATCGTGAACATGACCTTCAAGCAGTCCTTCTCTGTGACGCAGGAGCTGGTGGAGGACTGCCTGCTGGGCACCATGAAGCAGCGCGCCAACAAGCTGGTGACCGCCTACGGCCGCACCCGCGAGAAGTTCGGGCGCATCCTGTACGCCGGCGGCCTGTACGGCACCACCGTTTCCTACAAGGGCAAGACCTTCGCCTGCGGCAGCGCCGATGGGCAGGCCCTGTTCTCCAAGACGCACCCCAACAAGGTCAACGGCGCCAAGCAGACCAACCTGTACAAGGGCACCTTCACCAACACCCTGCTGGGCAAGATCGAGACCGAGATGCAGAACATCAAGGGCGACAACGGCGAGCTGCTGGGCGTGGCCCCGGACACCATCTGGATCCCCAACGATGCCGCGCTGAAGGACGCCGTGTTCTCCGCCGTGGGCGCCGACAAGGAGCCCACCTCCGGCAACAACGCCTTCAACCACCAGTTCGGCCGCTGGAACATCATCGTGGATCCCTATCTGACCGCCGCGCTGACCGATCTGGGCAAGAGCAGCGAAAAGCCCTTCTTCCTGCTGGACAGCAAGTTCATTGAGCTGAACGACGGCCCCATCTTCCAGGACCGCGTGCCTCTGGACGTGAAGTCTGTCATCGACAACAACAACGACAACAACGTCTGGCAGGGCCGCGCCCGCTTCGGCGCAGGTTTCGCCGACTGGCGGTTCGTCGCTGTGGGCAATATGTCCACCGGCACCGACCTCACCTAAGAGGAAGGCGGTGGCGGCATGACATGGGGAGATGTGAAGCTGGCTGCACTGCAGACCATGTACTCCAACGAAGGCGCTGTGCTGACGGAGGACGACATCAACCGCGAGTATATCAATGCCATGCCCGCTAAGGCCAACGAGGCGCTACAGCAGATCGCGTCCGTTGGCCGCCCCATCCTCAAGTCGTGGCAGATCGAGATCGATGCCGACACCGACGAGCCGGTGGTAACGGCGGAGAAGCTGATCCTGCCCAAGACAAAGGACCTTTACAAGATACCCCTGCAGGACTACCTGCCGCGCTTCCGCTGCCTGAACAGCAGCGAGGTCATGTTCGCAGACGGCACCGCCTACGGTACCGCGGAGGACTGGAGCATGGAGGGTGACGACGTGTTCGTCATCCCCGGCTGCGTGGTGGGCACCTACACACTATGGTACAAGGCATACCCGCAGACCATCACGGCGGAAACGCCGGATGAGGAGGCGATAGACCTCGCAGCGGAGGCCGCTGTACTGATCCCGCTGTATATCGCGGCGGAGCTGTACAAGGAGGACGACGTCTCCATAGCGACCATATTGCGGAATGAGTACGAGGACGGTCTTGTGAAGGTGCAGACAGCTTACGCATCCAGCGGATCGGGCATCCGGTCCGCTGGTGTTCGTAATACGACAGGGTGGTGGTAACGCATGGCTCAATTCACGGTCCCGGCGGCAAGCAAGAAGTACAGCGTGGTGGTGGAGGCGTTCCGGGGCGTGGACCTGAACAACAGCCCCAGCAACGTGGACAAGTCCAGGTCCCCGGAGGCCCCCAACATGATACGCGACCAGGTGGGCAAGGTCCGCAAGCGGACAGGCTACACCACGATGGTGACGGCCTACGGCAACGCGGCCATCAACGGCATCCACCGGCTGGCCGGCGAGGTGCTGGTCCATGCCGGAGGGAAGCTGTACCGGCGGAACATCGGCACGGACGGCGCATGGACACTGGAGGCCATAGGGGACATGGCGGACGCCAGGAGCCGCAGCTTCGTCTTTGACGAGAAGCTGTATCTGCTGGACGGCAGCGTGTACCGCGTCTATGACGGCACGACGCTCTCGGCGGTGAGCGACAACGCCACGGTGCCGACGATCATCATCTCCCGCCGCCCCACCGGCGGCGGAACGGCCTATCAGGGGCTGAACCTCATCGGAAAGAAGTGGACGGAGAGCTTCCTCGGCACGAAGGACGCTACGGTGTACCAGCTGACCACGGAGGGGCTGGACAGTGATCCTGTGACGGCGGAGGTGCTGAACAGCGACGGCGAGTGGGTGGCCAAGGTGGAAAACACGGACTTCACCGTGGACAGGGAAGCGGGGAAGGTGACGTTCAACACCGCGCCGGGGGAGAGCCCGGTGACGGGACAGGACAACGTGCACATCACCGCCTCCAAGACGCGGGAGGGGTACGCGGACACCATCAACCACTGCACCATTCCGGCGGTGTACGGCGTGGGCGGTGCCACGGACCGGGCGTTCCTCAGCGGGAACAGCGACAAGAAAGGCACCGATTTCTACAGCGAGTTCGACGATCCGGCCTTTTTCCCGGACACCAACTACACCAAAATAGCCCGCGACGGCGGCGAGGTGGTGGGGTACACCGTGCTCAGCAACACGCTGGCGGCGTTCCTCACCGGCAGCGCCGACGGCCGGAACGTGGTGGTGCGTACCGGCTCGCTGAATGAGGACGGCGAGGCGGTGTTCCGCATCACCAACACCATCATCGGACAGGACGCGGTGGCGCCGGACACCTTCTGCCGGACGGACAAGGAGCCGCTGTTCCTTACGGACCGCGGCGTGTTCGCCATCACGGCAGAGGAGCTGACCGGCGAGAAGTACAGCCAGGAACGCAGCTACTACATCGGCAGCGCCATCCGCGAGGCGGAGGACCGCAGCGCGGCCAGCGCGTGCATCTACGGCGATTTCTACGCCATGGCGCTGGACGGCACGGTGTACCTGCTGGACCTGCAGCAGAAGACCTACGAGAAAAACAGCCCCTACAGCAGCTTCCAGTATGAGTGCTACTACTTCCCGGACATCCCGGCCCGCGTCATGTTCACGGATAAGGACGGCGCGCTGTGCTTCGGCACGGCGGACGGGAAGCTGTGCCGGTTCGCATCAAGCCTGGACAGCCCGGCCAGCTACAACGACGACGGCGAGGCTATCACGGCATACTGGGACACGGCGGACTTCGACGGCAACCTGTTCTTCCAGACCAAGTCGTTCACAGGTGTGGCCGCCCGGCTGGCGGCGGCACCTGTTACCGGCGTGAAGATCTACGCGCTGGTGCGGGGTATCTGGAAGCAGGTATACGACGCCAAGAGCAAGGCCCGATACCTGAGCTTCGATTACATCGACTTCGCGAAGTTCACCTTCAGTGGAGATCAGACGCCGCGCACGCTGTACGGCAAGGTGAAGCTGAAAAAGGTGGACAAGGTGCGGTTCCGCCTGCGGAACGACGAGGTGAACGAGCCCTTCGGCCTGTACGCCTTCGGCGTGCAGTACAAGGAACCGGGCACCAACTACAGGAGATAAGGCGGTGAATACATGGGACTGAGCGATTTCAAGATCACGGATGCCGACATTACCAGTAAGGGCGTACAGGCATCCCCGGACCAACTCAGCGGGACGGCTGAGGACAACAAAAAGGTCTTTGACCGGCTCACCTCCGGGCCGGTTAGGGACGGGCACAACAAGCTTATCGACGCGCTGGTCGCGCTGGGCGTGGAGCAGCTCATCCAGTACGGCAGCGAGGACATCAAGTACATCCGGCTGAATGCGGACGAGCACATCGAGGTATCCTCGGACGGCGCGACATGGACGGAGGTGGCCTCGTCCGGGCACCTGATCTACGACGCGGCGGGGCAGCAGATGCCGCAACGGAGCCGGCTGAAGTTCGGCGGGGCCAGTGTGGTGACGGACGACGGCACCTACACCATCGTATCCGGCGTGAAGGGAGACAAGGGCGACACCGGCGCGAAGGGCGACAAGGGCGACAAGGGCGACACCGGCGACCAGGGGCCGCGGGGCGCGGCATGGTATCCGGCGGTGGACGGCCTGGGTAACCTGACGTTCGTGCTGAGCGAAACGGCCACGCCGCCGCCCGCCTA
>ERZ779877.1915-NODE-1915-length-16366-cov-3.379498_pt1 | contig 16366 bp, 9 predicted proteins | sample MGYA00511556_ERZ779877 | MGnify/ENA primary metagenome ERZ779877 (study PRJEB29588, sample SAMEA2159338) | human gut metagenome | biome: human gut; feature: human-associated habitat; material: faeces | place: Denmark | collected 2008/2010 ...
CTGCCGGCTGCTGCTGCCGGCCCTTCCCTGCTCCCCGAAAAGATAGGCAGAAAGCGCCTTTACAAGCCCAGCCCGGGCGCGTACACCTCTTTTCCTGATACGATTTTTTACCGAGGTACCCAATGACCCGTTTTCTTCTGCTGCTTTGCGCGGCCTTTTTACTGGCCGGTTGCGGCGCCAAGGGCGTGACCGTGGTGGACAGGTCCGGCTTCGTGACCATGAGCCAGCGCATGCCCCAGGAACTGAAAGCCCGCGGACTGCTCACCGATGACGGCAGCTATATCTCCCTGCCCGGTGGCGGTGGCGAGAACTACGGCGAGATCCTTTTCCGCCAGCTCTCCCCCGAATTCCTCTATACTGACAGGGGCCACGTCTATCTGGGCAGCACCTTTGCCGCCACGCGCACGCCCTCCAGTCATGCCACCGTGCGCAAGACCGGCTTCACCATCATCCATCCCACCCAGACCATCAATCTGGCCATGCTGGGCATCGTGGACTGGAACAACGACGAAAAGGACGAATGGCTCATCGCCTGTGATGTCCGCCCGCACCTGGGCTCCGAAAGCCGCACTTATTATGTGCTGGTGCCGCCGCCGCTGCGCAAGGGCGAGCCCCTGCAGGCCACTGTGGCCGCGGTGTACGAATGCTACGGCCTGGCCTGCAAGCTCACCGTGCGTGACAGCCGCGCCATCCCCCGCGTGGGCGAAGGCGAACTGCCCCCCACGGACGTGCATGATGCCCTTCCCGGCATGGAAGGCGTGACCGAACCGCCCCGCCCGGACAGCACGCCGCGCTCCGGCCTGCAGGAACGGTCGCTGTAGATAACACCACCAGATATAAAGTATGAAGGAAGCGGGCCTCTCCTTTTCGGCGGGGCCCGCTTCCTTCGCTTATGGTAACGGCTATTTTCCAATGAACTGATGCAAAAGAGGCACCTGCATCACTGCACGTGCCTTGATTTCCTGTTGGCCCTGGGGGATAAATACGATTAATATAATATATTGACTTTTATGTATTATATTTAAATTTTTCCTGAAATACCTCTCTGAATACCCCAATACGATAAAAAATCCGAAAATATTTTTTTACATCTCAAAAACATAGTACTATCCTAAAAATAGACATCGTTGTCTGTGATCTGCTCCTCTATGTCAGATTTCGGGCTGTCCTGTGGAAAGCAGTTGCCAGATTTCTTTGACAGAGCTCCCACGGAGGCTTTCTCGTCTGTCACCTCCAAGTATTTTTTGCTGGAAGCAAGGAAAGCCTTGACCGCCTTCCCGCTTTCAGCATTCCTTTAATATTCCATTTTTAAACTTTTTCGTTCCACAAAATCCATCTTCAAAAAAAGTACCGGGATATCTTTACCGCCGTCGGAAGCAAAGCATGCTCGAGAAACTCATGCCGTCGGTAGTAAAGCGTTTCAGTCATACCTTGCGTCCATAGTCTCCATCGACGAAAAAATACTTTACTGATAGCCGGTTGCGACGCATCTCATCTAGGGACATTGGGGCCCTTATACTGCTCGCATACCTTTTTGCAACTATAAAATCTGAAGTTTCCAAACCCACTCTAAGAAAGACTGTCTACCCATACTTCTTACCGGGCAAATGTTTGCCAATATGGCCAACGTAGACGGTTTCTTTGCCGGTATCGGCATAGAAATAGACGCGATCGCCCCCAGTAATGCGCATATGGGACTCGCAGAGCAAGTCAACCGTCAAGCTGCCCCCCTGTCGCCCCGTAGCATTAAAAGTAAATGTATGCTTTTGCCCTTTTTTACCTTGGGTAGCGGAATCCCCTTCTGCAGGGGTATACTTGAATCCCTTGGGGCAAAAGTTTCGCGTCTCCACAGCTTCCCGCATGGCGCGCTGAAGTTCTTCCAGTATCTTGCGGATGCGCGGCAGCAGGACATGGCCTTGCGGCATATCCCTGAGCTGGTCTTCCGCTACAGTGCTGAAAAGCAGATGCGTCAGTCGGCGGTGCGCATACTCCAGCAGTTCCTTCCCCGTATTGGTCGGTTCGTAGAACCGGGCTTTGATGATTTCCTCGTGGTGGAGGATGTCCTCTTCCCCACAAATAAGCCCGACCTGGCATTCTTCCTCGGAAACGGCTGAATCAGCTTCATTGAGGCTGTTGCGTGTCAGCGTGACATAGGGAGGAACAAAACGGGCATCCCCGGCAAGAGAAAGCGCGGGGATATCCCAGAGGGATGCCAATGCCAAACCTTTGCATGGTTCTTCGTCGATGACGTATTCTTCAAGAATTGTCATTCCCGCATCAGTGCAAAGCTGCTCTACATAGGGCGCATCAGAAAAGCGTTTGAGCAGCAGCTGACACAATGTCTTTTCAATGCCTCCGGCCGGGCGTCTCAGATACTCGTGGATCGTGCAGCCCGGCGTGACGTGACGAACGGCAAAGTCCTCAGTGACGCGGATTTGCGGGGAAAAGCCCAGGGCTTTCAGCTTGTCGGAAGCTTTTTTCAGTTCCAGCAGGGCCGCGTGGGCAGCATGGTCATCCGGCAGTGATGCGGAAAGCGACAGCTCATTGAAGACCTGATCCATGTCCGCCTCCTACAGCAATTCTGAAAGCAGCTTGTCCCATTCGTCAAAGAAATCTTCCGGCCAGAGATCAAGATGCCCCTCCTTGTCGATGTGCGGGGTACTGACGCAGCTTGTGCCGTCCTGTTGATGAAAGAAATTGATTTGTACGTTGCCATGCGCAATAGCGCCCTGCTTGACGGCGACCCGGATGCCGTTGAGCACATGATCGCTGTGCGTCTCGATGATGACCTGAACGCCGCAGGCGGCGGCGCGTGCCAGAAAGTGCCCCATAAGCGCCTGTCCCCTGGGGTGGAGGTGGGCTTCGGGATTTTCCACGATCAGCAGCGAGCCGACCGGCGCGCGCAGGGCAGCGACAAAGACGGGCAAAGCATACGTCAGGCCAAAGCCCACATTGGTGGGACGGTAGTAGCTGCGGGAAATATCCGGGAAGGAAAAACGCAGCACCACGGCATCCGTGCCCGCGGGCCGTTCCGTCTGGATGCGTACCGGTGATCCCAGCTGCGAAAGCCATGCTTCGGCTTGTATGTGCAGACTTGTGGAATCCCCGGCGGCATCAGGGGCCAGCAGGTTTGGCCCGGAAGTGTCCGCATGAACAATTTTTGTCTGGCCAAAGGCGTGCAGGTGATAGGCGGCAAATTCCCCCTTGTTGCCGATGGCATTAAAAGAGAGCTGCCCGGCCTTCGGCATGGGGAACAGCGTTTGCGGGCACAGGCGATCCGCATGCAGGTACTGGAAGTGCGCAAGTTCCGGGCAGGCTATAAGATCCCACTCGGCATACAGCTCGTCACCGTCAAGAACTGCCTTCAGGGAGAAGGTCGCCTCATCACGTTCAATGGCGATGCCAAAGGTATCATCATCGGCATTGCTGTAGAGCACATCCTCCGGCAGGCCGAGGTTGACCAGTTCCCCGGACAGGAACAGCTTCCCCCCTGCCTCACCTTGTTTCGGCGGGCAGGAGAATGCCGCATCTTCTCCGCGGGAAGCGAAATTCTGTTGCAGGAGGAGCAGAGCCTGAATCACCGTACTCTTGCCCGCGCTGTTCACGCCCGTCAGCAGTGTCAGCGGGCGAAAGTCTATCCGTTGGCGCTGAAAGCACTTGAAATTCGTCAACTCCATACCGTTAAGCATGCAGCACCCCCTGAATCAGCTTGTGAATTTCTCTAAAACGGCATTTGACACGCGAAATGGAACCTGTTCCCTGTGTGACGGCCTTTTCAAAAACGCTGTCTTCACGCATAAGGCGCATGAAGGCTTCCTTGAGCACGTCCTTTTTCTGTTCCAGGCGCTGCACGTCCTCATCAGTGCAGGCATCCAGGTTGACGCTCCAACTTTCGAACAGGGCCTTGTTGACAGGAAAGCGCGTGGCATTGCTGTAATAACGTTTGCGAAAGGCGTCATTGCCGAAGATGCGTTCCGCCGCCCGCATGGCCCGCAGAAAGCGGCGCTGCAAGTCCTCCAGCAGTTCCGGGTGGGTATTCAGATGGTGCATGCCATTATTCAGAAAGGCGTCGAAGTCGTCCTTGTCATAGCTCGCCGGCGGAAACACGGCAAAAACCAGAAAGCGGGTCACGCATTCGCGGTCATCCATGCGCTTGTCTGAAAGGCCGTATGCGGTCGCCTGCTTGAACTCCTCGCTTTCCGCCAGCTTGCGGATAACGTCCGTCACAGGCTTGCCGTTGAGAGCATGACGAATTTCCTGCGAGCTGAGGGGCAGACCCCCGGTATTGATGCGCCGGAAAACGTCAAATTTCACATTATCCGGCGTTCCGGGCATGATGAGGTACCAGACGAGATCCGCCTCCCGGATGGCCCGCTGCAAGGGACGCGGAAGCTCGGAAAAGGTCTTGCCTTCATGTTCTTTAAGGTACTCCAGATCGCACAGCTTCAAATCCTGATCGATAACAAAACGGCGAATGGCTGTCAGACGTTGCAGGCCGTCCACCACAAGCCATTTTTCATCATCTGTTCCATCAAAATAAAATGCCGGAATGGGAATGCGCAGCATGAGCGATTCCATGAGGCGGGACTGGTTTTTTTTATTCCAGATACCGCCCAGGCGCTGGAAATCCGGTTCAAGATCGATCTCGTCATTTTCCAGCCGGGATAGCAGTGTATTCATATTGCCGGACTTGGATTCAATGCGGATGGCCCGCGTATCAAAGGGCTGGGTAATGCGTGCTTCCTTTTCTTCCGGCAAGGTGCTGGTATCATTCCCTTCCGGCTCCGCATCCATTTCGGGGACAACTACCGTCGTCATGTCATTATCCAGTCGCATCTCTTCCGCCATTGTCAGCCTCTCTGCCGTATATCGTTTTCTATCATGTCGCGTTCTTGTATGGTCAGACCATACAAATCATAGACAAGTTCGTTTATCTTGCGTTCCTGTGCCGTAATATCGGCAGCGGGATCAGCTTGTACTCTGGCGATAATCGCGGCAACTTCATTGCGAAGGGACTGTCTGGCCGCATCATCAGCCAAGGGAATAGGGAATTGCGATACGTTTTGCGAAAAGAACCGGAACGTATCGCCCTGAAATACTGCCAGAGTTTTGCTTGCCCAAAAAGCAATCACACTACTGTTGAACAGGGCAAGAAAAAAGAGGTCATCTGTAGGGAAAAAGTAGGCCGTATTGCCACAAAATGCTGTTGACGTATCAAAGGTGACACGCATTTTTTGTGCCATATCCGGCCATATAATTTTGGCTTTTGAAAATTCTTTATAATAAGCAATATTATCCTGAATTTCATACCACTTATATGAGCCTGCCTTTCGTCCCGCCCATTGCTCACCGGGATACGAGGGGTTCCAGTCTCTGGGACGAGGCTCTAGCCTGGTTTTAAACTGCTCCAGATGACGCTTGATCGCAGGATACTTTTCTATATCAATACCGCGCCGCGTGAAGATGACAAACTTCCCCGAAGGTTCGGTTTGCCAGCGCTTGAGGTCGCGGCCCCGCAGCCAGGGAAAGATCACATCCGCGCTGTTGGGGTCTTCGTCCAGCAGGCGCCGGCGCGTGGCCCCATCAATAACAAAGGCTTCATTGCAGCCGGTTAGAACACCACGATACATCTGCACGCCGGGCAAAACTCCCAGCGGGGTGCTGTTCTGTTGCAGTTTACGCAGCAGCGCCGTAACAGTCGGATCGTCCAGTTGCCAGCCGTCGGGCGCCAGCTGGCTTACCGGGACGGCGTGTCCCCGTTGCTGCACATGATGCCAGAGCTGCGGCAGCAGGGTGATGTCCCGGACTTCGCAGTACCGGACAGAAGACTGCGGCAGTGTCATTGCCCGCTGTGCCAGCACAATGGCCGGATAGGTGGTAGCGCCGTCAAAAAGCTGCGTATCGCCAAAATCAATCAGGGAGAGTACACGCGCCAAGTGTGACGTCAGCAGACTGCGCAAGTTCTTGCCGTAGGCCGCCCGAAAGAACTTGTTGGGCGCAATATAGCAGCAGCAGCCCAGCGGCGTCAGCAGCTGTTTCAGTGCCAGAGCATAAAAATAGGTGTAAATATCCGCCGTACCATCAAAAAAGTCGCCAAATGCCGCCTTGAGGCGCTCCTTGCTGGTCGTGATTTTTTCCTGCCGCACATAGGGCGGATTGGCAATGACAATATCAAAGCCCTTGTTTTCCTCCCCCACGCTCCCATGAAAGACCTGGTGGAAATCAATCGCCCATTCAAAGTGGTCGGAGCAGCCAAGCGCTTTGCGGCAGGCCTCAATATCCTTGCGTAAGCGCTGCTTACAGATCTTGTCTGTCGTATTAAAATAAGAGTCCTGCGCCTGCTGCAAGGTATGCAGCAGTTGTCCCTGTAACAGGCTGTTCTTATAGGAAACGCGCATGGCATCCAGCGAGTTGCCGTGCATGATGCGGTAATCCAGATTGGGCAGGGGGCGCACATGGGCAAGATCGTCCTCGTCAACCACAAGCGAGAGCCAGAGCCGCAGCTTGGCAATATCAATGGCGGATGCGTCAATATCCACACCATACAGGCTGTGCTGAATGGCATGGCGCTTCAACGCATAGGAGGTTCGTTCGCCCTCCTGATCGGTCAGGGCCGATCCGAGCGCCTGCCGGGCGCGCACAATCTCGTGCATCATGGCCACGGGAAAGGCCCCGGAACCGATAGCCGGATCGCAGACGCGTACCTCCGCCAGCTTGGCATCCAGCAGGGCCGCATGTTCCTTTACGGAGTCCGGCAAGGAACGCACAAGCTCCGTATCGCGTTCCTGTGCGGCCTGACGCAGTGCCGTTTTGCTGGTTTTGACAGTAAGAAGTTCGTCGGCGCGGATGAAAAGTTCCAGGTCTTTTCTGGGGATGCGTTCCTGACGGGAAAAACGCGCGCGTGCATCCGACTTCAGGGCCTGCGGCTTTTCATCAAGGTTGCAGATTTCCCGGCGGACATTGACGGCCCTATCCAGATACTGCACAAGCGCCTCGCGGCACATATAATGCACGATATCACGCGGCGTATAGTATGTGCCAAGATCGCTGCGCCGTTCGCTTTCCAGCAGATTTTCAAAGACCTTGCCCAGCATTTCCGGGTCGACGGCCACTTCCTTTTCCAGCGGCTCGTCTTCGCGCACCGTAAAATTATAACGGTCAAACGTCTCCAGAACGGCCCCTATGCTGCTATCGGCAAGCGGCACATCCACGCCGCGCCAGTCATAGCCGCCGCCGCTGCCCAACGGGTCGAACAGACCGCCGTTCAGGAAGGGAATACGACAGCCAAGCCCCTCATGCCAGCCGTCGTCCTCGGAGCGATCCCGCGCCAGCGCATCATAGAAGAGCTGTTCCAGATAATCGTCAAAAAAGCGATGGCCGTCCGTCTTGGCATGGGCTTCATACAGTTCGTGCAACCACTTGCGGCTGCCGCTCCCCCACGGCTGTTCCCGTTTCACGCCAAGCCAGCCTTTGCGCTGTAAAAAATACAGAAAGATCAGCTGACCAAGCAAACGTTTCGCAAAATCCGCATCCGTAATACCGCGATCCGCCCATTCCTTGCGCAAGGAGGCGTGGTTGGCCCGCAAGGCTGCGCATTCCTCGCACAGGCGATGAAAATGTTCCCTGTACTCTTCAAAGAAGCTCCGCGTGATGGGTTCGACCAGAAAAGCTTGTTGCAGGTCTTGCAGGGTACAGGGCTTTTTCAGCTGCAAGAGTCTCGCAAGCTGTTCCTGCGCCGTGTGCGTTCCCTCATACGGTCCTACAAGAAAGGAGCAACGCCGAGGCTCGGAAAGCGTCGTGCGCAGTCCGTCGTCTCCCCAGATATATTCCTTGTAGACAAGGGAAAAACGCCATTCGTCGGCATCGCTGCAATAAAAAGCCACAAGAGCGGCATCCTTTTCCGTTCCGCCCCAGCCGCCGTTCAGATAACGCGCCACAAAATTGCGCTGCATGAATCTCGCGCGCGTCAGCTTTGCCGCACTCCGCAATTTAACGACAAGGACATCCATCCGCAGCCCTTCCGCCTCATGTCTGACAAGGCGACGGAAGGAAGCCACATCGTCACGAAACTTTTCGGGGATGTACTGCCCGCTGATGGGCTTGTCTTCCAACAGAGAGTCGGCAGGAAAAATATTGGCAATCAGCTGCCGGAACGCCGCAAGATCAAAAACGCCGCCCAAAACGCGAGCAACAAGCTGCCGGGCCTCGTCGTGGCTCATAGACATGGCTAGTTCTCCACAAGGTATTCTGCCAGAATGATTTCATGGGGCTGCCGTTCCGAAGCCTTCGGCGTGGCGGCGGCAGGCGTTGTCAGCATATTTTCCGGCGCAAGCGCCCGGAGTGCGGCAAGCATGGGCTGCGGCGCATACTTGCGGGGATTGGCCGTAGCATGAAGTTTTTTGAGCAGAGGACGCGACAAACGTCCCTGATCAACAGCCGCACAAAGCAGAGCAAGATAGGTCCGGTCTTCTTCCTGAAACGCCCGCCACTGCAAGAGCGCCTTAAGTCCGTGCAAAAGCTGCTTGTCGGTGGTGGAACGGGTCGGGGTAAAGGCATCCTCCGCCCCGCGCTGTTCCAGCCAGCGACGCGCGGAAGAAAGAGCTTCATAGTAGACTGGCGGAACCTCCTTGCGCGGCGTCGTCGCAGGGCAGGCAAAAGAGGCTGCCGCTTCCAGAAAGGTCAGCTCCTGCGGTTCCCCCTGCCCCTGGGGAGGAACAAGCACAAATTTTTTGACCTGTCCTTCCTTAAAAAAGATCAACGTGCTGTTCGCGTGTTCTTTTACCTCTCTTCCCGCGCGCGCCTTGCGGGGGAGGTGTTCCAGCCGGGAATACAGCTCCGGCTCGGTGTCGCGTATGGTACGGATGATTTCAAGATATTTGAGTTCGCTGTCTTCTTCATTGTCATCTTCCATGCCTGCCTGATCAAGCCGACGCATCAGGCGCTGCCCGAACAAGCCCTGGGGCACAGGCTGTTCCTCTTCGGAAAGATAGCGGTCATCCTCTCCAAGAACAGTATGAAAGGCATCTATTTTATTGATGATATTGCTTTCCAATCCAAGATGGGCATCTGCCTGCGAGGTGGGGAAAATATTAAAGATATACAGTTTTTCATGCCGTGATCCCACGCGATTGATACGTCCGACACGCTGCATGATGCGCGTTGGGTTCCAAGGCAAATCATAATTGATAATGCGCCCCGCGCGATGCAGGTTGACGCCTTCGGCCAGTACGTCCGTAGCAATCAGCAGCCGGATATCCTGCTCCGGGGCTTCATGACCGGGATCAAAATTCCGTAGAATGCGTTCCCGCGCGTCATAGCTGCTCAAAAACTGACGCGCGCCATCCCGAAAGCAGACGCCCCCCTGACTGTCAAAGACAAGCGATGCGCCGGGGAAAAGCACTTCCAGGCGTTCGCCCAGATACAAGGCTGTTTCCCGTGACTCTGTAAAAATCAAGACCCGTTCATCCTTGAGCAGCGGGCTTGTCTGCAACATAGCGGCGACAGCTTCAAATTTGGAATCTGTCGTCACAGCGGTCCACAGCCGGGCTATGCTGCGCAAGACCTCCAAATCCTGCTCGACATCTTTCCGAAGTTCATCGGAAAATTCCGCCGCGTCGTAGCGTTCTCCATCCGCAGCATCCAGCGCCTGCGTCAGCGCATCGTCGTCGAGGCCGGCAAAGGCTTCCACGTCAACATTCTTGCCAAGTATCACGCAGCCGGCAGCAAGCATTTTCAAAAAAGTCTCGTGCGACTGAATAAAACGGGAAACAGTGCCGCGAAATGCCTGAAAGCTGCTTTCCAGTCGCTTGATCAAGATGCATTTCATAAAGCCGCTGATATTGTGCTGTCCCTGCCGCTGTTGTGCGCTGATCCCGCGCTCAAGATAGAGAAGCGCCTTGTAGCGCGCATACTGAAGCGTTTTCAGAAGCGCGATAGTCTCGTCAAAAACAACTTCCGTCTCTGCGTCAAATTTATAAATAATGCGCTGCGGGGGCATCATCTCAGGAAAATGCAGCTGCTGCCGCTGCAAATCGGCCTGAAAATAACGCCGGATTTCAGAGCGCGTGCGCCGCACCATGACATATTTCAGCACCTTGTCACGTACAAGCGCAGCACTTTTCCTGACGATATCGGGATAGGACGGATCATCACGCGGAACGGATTTAAGCTCTTCCTGACGTTTTTTAAAAAATCCCTCCAGATTGCTGACGCCCTGAATACTGCTCTGACGCGCTGCCTGAAAGAGCTTGAGCTGTGCCAGCAAATCCCCCAGCTGATTATTAAGCGGCGTAGCGGACAGAAGAATAACTTTTTTATTGGCGCAGATAACTTTCAGCTGTGCATAGCTTTGCGTATTTTCATTACGAAAGCGATGGGCTTCGTCAACAACAATAATCTGACATTGCGAAGCTTTTGCGGAGGCAACATCCAATTTTCCACTGGAAACGACACGACAATGCGGTACCATAAACTGCATAAGTGTATCTCTCCAGTAGTCACAGAGGACGGGGGGGCAGATAATCAATTTTTTTCCGGGTAGTGTCTGTAGCAGCAAGGCAGTAATATATGTTTTCCCCAGTCCTACGACATCAGAAAGGAAGACACCATTATGCTTTGAAAGAATACGCGCTGCGGCAGCAACAGCCTGTCGCTGATACTCAAGATTGTACATACCTTCCGGAAGCACAAGAGAGGCGGATGCCGCAAGGTCCATATCCTCCCTGAAGTATTCATACAAAACCTTTAAATACAGTTCATAGGGAGTAATACTTTCTGAAAGCCACGTCTTTTGCTGCACTGTGGCAACAAAAATATCTGTGAGTGCAATCCCTTCCTGCCAGAGTTTTTCAAAGCGCTCCAGGGCAAAATCGACGTCCGGCCTGTCCTTGAGCTCCACATTGAACTCGCATTGCGCTATAAGTCCTGATGCGGAGAAATTACTTGAACCCGTAATGACACTGCCGTACAGCAAATCCCCCCGATACCGTGAGATATACACCTTTGCATGAATAGTCCGGCTGGGATGGCCGCGTAATTCCAGCTTTCCCTGCTGAAGCCACTGCATAAAAATCCTGATGGATTCTTCTGTTGCCTGCGTCTCTTCAGCAGATTCTATCTCCTGTACCAGCTGACGACTATAAAGATTGCGAGCTTCCTGATGGGAAAGAAGATTGCCGGGCAGGGAAAGCATAGCATCCTGTGAGGCCGAAAAAATTTGTTCGTCCACATTCAGGCCGACAAGAATGCGTATTTTTTCGACATCCTGAAGAGAATGGCAAAGAAGATGGAAGCCGCTTGCCCGGAAATAACCGACAAGCACATCAAAAAAACGCGCTTCCTTGAGCGTTGCAGCAAAGCGCGTTACCAGCGAACTATTTTCCGTATTGGTAAAAAATCGGGTATCACTGTGTGGCATAGCGGTTCTGGGATAGAAACGTTGGAGAAGGGCTGACGCATACTTTCAAACCATACGGCCTGTCGTGTCGCGCTTTACCTTTTTTCAAAGGTAAAACTATCTCTATGCCAGCTGGCAAACCAAAGGGCAGAGTTTTAAAGGACCATGGTTTTCCAGTATAGCCAGCTCTGCCGTATTCCGCAAGCAACGGTACCGGAGAGGTTGCCAGAAGAAACAAACAGATTGCTATGCCCTGTCCAGAGAACTGGGCGGGGCTTGCCTTTTCGCCAGTTCGCAAGCTCGAAGCCGCGCTTGCGCATCCGCTCCAGTGTCGGGGGCCGGGCAAAGATAGCTTCCCTGACAGCCAAAGAACAGCTTCCGTCAAGGCGGATGCTGGCGGGCTTGAGGCGGAACAATTCCGTCCTAATGGTCTTGCTCTGATCCGGGGTTCTGCTTGTGGCTGTTCTTCTCCTCTGCCGCTTTTGCCTTTCCCGGTCAAGCGGGACGCTTGCCCACGGGCTTCACGTCAGTGAAGCATAGTGGGCTATATCTTCGGCCGGGGCGAAGATTTCCCGGCAGACACCTTACCGCATCCGCAAGATGCCCTGTCTGTCCTGCTCGGCAATCGCTGCGCGTTGCCTTTCCTCCTCCTGCCGCTGCTGTTCTGCTGCCTGCTGTTCCTGAAGGAAGTCGGTCAGGCGTTGCCGGATTTCCGGTTCCCGGGCAAACTCCCGGTAGGTCTCAAGCTCCTGGCCCATGCGTGCCTGTCGGCTTTCCAGATCCGCCTTTTCCTGATCACGGGCTTTGCAGAGAGCTTCAAGCTGTGCCAGCTGTTTTTTCAGAACAGCCGCTTCGCGTTGCAGTTCATTCTTCTGGCGTGCGATGAGATGCTTTGCGGACAAGGCCTTGCGCAGCCGGCTGATCGTCTGTGCCGACATTTCCAGCACGCGCCTGTAGTTAAAAAAAGAGGCTTCCGGGAGTGGTTCTTCCTCCCGCAGCAGGCGTTCCGCCTCCTCGGCCTGTCGTTCATAGTCGGCAACGCGCTGTTTCAATTCCGCCTCTCGCTGCCCCAGTCTGCCGATGGTACGGAGCGCATCCCGGACAAGCAACAATCCTTCCCGGGCAAGGCGATTGTTTTCTTCCTGCTGCTGTTTGTATTCGCGCGTATCCAGATGCTTTCTGGTCGCGCCGGGCTTCTGTTCCACGCCGCGCTGAATGGCAAAGCCGCAGCGTTGCAGATGGAGAGGCAGATCACTTTGCAACTTTTTCAGACTTTGCCGCGTATACATCTTGTTAGCATTCAGGCGTCCTTCCCGTGTCACGGGCACATGAAGAAAGTGCATGTGCGGCGTCTTTTCATCCATGTGCACCATCGCGGAAATGACATTTTCCGCTCCCACAAAATCCGTGAGAAAGGCTTTGCTTTCCTCAAAGAAACGCCGGATTTCTTCTGGAGAAAGGCTTTTGAAAAAATCGCTGTCAGACGTGACGATAAGCCCGCACATGTGTACGGCATCCTTTCTGACAGCCTTGATCAGCCGCAAATCGTCAATGCGCCGCTGGATGGCCTGCGCGTAATTTGTCGCGGCCTTGTCGTGCAATTCGTAATTGCCGCAGCTGCGCTGATAGTCGATATCCGGGTTGGAATGGCTCTCGCGTTCCCGGCGATTGTGACTCTGAATGCCTCTGACGGCCTCTTTCTTGAACTTGTCCATATGCAGGACGAGATAAGACATGGTCGGACTTCCTTGTATCTCTGAACCGCACAGGTTTCTGGCGGCTGCAAAGCGGTACACTTTTGCCGTTGTAGCGGTACAGCCGGAGAAGACCTCGGCGGACAATACTGGACATATCTGGACGCTTGTTCGGGAGGTGTACCGCTGTACCGCCCCTTAGAGACTGGTACAGCGGTACACCTGCACGCAGGCAGGTCAATTTTTCTCTTCCAGCTTCTTTTTCAGACGCTGGACAGCAGCCTTGGACTTTCCCATTTCCTCGGCGCAGTCGCGGATGCTGTAGCCCTCGGCCAGCAGGCGTTTCAGTTCGGCCAGTTCCACGTCCTCAAACTCTCTGATGCGCCAGTGCAGCACGTTGCCTTCGGTGATCAAATTGGCCTCAAAGGGGCGGGCATCATCGCCCACAATGCCCCGTGCCTTGGTCAGATGGGCTTCAAAGCGTGCGCCTTCGGCCATGCTGTACTCTCTGGGCCTGCGCAGACTGATGACCGTATCCATGATATCTTCTCTGGCGCTGGTGCCGCGCTGATCGCCGGCTTTCCCGGCATGATGGATAAGCAGGACAGCCATGCCCCGGCGACGCAGCTCCAGCAGCCATGCCTGCATGGTCTGCCATGACTGGGCTTCGTTTTCCTTGCCGGTACGGCACAAGGTGGCAATATTATCCAGCACGACCATATCCATGCCTTTCAGGAATGGTTCCAGCATGACCTGCCCCTGCGCGGTGGAGAGATCCGGCATAGGACAGGGCTGCAGGTCCGGCGTGATAAGCGCCATATTTTTCAGTGTATGCGGCGGGACGGACATGCCACTGACAAGCGCGGCAAGACGATGCTGCATGGCTGTGGCGGGCATTTCTCCGTCCACATACAGCGTCCGTTTGGGCATGGGGGCGCGCCAGTTGAACACCGCGCCGCCGGAAGCCACGGCAACGGCGACGCTCAAGGCGGCAAACGTCTTGCCGATGCCGCGCGGAGCATACAGAATGCCTATCCCTTGAACCGGAAGAATGGGGGATAAAAGATACCCCCGTTCAGGTATGGACATGGAAAGAAACTCGCCCATATCCAGCGATACCAGCGACGGAGGATTGTCCGGCAGAGCGCTTTCCAGCTGGCGGCGTATGCTTTGCAGTCCCTCTGTCAAATGCAGATCGTTGAAGTCCTTGCCGCTGCCTGTGGTAAAGTGCGGCACAACAAGATGAGCCTGTGCAGCCTGCGCGGCCTCCTGCCCCTTGTCGCGGCCCGTTTCGTCATTGTCGCCGCAGATCAGAATCTGCGCGTCCGGGAACTGTTTTCGCACGGCAGCCGCCACAACAGGCAGATTTCCGGCCGAAAACGTCACATAGACCGTCCATGCACAGGCAAGGTGAATGCTGGCCCCGGTGGCGTAGCCCTCACAAAGTGCCAGCGGTTTTTCAGCATTGTCGGGAATAACGAATTGCCCGCCCTGAACCTTGCCGCCCGTAAGAAAGCGCTTTGTGCCGTCCGGTGCGATATATTGCAGACTCTGCACCCTGCCGGAACTGTCCCTGACCGGAATGAGAAGCATCCCATTTCTGTCCTGACGCATATCCGCAAGCGCGGGAATACCTTTGCAGCTCAGGTACGCGTACCTCTCTGAACAGGGAAAGGATGCCTGTAAACGCTTGTGTGCCTGCTGCGCCGCCTCTGCATGACGCCTGGCGCATTCTTCGTCACGCTGTTTCCGCATGGCCTGCTGCCGCCTGTGCCACGCCGACAGCTCAACAGGTGAAAGCGTCCGCTCACTTTCCGTGTGGAGCGTCCCCTGATCGCCTGTCTCCCAGTTACACCGCCAGAGAGTCGCGGGCCTGTCCTGATGAGCAATATATGCGCCGTTGCGCTTGTACGGTTTGTTCCGTGTCGGACAGCGATACAGATTCCCGTCCGCAAGAATGTCTTCCGGCAGAAGGTCATGCTGCGCGAGAATTTCCCGGAAGGTCCCCAGAAGGCTAGTCATGGTCTTCCTGCTCCCGTCCCGCGTTTTCTATGAACGCTCTGATGTCTTCCGCCCGCCAGACAGTGGTACGGGGGCCGAGCTTTACAGGCTTGGGATAGCGCCCGGTACGGCAGCCCTGCCACCAGGCGCTTTTACTGACGGGGACAAGGGCAAGCACCTGAGGGAGACGAAGAAATCCAGTAGAGGGAATATTTGTCGCCATAGTAACAACTCCCTATAAAGAAGAAGATTACGGAGTATATAGCATAAAAGAAATGACATGTGCAGAGCAGATGTTTTGCAACCCAGGTACTTACAGCTACCTTCAAGAGCATTTTGGGTGTACAAAAATGTCATGCATTTTCTTTAAAAAACAGAGTCGGAATTTCATAACATTCTAAAATATAAAATGATTATGGGTAAGCATAGAGGGGGATGTCAGCGGCCAAAAGATTACAAAAAAACACAGCTTTTACGAATGGCATTTATTTGAGACTCTTCGTAAAAGCAGTGTAATTATAGCATGTTATCAATTGATTATTTTGCCAGATTTCTGGAAAAAAACGCTCTGTGCGTGTTTGGACGCTGTCTCCCCAGATATTTTTATCAGAACATGCTCTTTTTAGCGGCTGTTACGCCTGCTCGGATTTGCCCGTGCGGAGTCTGTCGAGATAGTCGGCCCACTCCTGCATCATCCTTCGGCGCTCCGGCAGGTACTCCGCATAATTGTATGCCGCACGGACCTCATTTCGTTCGCCATGTGCAAGCTGACGCTCAATCTAGTCCCGATTGTAGCCCAGTTCGTTGAGCAGCGTCGATGCAATGGAGCGAAAGCCGTGGACGCTCATTTCGTCTTTTTGATAGCCCATGCGGCGCAGGGCATTGAGCATGGTGACGTCAGACAGGGGACGCGCTTCCGTGCGCACAGAAGGAAAACAGATACCTGCCCGTGCCGGTCCAGGGCTGCAATTCCCGCAGAATGGCCACAGATTGTGCAGACAGCGGCACAATATGCGGACGCCGCATTTTCATGCGCTCGGCCGGAATACGCCATTCCGCAGCCTCAAGATCAAACTCGCCCCACTGCGCGGCCCGTAATTCCGTGGGGTGGGTAAAGACCAGCGGGGCCAGCTTCAAGGCGCAGACCAGCGGGAAATAGCCGTCATAGGCATCTATGTCCCGGAGCAGCTGACCGACCTTTTCCGGCGTCAGCACAGCGGCACGATGCGTTACCCGGCGAGGGCTCAGGGCTCCCCGAAGATCGGCGGCGATGTTG
>ERZ779877.1918-NODE-1918-length-16356-cov-3.568615_pt1 | contig 16356 bp, 9 predicted proteins | sample MGYA00511556_ERZ779877 | MGnify/ENA primary metagenome ERZ779877 (study PRJEB29588, sample SAMEA2159338) | human gut metagenome | biome: human gut; feature: human-associated habitat; material: faeces | place: Denmark | collected 2008/2010 ...
GCCCAGAAGCAGCAGCGGTTCAACAATGCGGTCACGGTGCTGGGTCTCATCGGCGACGCGGTGCAGATCGCGCTCTCCGGTACCACGGGTCTCGGCTCGCTGGCGGGGTCGCTCGTGAACACCGGGTACAACATCTACGCGAACAACCGTGCCTATGAGGCAGACCGTGCGGATACGGCCTGGAACCAGCAGATGCAGGAAAAGCAGGTCCAGAACGCGCAGGCGCAGCAGAATCTCTACGCGAACATGATGAATCTCATTCTTCAGCAGCAGCAGGACGCCGCGACGAAGGCACAGAACATGGCGCAGTACGGCGACTTCTCCGGGTATCTCGAGCTCGGCTACACACAAAGCGAGATCGACCAGATGCAGAAGGCGTGGATCGCGGCGAATCCGGAGCTTGCGCGGACGCTGGGGTATGTCAAGACGCCGGAGCCGGTGTACAGCTCTTACAGCGGCGGCGGGAGCAGCGGAGGAGGCGGCGGGAGCGTTACGGTTTCTACGGAAGGATTGCAGGATGCGATCCTCGGAGATCTGAACGACGGGAAAGACCGGGTGGCGATCTGGAACGATCTGGCGGCGCGGTACAAAGCCGGGGATATCACCGAAGAACAGTTCAGGGACGCGATCCACTACACCGACTACGCGGCAACCGCCAAAGTGTATAACAAAACGCCGACGAGCGCGGGGTATAAGACTTGGCCCGGAGGGAAGAAAAAATGAGCAGACTCGACGAATATTTCGCAAAGGCAAACAGAGGAAGTCAAACGACTTCCTCTGTATCGGCATCCGGAGAGAAGCCGGCAAGCAATATGGACGCGTACTTCGCAAAGGCGGGAAAACCGGTACGCACTAACCCGCTGAATCTGTACACCGAGGCGCTGAAAGCCTCGCAGGGACAGAGCACCATGCAGACGCCCTATGCGGACGCTGCGGCGCAGGCAAAACAGAGCGGGACACGGAATCTCTATGCGCAGGCGGCGGAAAACGCAAAGAAGAGCGGGAATGCGGCGAAGGGCACGAGCGTCGTTTTCAACAGCGTGTACGGAAAGGCGGATGACCGGGCGAGCTCGGCCGGCTCCGGGAAGTATGCCGGTATTCTCAAAGCGAGCGACTATACCGAGCTTTCCAAGAGCGGCGAGAGCAAGAGGAAGCTCTTCGGCGACGCCCGGTATGACTACATCAACAACATCGGGAACTTCCGCGCGCAGTCCGACGTGCAGCAGGCGCAGGGCCGCGGGCAGGACTATGGGAAATACGCCTTCATGACCGATGATGAGATCGGCGTATACAACTACCTATACGCTACGCAGGGCAAGAGGGCGGCGAACGCCTTTTTGAGCGATCTTGAGCCGGAGCTGGATAAGCAGTGGTACACCGGCACGAACCGGGCGACGACGGAGGCGCTCGGAAAGAACGCGGCGACGCGGACGCTGGCAAGCGCCATGACCGTTGCGGCGCAGCCTACCCGGACGATCACGAGCATGATCGCCATGGCAGACGATGCGGTGCGCACGGCGAAGGGGCAGGAGATCAACCCATATTCCAAGTGGCGGCAGGCGAGCAATATCACGCAGGATCTCCGCGCCGACACCTCCCAGCACATCGAGGAGACAAACCCCGGGTTTGGCGGCAAGGTCGGGAGCTTCGTATACAACACCGCGATGAGCGCCGCGGACAGCGCGATGAACGCGCTTGTCGCCAAGGGCATCGGCGAGGCGGTGGGGCTTACCGGCGACACGCTGATGAAGGCGACGAACATTCTCGGCTCGGCGCTGATGAGCTCGGAGGCGGCTTCCCTGTCCATCGCCGAGAGCAAGGAAAAGGGATACTCCAACGCCGGAGCGCTGGCGCTCGGTCTGACGCGCGGCGCGATCGAGTACGCCTCAGAGGCGGTCGGCGGCGAATGGGTCATCCGAAAGATCAAGGCAAACCCGCTGAGCTTCGTGAAGAGCATGGCGCTCACGATGATCCCCGAGGGCATGGAGGAGGTCATGTCGGACGCGGCGAACGGCGTGGTAAACCTTGCAATCGACGCGGCGTTCGGCACGGAAGAGAGCGGGATCCCGAAGATGCTCGAATACTACCGGACCAGCGGCACGGATTGGCAGAAGAAGCACGCGGAGCTTGCGACCGTGCTTGCCGTTCTCGGACAGGAGGGGCTTTCGTTCCTCGGCGGCGCGCTGGCAACACTGGGGTCGAGCAGCGTGCAGTACAGCACGAACCGCGCGAACATCAACCAGACAGCCGAGCGGCTGGACACCACGCCGAAAAACGTTGTGCAGATGATGCAGGACGCGCAGACGGAAAACCCCGGCGTTATATACGCGCTGGCCGAGCTGACCGACGCGGAGAACGCCGACGATCTCCGGCAGAAGATCGGCACGAAGGAAGATATGAAGCGCGCGGCTGAGTATCTGACGCAGCAGATGGAGGCAGGCGGGCGTTTCGGCGCGCAGGAAGGTACTTATACTGCCGGGGCGAAAAACGCGCCTGTGGGCGCGCAGAGGGCGCAGAACGAGGTGACAATCCCTCAGTCGGCTGCGCCGACAGCTCCCTTTGCACAAGGGAGCCGAAATATGAAAGGAGAATTTGGAAATGGACAGAGTACTTATCAGGGACGAGAAAACGGGTCTTATGATCTCCGTACCGGCGGACAAGCTGCCGCAGAAGGAGGAGCGCAAGCTCTCGCCGGAGGCCGAGCGGAAGTTCCGGGAGGCGTGGGAGCGGACGCGCAGGCGGATCTACGGCAAGTAACTCCGGCGCAGCTCGGCATACGAAACGGCGGCACGGAGGCCGTGACCGTAGTGGACGCGCGGAAGCTCGGCGGGGACGCGGCGAGAGCGTATAATCTTCTCGCGGCGAACAATATCGAGCCGGTCGCGGTGCGCGGAGCCATTCAGGTGAACAACGGCTACGCGAACGCCTATAGCGAGAGCGGGAGAGTGTTTTTCCGCGTGGACGCCGTGGACAGCCGCGGCAACGCCATCAGCCCGGAGGCGCTGGTGCGGCATGAGCTGTTCCACAACTACATCTCCGAGGAGGTTTTGCAGGCGTCGGATGAGGTGATCCGTGAGAGCATGACCGCCGAGGAATACGACGCGATGTATGAGAGCTACCGCGACGCCTACGCGAGCATTTACGATTTTGAGAACATGAGCGTGGACGAGATCGAGCGGCTGCTCACCGAGGAGATCGCGGCGGACGCTTACGCTGGGCTGAACTGGTTCTCCGGCGACGCGCCGGTGCAGGAGGCCGTGCGCGCCGAGACAGAAAGAAACGCCCCGGCCCGGAGGGCAGAGGCGCAGCAGGAGACGACGGGACCGCCGGAAGGACAGGGCGCTGTATACATTGAAAAGTCAAAGTCGGCGTTGGAATCAAATCCAAACAGCAACGCCTATGTTCTGGCGAGCAGCATACCGCTTCTGCAAAATTTGGAAGTCGTAAAGCACCTTACGGGGGAAGAATTGAATGATGCGTCGAAACCGTTGGATCAACAGATTTCTGATTTGTTCGCGTCTGTGGGGAACGTCGCGCACCGCGAAGGATTCGGCAAAGTGGAGCTGAACCGCTACGGAGTTGACGGAATTATAAACCACAAACCGAACCGGTCAAAGGTGCTGGGCGTTGCAGCGATAAAGGAAGTAATCGAAAAAGGCTACATCATCAAGACGAATCTGAATTGGAAAGGACGAGGGTACGACAGCTACATGATTGCTGCTCCGGTAGGATTGGGAGACGCAACCGTTTATGTAGCCGCTGTAGTAAACCGAGATCAGGGAACAAACAAGTTCTATCTGGACGAAGTTGTTGATCAGGACGGAAACTACATAAACATAAAAAACGAAGCCCCCGGCAACACAAAAACTGGGGTTACCGTTCAAGACGGGGTCACCAGAGGGCCGAAGGCTTCGTCTGATACTATTGTACACTCTGATACCGGGAATAGTCAAGAAAAATCTTCCGGCAAAGCGAGTGTGGAGGTGGAAAATCGGGATTCTGACAACAAAAAACAGGGAAGAAAAAAGCTCTCCGAGGCCGAGAAGTACCAGAATACGACTTCCAAAATGGCGGAAACCCGCACCGTCCGGAACGTGGCAGAGTATGAAAAGCAGATATCCCGCATGGAAAAACGGCTGGAAACCGGCGGCCAGGCGACGCTGAACGAGGGCGGAGGCAATTTCTACCGTGTGAACATCCGCGAGGAAAACGGAGAGTACTACGCCTATATCAGCGACGGGAAAAACGTTGTCGCCAAGCATAAGTCGAAGGCCAAAATGGAAGCGATCCGATGGGCGGGAGACCGGATGCGGGCGGAGATCGCGTCGCGCATCCTCTACAACCCGGACACGAAGCTCCGCGGCAGCTATCAAAGCGATCTGAAAAGAGCGGAAAACCGGGAGTATCCTGTGTTCAAAACCGAGAGCGGGACAGAGGTGCAGACCGTGCCGTTCTGGACATGGGTGAAGGACAAATCCGGACATTACGGGCTCGTTGTCGGGCAGGACATAAACGGAGCTGTGCGCGCGTGGTTTCCGTTTGGAGGAGACGGAACCGGAACGGTCGTTACCGCTGCCAACACAACGCTTTATGCCGTGGAGGGAGACTACGAGAGCCGGGCGTGGAACAACGAGATCGTCGCGGAAGCACTGGATGACGCGGAAGAAAGCGCTGCGGCCAGAAATGCACGGAAAGATAAGATGAGAGAATCGCAGGAGAACGACCGGCGGGAGACGGAACGGCTCCGTGCGCGGGAAAATCTCGGAGCGGGACAGCGATTCGTGCCGAACAAAAGCTCCGGCGAGGTCTACCGGGAGCTTATGGGCAAGGGCAAGTCCGAAGTGAAGGTGCAGATGACCGGTTTCCTCAAGGGGACGCCGAGGGATTCTACATTCAAAATTGAGGTGAAGCCGACGCCGATCGGCGGCTACTTCGAGGCGACGATCTTCCACGACGGACACAAGGCAGACACACTTGTCCGGGCGCTGAAGGAGACGGCGGCGAGAGATGCGGCAGAGGAAGTTATCACGATGGCCAACAAGAATTTCTCGGAGGAGAACTACCAGCGCGCCAAGAAATTCGAGGCCGAGAAAACCGCGGACGAGGACGCGCGGATCGCCGAGCTGTTCGGAGATCCCGAACAGCTTGACAGCACGGAGCCGTCACCAAAAAGCAGCGATGCTGCGGAGACGGAAAACACGGCTGCCGGGACGACGATCGCCGCCACGACGGAAAAGGTCACGTCCGAGGTCATAAAGGCCGAGCGGAACTTCCGCGAGGACTTCGAGAAGATCACGAGCGGGGCTATGCGCATGTTCGTGAATGCCGGGGACACGGTGCGCCGGATCGCCAAGGCTACGGGAAGCAAGAGCCTTGAGGGGTACTACTTCAACGCCGGGGCGTACTCCCAGCGGGCGGGAAACTGGATCGCCAAGGGCGGCGCGCGTACCGACATCGACGGCCACAGGATCGGCGCGAGCCTTGCGGATACCCTTGCCCCGATGCGGAAGGATGAGACAAAGTACCGTGATTTTCAGCTCTATCTTCTGCACATGCACAACGTGGACCGCATGAAGTACGACAACAGCGGCGAGCTGGAGCGGATCAAGGAAAATCTTCGCTGGGTAAAGGAGAAATACCCGGAGCTCCGGGAGCTGTCGAATGAAGAGCTGCGCCGGATCGCAAACAGCGACAGCGATTCACCGGTCGTGCGCCAGGCGGCGCACGAGATCTATCTTGCGGCGCACAACGGCGAGGCGCCGAGCCTTACGTCCGTAGCGGAGGGCGCGGCCTACGCGCTGGAGCTGGAGCGGCAGCGGGATATTGTGGAAAAACAGGGCTTGAAGCCGGTATTCGGGTACGACGTGACGGCGGACGATTCCCAGACGGCGGCGCAGCTTCTCGAAGCAAAGAACCCGGAGTTCAAGGAATGGGCGAAGGAGGTCTACAAGTATTCGGACGATCTCATCCGCTACCGCGTGGAGGCGGGGCTCATCACGCCGGAGTTTGCCAATGCGCTGAAAAAGCGGTATCCGCACTACATCCCCACATTCCGCGAGGAGGGCACGAACAGCAAGAGAGCCAGAAGCGCCCGGCGGAACGGCGGAATCGTCGTATCGAACGCCATCGGGCGGGCCGTCGGCAGCGACGGCGTGCTTTTGCCGCTGCACACGGCGCTCTCCCGAAAGACGGTATCCACGATGCGGAACGCCGGCCTGAACCAGTTCGGCCTTGCGCTGGTACGCGAGTACGACGGGAACGCAAAGGCGGCGGAGAAGTACATCTGGAACGTTGCAGAGAGCGAGTACACGCCGACGGAGGCCGCCATCGAGAGCGACGAGGATTACAAGCCGGTATTCGAGAATGTGTTCTCAGTGAAGGATAACGGCAAGGCCTACGACATCACGATGGACGAGGGGCTCACCGCGGCCATGAAGGCCTTTGAGCCGGACAAATACGCCAATTCCGACATTGCGAAGCTGCTGAAGAAGCTGAACGACCTCTTCAAGGCACTATGCACCGGATATAACCCGATCTTCATGGTGCGAAACCTTGTGCGAGACGCGCAGGACGCGGCGTTCTACTCTACGGACTCGGCAACATGGGCGAAAATGTTCCCGTCGGCGTGGAAGCAGATCGTGACAAACGGAGAGATCTGGCAGCAGTACAAGGCGCTGGGCGGCTCCTACGCCTCCATGCTGGACTATACAACCGGCATGGTGAAGGAGCCGAAGAGCGCCGCCGGAAAGCTCGCGGCAAAATATGAATCGCTGGGGCAGGCTATTGAAGCGGCTCCCCGCCTTGCGGAGTTTATGACCATCCTTGCCAACAAGGGCGGGAGCAAGACGGCGGACGGGGTGAAAACCGGGAAGTTCACGCAGAGCGACCTCATGGAGGCGATGCTCGGCGCGGCGGATATCACGACGAACTTTGCCCGCGGCGGCACGGTGACGAAGATGCTGAACAAGTACCTCGTGCCGTTTCTCAATCCGTCCGTGCAGGGCGCGGACAAGTTTGTTCGGAACATCACCGACCGGAAGGGCTTCAAGGCGTGGGCGTCTCTTGCGATCAAGGCGGCGGCGCTCGGCATTCTGCCGGAGCTGCTCAACGGGCTGCTGTACCGCGACGATGACGAGTGGGACGACATCCCCGACCAGACGAAATCGAACTACTACCTTTTCAAGCTCGGCGACGGCTACTGGATGAAAATCCCGAGGGGCCGAGCGTTGGCGGTGTTCTCGGCCGGAGCGACGTATGCGCAGGAAAAGGCAAAGGGAAACGACCCGAAGTTCTCCGACGTGATCGAGGTCGTGAAGAGCAACGTCGCGCCGACGGACATTTTCAACCAGAACATCGCCACCGCGTGGACGCAGACAAAGCTTTTCAATCCCGACAACCCCGGCACGACATGGTACGGCGGGAACATCGAGAGCGACCGTCTGCAAAACTACCGGCCGGGCGAGCGGTACGACGAGAAAACGGACGAGCTCTCCAAATGGATCGGAAAAACGTTCAACCTTTCGCCGAAGAAGATCAACTATCTGCTGGACCAGTACTCCGGCGTGGTCGGCGATCTTCTGCTGCCGTGGCTCACGCCGTCCGCGACGGCGAGCTCCCCGGCGCTGGCGCCGCTTAAGCAGGCGTTCATGCTCGACAGCACGAGCACCAACAAGACCACCGGCGAGTACTACGATCTTCTGGATGATCTCAAGTACGACGCGAACGACGGCGACATCGGAGCTGGCATCACGCGGAAATACGTTTCTCATGCCGGCGACGAGGTGAACGATTACTATCAGCAGATCCGCGCGATACAGAGCGACGAGAACCTGACCAAGGCCGAAAAGAACCGGCTTGTCCGGGCGCTGAAATCGCAGCTCATCGAGCGGCAGAAGGAGATCATCGCGCAGGCCGAGCCGTACCGCGAGGCGGTGAGCGACTATCTCAAGGCGCACCCGGAGCTTTCGACCGACAACGACGCGGCCATCGCCGAGTACGCCGAGCAGTATGAGATCACCGAGGACCAGGCGGAGAGCCGCATGGACGCCATCGTATACCGCGAAGCAAACCGCGAGGTATTCGGCGCGGAGTATGCGCTGCGCACCTACAACGCGGACGTCTACGACAAGGCCCGCGCCGCGTATGCCAAGGGCGTTTCCTACGAGACGTACTACGACTACTACTTTGCCACAAAGGAGATGCACGCCGACAAGGACGAGAACGGCAAGAGCATTTCCGGATCGAAAAAGGCAAAGGTCGTGGAGTACATCAACAGCCTGGACATTCCGCCGGAGCAGAAGGACGCCCTTTATGTTGCCGCCGGGTACACAGCGAAGAGCGCGAGAAATCAGAAGTGGAACGGAGGTTCGGGCGGCTCCGGAGGCCGGCGCGGAAGAGGAAAGAGGACGGCACTCAAGGCCCCGACGCCGAAAGCGCCGGAGATCATCATCCCGAGGACCGGCACAGCATCCTCCGCGAAGGCGGGCGGAACGTTCAAAACGCCGAAGGTGAGCGGGAACGTGATCGCGGACTTCACGAAGACGGCGAGCGGGACGGACATTCAGAAAGCCGTGACGCAGGCCAAGAGGAAGGCGCTCAAGGCAGGGAACCGGACGGTGTACGTCGAGGAGGGCAGCCCGATCGACTACTTCCTCAAGTATGGGAAGCTGCCGAGCTTGAAGTAAAAAAAGGCTCCCCGAAAGGGGAGCCGGACAAAGCGCAGAAAACGCGCCTTGTGACGCTTGCAGCGTGTGCCACCACGGGCGCTCCGAAAGAAAGGAGCGGCTATGCAGTTAAGCGATCTTACGCGGCGAAAGAGGGAGCTTCTCGACAGGGCGGCTCTCTCTTTTTCTGCAAGAACGAGGAAAAGAAGCCCGGCGACATTATGACGGGAAATAAAAAATAGAGCCGCTTATAACGGAGCTGTTTTGCTTATGATTTTACTAACGAATTCGAGAAAAGCTTGTGATTTCAATACTTTTATGCGGTACCTGATGGGTTCGATTCCCATTATCCGCTCCATGGAATATCCCCATCGGTCAAACCGATGGGGATATAACTTTTTTATACGCAATATGCAATCAACCATGAAATCACCATCTCCTACGTCAACGACTCAACACTGGGCATATATACGATAAACCCCAACTATGCCGCGTATGAGGTATCAGATGCGGGCGGCGATTTCACCCTCTACGATGAGCAGGACCGTCCGCCGCGGATGACGCGGAGGCGCTGAAATTCTTCGGCGCAGACGCCAGAGATGACTTGAATAAAATAGCATCCGGCGGTATAATACGCTTAGAAAACGGCTTTGCCGCTTTCCCCGAAGACGACCAGCTCGCAGTAAATATCAAAGCTGTAAAGCCGTTAAAAACGTTCTTTGACGTAGCAATGCATGGCTCATCTACTGCCGTAGGATATGGGACACTCGAAACGAATATGTCCCCGCGTTTGCTGGCGTCGGTTATCCGCCACATGGATGGCTGGAACGGGCAAAATATCCGGCTGCTGTCGTGCAGCACAGGAAAGCAAATCGGAGAGGAATATTGCTTCGCCGAGGAATTAGCAAACGCTCTCGGTGTTATAGTCAAAGCTCCGACCGATACGCTATATATATTCCCGAATGGCCGGATTCAGGTCGGCAAACGAAACAAAGGAAGTATGCGAGACTATAAACCAAACGAAAGGGGGAGAAGAAAATAAATGGACTTCGGATATTTTAAAGGACTTCCGTATGAAGACAGCGTTGAAAACTTCGACGATTACCGGGAATTCAAAAACACTATACCGAAATCGAAAATTATTGAGCACATAAAATCTCTGGATGCTGGCTTGACTACTCTCCCGTCGCGTGATTTTTTCACGGGAGAAAAGCTGCATGCCGGAATCTTTGAGGATGGCGATTTTGTTTTCCCTTACGAGTTTCTTCACTACTACGAGAACTACGACATCGGTATTCCGCCGGAATACGAGGAATACCTGAAAAGCATCGGAGTTGGTTGACAATGCCGTTCGTCTATAAACTCTATGACAACGCCGCCGAAGTCCTGAAAGCCACCGCCGAACAAAAGCTGCGGGCGCTTGAAGCCGTAGGCAAACAGGCCGTGGGCAACGTAAAGGACGAGATCATCGAAGCAAATAACCGAATAAAGAAATCAGCTTACAGCGATGCACCGCCGTAGGCTGATTTTTTAACTGCCGCTGTAAAACACCGCAGTCAGTGAAAAACAAGATTGATGAGCATACACAGCAGCGCGCCGCAGAGCGTCGGTAGCACGGCGGCGAGCGCCGTCCATGTCCGGCTGCCGGTCTCTTTTTTTATGGAGAGAAGCGTTGTAGAGCACGGCCAGTGCATCAGTGTAAACACAATGACGCACGCTGCTGTCTTTCCAGTCCAGCCGTTGGCGAGCAATATTCCGCTCATGGCTGCGGCAGAAAGCGTCCGGTTGAGCGCACCCTCGGCCATATAGATCATCATGGCGATGGGGATCACCGTTTCATTGGCAGGGAATCCCAGAATGAAGGCCAGCAGGATCACGCCGTCCATACCGAGAAATTTTCCGATTGGATCGATCACGTCCGACAGATACCGCAGCAGGGAGACATTTCCGACGGAAAAATTTCCCAGCAGCCAGAGAACCAGACCGGCGGGCGCGGCAACAGCGGCGGCCCGCCCAAGGACGAATACCGTCCGGTCAAGGAGCGAGCGGACAAGGATCTTTCCGAGCTGTGGCCTTCGGTACGGCGGCAGCTCCAGAACATAGGAGGACGTCTCCCCGCACAGAACCGTGGCGGATAAAAGCCGTGTCGCGCCAAACGTAGCGGCAATGCCGAGACATACGACGCCCGTCAGCATAAGCGCGGACACAATAGGATTACGCGAGGAAAAGAAAGCGCCGAGCAGAAAAATCAAAATCGGAAAGCGCCCATTGCACGGGACGAAGCTGTTCGTGAGTATGGCAAGCAGCCGCTCGCGCGGCGAATCGATGATGCGGCAGCCGACAACGCCGGCGGCATTGCAGCCAAAGCCCATCGCCATTGTAAGCGCCTGTTTGCCGCACGCGCGGCAGCCCTCAAACGGCTTATCGAGATTGAACGCCATGCGCGGCAGATAACCGACGTCTTCAAGAAACGTGAACAGCGGAAAGAAGATAGCCATCGGCGGCAGCATGACGGATACGACCCATGCGGTCACCCGGTATACGCCAAGGATCAGCGCATCATGCAGCCAGAGCGGGATTCCGGCGGCGAGAAGCCAGCGTGAGAGAATATCGCCAAAGGCGAAAAGCATGGAGGAAAGAAACGCCGAAGGGTAGTTTGCGCCCTGCACCGTCAGATAAAAGAGGATCAGCAGCAACAGCAGCATGATCGGAATGCCGAATTTTTTTCCGGTCAGGATGCGGTCAGCCCTCCGGTCACGGGAAAAGCCGTTTTGATGCGCCGCTGAAACGACCTCGGCTGCAATATCGGCTGCACGGCGGAGAAGCACCGTTGCCGCCGCTGCCGCGGGTTCTCCGGCGCGGTCGATGCGCTCTCTCCCGAGACGGAGAGCTTCCGAAAGAAAAGGATCTTCCTCCAGCGGTCTTCCGAGCTTTTTCTCCAGCGCGCGAATCGCAACATCGCCGCCGGTCAGAAGCTGCATTGCTATCCACCGGTGATTTGGCATAGACCCGGGAAGCAGCTCATCCAGCCGCGCCTCGATCGAAAAAAGCCCCGCCTCGATCGCTTCGCCATAGCGCACCGGAACCGGCTTGCGGTGTCTCTCCTGCGCGGCGGCCACCGCTGCACGCAGCAGGGGAGGGAGCGTTTTTTTCTGCCGTGCGCTCGTTCCGACAACGCGCACGCCGAGCAGCTGCGATAGCCGCGGAAGATCCACGGCGATGCCGCGCTTTCCGGCTTCGTCCATCAGATTCACGCATATAACAACGTGATCCGTGATCTCCATGACCTGCAGGGCAAGATAAAGATTCCGCTCGAGCGCCGTGGCGTCGCAGACAACGATCACCGCGTCGGCGCTGCCGAAGGAGATATATTCCGCCGCGACCTCCTCTTCCGGAGAACGGGCGGAGAGAGAATACGTTCCCGGCAGATCAATGAGCTCGACGGCCGCCCCGTCGATGCTGCATGTTCCCGCCGCCGTCGCGACCGTTTTCCCCGGCCAGTTTCCGGTATGCTGATGCAAGCCGGTCAGCGCGTTGAAAAGCGAGCTTTTCCCAACGTTCGGGTTCCCCACCAGCGCAAAACGGTATGTCTCCGCCATTACGTTTTCGCCTCATGCGGCAGGGGGACGAGCCCGGAGGCGCTGTCCCCGGCGCGGAGCGCGATCACCGTTCCGCAAATTTCGTAGGCCGTCGGATCACCGAACATGCTGCGGAAGAGGCATCGTATTCCCGCGCCCTCCGCGAAGCCGAGATCGAGAAGGCGGCGGCTTAAAGCACACTCCGGCAATATATCCGTGATAATTCCCTGCGTACCGGGCTCCATATCTCTCAGACAAATGATTGATTCCATGGCAAATTCCGCCCTTTCCGGTAATGTCTTTCCTCTGTATTCTATTCGCCCGTACTCGTCCGGTTCCTTGACTTTTTGCGCGGAAGAGTCTACCATAAAATAAAAAACATTGAGGATATGACCATGGTTGAAGTCGTTGCAGCGCTTGTCCACGATACGGAAAACCCGCGGCGCTTTCTCATCTGTCAGCGCCCGGCGCACAAGGCGAGAGGACTGCTCTGGGAATTTGTCGGCGGCAAGGTCGAGCCAGGGGAAACGAAGAGGGAAGCCCTCGCGCGCGAATGCCGGGAGGAGCTTGGCGTCGCAGTCTCGGTCGGTGATGTCTATATGGAGCTGACGCATGTTTATCCTGATCTCACCATCCATTTAACGCTGTTCCATGCGGAGATCATGGACGGCGTACCGCAGCTTCTGGAGCACTGCGCCATGGACTGGATCACGCCGGAGGAGATCGGCGGCTACGATTTCTGCCCGGCGGACGAAGAGATCCTCGCCCGGCTCCGGCTTGCGGGAAAAACGGCAGCGGAATGATGCTTCCGCCGCCGTTTTCTCTCTGCTTCAGCGTCCGGGGAACGCCGGATTCATATAGTAGACGTTGTTCTGGTTGAGCTTTTCCGTCACGAGACCCAGCGCCTCACCGAAGCGCTGGAAATGGACGACCTCCCGCTCACGCAGAAATCGAATCACGTTATTTACGTCGGGATCATCCGAGAGCCGGAGAATGTTATCGTAAGTGGCACGCGCCTTCTGTTCGGCGGCAAGGTCCTCGGTGAGATCGGCGATCACATCGCCGCTGACGCCGATGCTGATGGCGTTCCACGGCACGCCCGCCGCGGCCTGCGGAAATACGCCGAGCGTATGATCGACGAAGTAAGCGTCAAAGCCCTGCGCCTTGATCTCCTCCGGCGTCAGATTCCGTGTGAGCTGGTGGACGATCGAGCCGACCATTTCCAGATGCCCGAGTTCTTCCGTGCCGATGTCGGTAAGGATCCCCTTGACTTCATCGCTCGGCATGGCAAAGCGCTGGCTCAGATAGCGAAGCGACGCCCCCAGTTCGCCGTTCGGTCCGCCGTACTGGGAGATGATGACCTTGGCAAGCGCCGGGTTCGGATTGGCAATTCGGACAGGATACTGAAGATTCTTCTTATAAATAAACATGCGTCAACCCTCCGTGCCGCCGCGGTATTCCCACGGCCAGGGACTTTTCAGCCAGGTATACGTTTCCGCGTTGAGAAGATCGCGTTTGGTGATCGGCCCATAGAGCTTTGCATAGCGCTGCGAGCCTTCCTCGGCAAGCCGGAGCAGATCCTGATAGGCAGCAAACGCCTCCGCGTCGCCGGCGTGCGTGTCGAGATACAGGGAAAGATCGTGCGCGGCAAAATCGATCGCCATGAGCTCGGCGAGCGGAACGTTCGACGCGGCGTCGTTGACCATGTTCCCGAACGGCAGATCGAGTCCCGGGAAAAGCGTGCCGCGTGCAAGCGCTTTGTCCGGCTCATACTGCGCCTGCGCGTTTTCCTGCGCAGGGACGAATGCAGCTGCCAGCGGCGCGCAGGACGGCAAAGCGCCGCATTTATATCCGCAGACGGTCTCCGCGGATCCCTTACTATTCAAAACGATTCCTCCCAAAAAACCGGATAGAGAGCTCAGCTCTCAGCCCATCGTATGCCGAAAGGAAACGCCGTGACCGTTTTTTTGAAAAACATAAAATCGCGGTTGCTTTTTGGCATGTAGATGTTATACTATTATGTAAAGTGGAATATTACGGAACCATGGAATGGGGTTAACGATATGAAAGAGATTTTCAAGAAGAAAACGGATGAAAGCGGCGCCGGTTCTGCGCCTCTCGGCGGGACAACATGGTACGGTGTGGACAAGCTGTTATTTGTCCGGATCGGCATTGCCGCCGTTTTGCTCTGTCTCGGTCTCTTTCTGCAGCTGGGAGACGGCATAACGCTTCTCCTGCTGCTGCTCAGTACGCTCATCAGCGGTTTTGACGTGCTGTATCAGGCCTGCGTCCGACTCGTCCGGGAACACCGTCTCGGGGAGGAGCTGCTCGTTTCCATTGCAGCGATCCTCGCCTTTACGATCAACGAAGGCTATGAGGCTGGCGCCGTCATGCTGATCTATCAGGCCGGGTGTATCGTCCGCGCGTACGCCTCCGCTCTTACGAAGTCCAGCTTCCGCGACCGTGTAGACCCCTATGTGGCGAGCGTCACCGTTCTCCGCGGTGAGGAAAAGACCTCCATTCCGCCGGAGAATGTCCAGCTTGGCGATATCCTTATTCTCGAACGCGGCCAGCGCGCTCCGGCCGATCTCGAAATTCTGGAAGGCTCCGTCACGCTCGATCTCGCCCCGATCTTCGGGCATACCGCCCGCCGCGAAGTCACGGCCGGACAAAAGATCCCTGCGGGCGCTGTCAACAGCAGCGCTGCCGTGCGTTGCACGGTGCTCGCCCCCGCCTCCGATTCCGTTTTCGCCCGCGAGATCGACACCGTTTCCGATCCGGAGGCTGTCTATGGCCCCGAGGCCGATTCGGTGGAACGCTATGCGAGAGTTTACGCCCCGTTCGCTCTCGGTGTGAGCGTCCTGATCGCGCTTCTCCTTCTGATCTTCTCCACGGTCCCGACCGAGGAAGCCATTCACCGCGCGCTCGTTCTCCTCATCATTTCCTGCCCGACGGCTTTCCTTGCGCCGCTGCCGTTTATGTACCTTGCCGGACTCTTCCGTTCGCTGCAAAGCGGCGTTGTCGTGAAGGACGCCTTCGTTCTGGACGGCCTTTCCCGCGCAGGCGCGGTTGTGTTCGATAAGGACGAAATGCTCTCCACCGGCTTTTACCGTGTGGCCTCCGTGAAGTCGGAGCGGCTCGACCCCGCGGTGCTGCTCAAGGTTGCCGCGCACGCCGAATCCGGCTCTTCCACCGCCGTTGCCGCATCCATCGCCAAGGCGTACGGACAGGCGATTGACGCCTCTCTCATTGAAGAATTCACCGAAGAGCCCGACGGTATCACCGCCGTGATCGACGGGATCGACATCCGCATGGGCGATGCGGCCTATATGGAGAAAAACGGCGTCACTGTTACCGACCCTGTCGGGGACAGCATTACCGTGTATATGGCCGTCAACGACCAGTATGCCGGCTGCATCTATCTCTCCGATACGATCCGCGACGATGCCAGAGCCTCCTTCAGCGCCGTGTCCGGCGCGGGATGCGAGTGCATCATGCTCTCGGCGGACAGTCCCGAAAAGACCCGTACCGCTGCCGTTTCCGCCGGTGTGCGCGAGTATTACGCGCAATGCATGCCGATGGACCGTCTGGAAAAAATCCAGGAGATCAAGGAACGCTTCCCGGTCAACAGCGTTTTGTATATGGGCGAGGCAAACGGCGATACCGCGTGCTTCAATGCGGCGGATATCGGCGTGTGCATCGACGGTCTTGCGTCTGAGGCCTCCATGCAGACGGGCAGCGCCGTTATCATGGACAAAACGGCTGCGCCCATCGCCGGCGCGATCGACGCGGCAAAGGCCACGCGCTCCACAGTGCGGCAGCTGATCCTTGCCGTTCTCGCCGTCAAGGCCGTGCTCCTCGTTCTGGCGCTCCTCGGCGTTACCTATCAGCTTTGGTTCGCGGCCATGGTCGATACGGTTGCCGGTATTGCGGGCATTCTCTATTCCTCCCGCATCTGGTCTGAGCAGAAATAAGTTTTCCATAAACTTTTGAAACGGGTTGGAATTGCTCCAACCCGTTTCAGCCTGTTGAAAAAGCCTCGCAGAGTTTGCGCCCGCAGGCGCAAATAAAGTGAAAAACATTTTTGCCGGCGGCGTGTACGTCGGCAAAAATAC
>ERZ779877.1919-NODE-1919-length-16353-cov-7.818935_pt1 | contig 16353 bp, 12 predicted proteins | sample MGYA00511556_ERZ779877 | MGnify/ENA primary metagenome ERZ779877 (study PRJEB29588, sample SAMEA2159338) | human gut metagenome | biome: human gut; feature: human-associated habitat; material: faeces | place: Denmark | collected 2008/2010 ...
CCATAATCACCGGCCCCGACGGGCAGCCACACCACCCCACGCCCGGCCGGAGCGCGGCCCGGCGGCAATCAACGCCGCCGCCCGGCAACCAAAAACCCTGCACCGGCGGTTCGCCAACCACGGTGCAGGGAGCTGGTTATGAAAATAAATGAAAAGAGTTCCACGGCATCGATCATTCAAGGAAAAGAAAGGCATCGGCCTGTTTCGCGGTAAATGGGCCGCCATACGCCTGCCACACGCGCCCCTACCGGCAGCCGCCGCCAAGAGCCTTGTACAGCGTCACCACGCTCTCCATGCGCGAGTAGCGGTCGGCCAGGGCGTCGAGTTGGGCCTGGAGCAGCGACTGCCGCGCCACGACCACCTGCAGGTAGTTGGCCGAACCGTGCCTCATGGTGGCCTCGGTGTCGCTCACGGCCTGGCGCAAGGCGCCAATCTGCCGCTCCTGCAGCTCAACCTTGCGGTTCAGCGTCTGCCAGGCCGCCATGGCATTGTTCACCTCGGTGCCCGCGTCGAGCAGGCTCTGGCGAAACGCAACGACAGCTTCCTCCTGCTGAGCCTTGGCCACCTGCAGGCCGGCCTTGAGCCGGCCCTGGCTGAACAGCGGCTGAACCAGCGAGCCAACAGCCTGCAGCAGCCACGCTCCGGGGTTGGCAATGGCCGCCCCGCCACTGTTGGTCCAGCCCGCACTGCCGCTGAGCGTCACAGTGGGATAGAAGTCGGCGCGCGCCTTGTTGGTAGAATAGAAAGCCTGTTTCAGCCGGGCCTCGGCCTGCCTCACGTCGGGCCTGGCGGCCAGCGTGGCAATGTCGACACCTCCGGCCAGCGCATCGGGCAGGCGCTGCGAGTCGATGTCGCTCCGGGCTATGGGCCCCGGGGCTCGCCCGACCAGAGCCGACAGCGAGTTTTCAAGCTCGAAGGCCTGCTGCAACAGCGACTCGAGCGTGGCCTCGGCAGCCAGCTTGCTGGCCTCGGCCACTATCACGTCGCCGGCCTTCAGCCCGGCCGTGACCACATAGTCCTTGCCGTCGTTGAGTGGCTCGACGGCCACCTCGGTCGACTTGGCCTTGCCGTCGACAACGCGGTATACAAACTTCTTGTCCTGTATCTCGTAGGTTGCCTCCTGCGGTATGACTATAGCGCTGTCACGCTCGAACGGCACCACCAGCGTGCCGCTGCCGCCGTTGCGCAGCAGGGTCGACGGATTCCGGAACGTGGCACGCAGCGTCACCGACCCCTTCTCAGAGTCCACGTTGCCGCTGATGGCATCGACGGTGCCCTGCCCTTCATATTCCGTGCCGTCGCTCATGCGCAGACCGACCTTGGGCAGCGTGGACATGGCCCGCTCGAGCGAGCCGTGGTCGGCTATGAGGCGCTGCATCTCGGCCTCTGTCACAGAGAAGTAGGCATACACGCGGCTGTTGTCCGACACCACCGTGAGCGGCTCTTCTACCGACAAACCGACAAGCGCCCCGACACGATAAGGCATCATCCCGGCAACACCGTAGACAGGACTCTTCACCTCTGTGTACGACAAGTCGTTGCGGGCCGATGCAAGCGCGGCCTTGGCTTCGTCGCGGGCAGCCTCGGCCGAGGCAAGGTCGTTGCGGGCCTGGGCCACGTCGAAGTCGCTCACCACGCCCTCGGCGTGCAGTTGCTCCTTGCTCTTGAGCGTCAGGCGGGCATTGGCCTCGGCTGCGACGGCACTGGCCACGGCAGCCTCGGCGGTCTGAAGGGCGGCTCGATATGGCGCCTGGTCGATGACAAACATCACCTCGCCACGCCTGACGCGCTCGCCCTCGCCCACCCGTATCTCGGTTATCGTACCGCTAACCTGCGGGCGTACCTCAACGCTCTGCACGCCCTTGAGCGTGGCACTGGACTCTTTTTCCATCACACAACGCCCGGGGCTTACCACAAGGGTCTTGTAACCGCCCGAAGATGTCTCATGTTTTTTCTCCTTGCACGACTGCACCAGCAACAGGAAACAGGCGCAAACGCATGCCGGCAATGGCAGTCTAGGTAGTTTCTTAAACATAATCAGAAAAGCTATAAAACATTAATCGGAGGCAAAGATATGGAAAGTGAAGCTCTTCGTCTATATCCAAAATGAAACAAAAATTGCCGTTTTATAATCAAAAGATTAGTTCTTTGTATTTAACTGGACAATGTTTGACAATTCTGAAACATTGCATACCTTTGCCAAGGAAACAACCGCACCGGGCCCGACGCGGCCAAAACCGCATCGCCGGAGCGCACAAAAACAACCCATATGACGCTCAACGAATTTGCAAAGACATTCAAAGCCGAATGCCACACCGACCTCGGGGCACTGATGTGGCACCCCACCATGGAGTCGATAAGGGCGGCCGGGCAACGCAAAGTGGACATACACTTCGTGATGTTGATGACGCGCAGCATGGTGACCATGCGCATTGGCGACCGCAACCACGTGGTGACGCCTCACTGCTACGTAGACACTGTGGGGTGCCTCGACAGCGTTGAGATGGTTGACGCCAGTGCCGACGCCGACGGATATGTGCTCCTCACCACCGAAAGGTTTGTCAAGTACGTGTTCCGAAACAGGTCCCCGTTCGAGCCGGAATACCTCGAATACCAACGCAGCAACCACGTTACACTGATTGAAGCCCGTGCGGCCATGATGTTGGCCGACGCCTTCGGCAGCCTTGAGCGCACCATTTACGACTGTGACAACATACACCGCGACGCGCTGATAACATGCAGGTCGGCAGCACTGTTCATGGAAATATCCAACCACTTTGCCCGCCTGGTGTGCCCGGGGCTGTGGCAGGCATGCGTGTCGAGCCGCAAGCTGCACATCTTCAAGTCGCTCATGGAACTGCTGAAGAGCAGCGCCCGCTGCCACCACAGCGTGGAGTTCTATGCCTCAAAGCTTTGCATCACGCCCCAATACCTCGCCGCGTGGTGTTCGAACTGACCGGCAAGCCGGCCTCGGCCACCGTAAGCTCAGCCGTGGTTGCCGAAATCAAGTACCTGTTGGCAGACTCGTCGCTGTCCATGAAAGACATAGTGGCGGCAATGTCGTTCTCCGACCAGGCTGTGTTCACAAAGTTCTTCAAGCGCCACACCGGCCTGACGCCAAAGCAATACCGCAACGGGGCATAGGCCGCCACTGCCTCGGCACACATCGCCGACGGCAGCCCCAACAACCAATCACACCATGCCGGAAACGCCATACACAACGCCCTACCCCACATCAGCAAGGCTTTGCTTTTCCTGCTTTTGCCTTATTACATGTGCACCATATTCATAATTACACAAAAACAGGAAAAGATTTGTTTGGCCAATATGCAGAAATATAGTAAATTTGCACTATGAACTTCGACACAAACCAACCAAGCTGGAGCGAGAACGTTATACTTGTCGACGGCGACTACGCCGACAAGGTGGCCTTCAACCTCATTGTCAATTTCGAGCGGATGATAGGACGCCGCATTCCCAAGGCCGATACGGCCCGGTGGATAGACTGCATAGCCCTCGACGGAGGGCTGCGCGAAGGAGCCAACAGCGTTCAGGTGGTGTTTGTCCACGACCGCGCGAAGGCCGCGATGGACAACTTCACCCCGGGCAACTATGCCTCCGAGCTCGACGGCAAGGCCTTCGGCGACCACCTGGGCGAGTTTCTCATAAGCTCGGTAGAGGCCGACGGCCCTGAAAAAGTGGCCGACCTGTTTGCAGAATCGGCCGGCATACTGGCCACGGCGGGCGGCGTCAGGCGCGTCATGCTTATCCCCAACGCCGAGGAATACTACGACAGCGTGCGCAACGCCCTGCGCCATGCCGACGACGAGAAGCGCATCACGGTGTTCGCCATGGAGCCCATGGCCGGCGGAAACTTCCGCCAAGAGATACTCGGATACTCGCTCATGAACGCCCTGGGCATAAGGGCCGACGAACTGAACAACTGCTGAACACAAACGAAAGACAACAAGAAAACAATCATAACAACAACTATGGGAAAAGTATTAATGATTGGCGCCGGCGGCGTCGCCACCGTTGCGGCATTCAAGATAGCACAGAATGCCGATGTGTTTACCGACTTCATGATTGCAAGCCGGAGGAAAGAAAAGTGTGACAGGATTGTCGAGGCCATCGGCAACCCCGCCATCAAGACGGCACAGGTGGATGCCGACGACGTGGAGCAGCTCAAGGCGCTCATGAACAGCTACAAACCCGACATCGTGGTCAACCTTGCACTGCCCTACCAAGACCTGACCATCATGGAGGCATGCCTCGCCTGCGGATGCAACTACCTCGACACGGCCAACTACGAGCCGCGCGACAAGGCCCACTTCGAGTATTCATGGCAGTGGGCTTACAAGGAGCGCTTCGAGCAGGCTGGCCTCACCGCCATACTCGGATGCGGCTTCGACCCGGGCGTGAGCGGCATATTCACGGCATACGCAGCCAAGCACCACTTCGACGAGATACAGTATCTGGACATCGTCGACTGCAATGCCGGCAACCACCACAAGGCATTCGCCACCAACTTCAACCCCGAGATAAACATCCGCGAGATAACACAGAAGGGCCTGTACTACAAAGACGGGCAATGGATCGAGACCGAACCGCTGGCCGTACACAAGCCGCTGACCTACCCGAACATTGGCCCGCGCGAGAGCTACCTGCTGCATCACGAGGAGCTGGAGAGCCTTGTAAAGAACTACCCAACCATAAAGCAGGCCCGCTTCTGGATGACCTTCGGGCAGCAATACCTCACATATCTCGACGTGATACAGAACATTGGCATGTCGCGCATAGACGAAGTGGAATACGAAGCACCGCTGGCCGACGGCTCGGGCAAGACGGTAAAGGTGAACATCGTGCCGCTGCAGTTCCTCAAGGCAGTGCTGCCCAACCCGCAGGACCTCGGCGCCAACTACGACGGCGAGACGAGCATAGGCTGCCGCATACGCGGAATGAAAGACGGAAAGGAACTCACCTATTATATATACAACAACTGCAAGCACCAGGAAGCCTACAACGAGACGGGCATGCAGGGCGTGAGCTACACCACCGGCGTGCCGGCAATGATTGGCGCAATGATGTTCCTCAAGGGCCTGTGGCGCAAGCCCGGCGTGTGGAACGTCGAGGAGTTCGACCCAGATCCGTTCATGGAGCAGCTGGGCAAGCAGGGCCTGCCGTGGCACGAAGTGTTCGGCGGCGACCTCGAGCTGTGACTTCGGGCGGTGGCCGGCATGCGGCCCGGGACTGCACGCGCGCCAAACGCCAGCCGCATGACTACGGGCATGCGGAACGGGCATGACATGGCTGCAACCAGCGGCAAGGCAATCCACTGCGCAATCACAACGTTACATACAGTTAACAACAACACAATAAGTCATAATTATAATGGCAAAAGAAAAAGAACCAACATCCAACCAGTCGGCCATCGAGGACAAGCTGAAAGCCCTCCAGGCCGCAATGGCAAAGATAGAGAAAGACTTCGGCAAAGGCTCGATAATGAAGCTTGGCGATGAACAGATAGACAATGTGGAGGTGATACCCACAGGCAGCATAGGCCTCAACGCCGCCCTCGGCGTTGGCGGATATCCCCGCGGAAGGATAATAGAGATATACGGCCCCGAGTCGTCGGGCAAAACCACACTGGCCATCCACGCCATCGCCGAGGCCCAGAAGGCTGGCGGCATAGCCGCCTTCATCGATGCAGAGCACGCCTTCGACCGTTTCTACGCCGAAAAGCTCGGAGTTGACGTCAACAACCTGTGGATATCGCAGCCCGACAACGGCGAGCAGGCGCTCGAGATTGCCGACCAGCTGATACGCTCGTCGGCCGTCGACATACTCGTGGTCGACTCTGTGGCCGCCCTGACGCCAAAGAAAGAGATTGAAGGCGACATGGGCGACAACGTGGTGGGACTCCAGGCCAGGCTCATGAGCCAGGCCCTGCGCAAGCTGACAAGCACCATCAGCAAGACCAACACTACGTGCATCTTCATCAACCAGCTGAGAGAGAAAATCGGCGTGATGTTCGGCAACCCCGAGACCACCACCGGCGGCAATGCCCTGAAGTTCTACGCGAGTGTGCGTCTCGACATCCGCAAGGTGACAAGCATAAAGGACGGCGACACCATCATAGGCAACCAGGTGCGCGTAAAGGTGGTGAAGAACAAGGTGGCGCCCCCGTTCCGCAAGGCAGAATTTGAGATTACGTTCGGCGAGGGCATATCAAAGATTGGCGAGATAGTAGACCTTGGCGTTGAGTACGGCATCATACAGAAGAGCGGCAGCTGGTTTTCTTACAACGGATCCAAGCTGGCCCAGGGCCGTGATGCCACAAAGGCACTGCTCAAAGACAACCCCGAGCTATGCGAAGAGCTTGAAGGCCTCATCATGCAGGCCATTGCCGACAAGGAGTAGGCAACCAAACTCAACACACAAAGCAAAAGGCGGACAGGCTGACCTGTCCGCCTTTTGCTTTGCATAACCACCTGCCGCGGAGGCTGCCTAACGCGCCTGACTGCGCCCGTCGTCGCCGCAGAGCCACGTCCACTTGTGCCACAAGCCCTCAAGTGGCCCCTGCCTGTGGGCCGACAGCCACCACTTGCACACCCACACCTGGGCCGCAAACACCACGATGCCCACAAGAAGGCTCAACGCATAGCCGCAATGGGGGGCCAGATAAAGTCCGAAAGGGAAGTAAAGGGCTGCCCCTACAACCGACTGGCTAATATAGTTGGTGAGGCTCATCCGGCCGTAATAACGCAGGCCGCCAACGGCCCTGGCAAACCCACGGTTGCGGAAGAGTATGGCAAACGAAGCCACAAGCACAAAGGCGAAAGCCAGTTTCTGCCACATGTCGAACGCCGTGCCCACGGTTTGCCGCACCATCGGCTCACCGCCCATGGCCAAGTCGCGCAACGAATACAGCGGGGCGAAGGCCAGCGCCGACACCACGAGCAGCCCCGACCCAGCGCCTCAGGTTGGTGTCGGTGGCTGCAAACATCTGCTTGCGGCCAAAGTAGAAGCCCAGCAGGAACAAACCTGCGGTCTGGCTGAAGCGCCCCGCATTGACAGCCCACAGCAGACTGGCTTTCTGGCCAAGCCCGATGTTGGTGGCAATGAAACTGGCAAAGTCGCCGGTCTTGGTCACCTCTGCCACCGCGGCATACATGGCGTCGACCCCGAGGTTGGGCAGACGGTGGGCCGAATCGATGAGCCAAGCCACATAATGCCCCCACTCCACTGGCTGAAGCAGGAAGAACACCGCTGCCACGAGTACGCCGCGGTCGCTCCAGTTGCGCACAACGAAAAGCACTATGCCCACAACGGCAAAGAGCAGGAGCACATCGCCGGCCGGGAAGAAGGCGGCGTTGAGCGTGGCGAAACCGGCCAACAGCACCAGGCGTCACAGGAAGCGGTAGCCAAAGTCGAGCCCCCGCCTCCTTGCATTGCTGCTTTGCAGATAGAAGGTGAAACCGAACAGGAGGGCGAAAATGGCATAGGCCTTGCCCGCAAAAAGCGAAAACACCACACTGAACACCCCGCTATCGAGAGCATCGAGCCAAGCGGGGCCACTCTCGGGATATACGGGAAAGATGAAATGCTCGAGATTATGAACCATGATTATGGCCATGACGGCAAACCCACGCAGCGCGTCAACCATCTCGATACGAGAATTCTGTTTTGCTGATTGTTCCATTATTTACAGTCTTACGTTTATCTGACCATCATCAGGCGGCATGGGCCGCAACCAGCCCCGCCCCATGTTACGCCACAGGCCCTTGCCACAGGCAAGCCTGCGGCAAGGGCACGGGCCACAGCCGGGGCCGACTTGCCACAGCACCCGGCCAAAAGCCAACACACCACCATGCCTATACCGTATGTTGCATTTATCATTTTGCCATACGCTTCCGGCCATCACCGAACTGCACGGCCGGCACGCCAATAAGCCAACAGGCGGCGGGGTGCCCCATGCCACCATGCCGCCCCATGCCGGCCGCGCCCTGACTTGCAGCGCCGCGAGCGCCATGCTGCAGCCTAAGGTTAAGTCCGCCCAATCCGTTGCCAGGCAAAGCTGAATGCAAAGTTAGCCATTTTTGCAATAAATTCATTACAGAATTCACATTTGTAGCGGCCAAGACAAAGAATTTAACCAAGGCTGGGCATCAAGCCACGAGGCTGTTTCGGGTTTTCGCGGCTCATCGTGCCGGCCGGCTTCACAGCCCCCGGCATAAAGCCCCGGACAAAGGCTGGCCCGCAAGCCTGCGCACGTGGCACGGCGGGTGAAGCTGAGCTTGGCACAAACAACCGCACCAAACAGTAGCCGGATGCCGACAATGAAAAACCGCCACGGCCCCACCCCGCCGGCACATAGGCCGCATGGCATTTCAACACAGGCCGCATTGCATCGCCATACGGGCCGTTTCAGGCTGCAATACGGGCCGTTTGGAAGGCCCGGACAGCCCGTTTTGCAATCCGCTATGACACAGGCTGTTAACCAAGGTGCAGGCAAACAACAGTGAAAGCACGGCCGGAGCGGCCTGCCAGCCCATACAGGCCTTTACGGCATAATGCCAAAACGGTGGGCATCCTGCCAAATGCATGCTCCGCCATCGGCGCTTATCCAAACAGATGGTGCCCTCTTTGTGCCGGCGCGCTGCCTGGCACAGCGTTCCAACCCAGCCCGTAAAGCCCATGGTCAGGCAGTATGCCAACCGGCACGACAACGGGAAGGAAACGTCGTGTGGCTCTGTGCACTGACAGGGATAAAGCATATGGACATTTACAACAAACGCAGCCATTGCACAAGAAGCAAAAGAAAAGTGACAGGAAACAGCCCGACTGCATCGTGCTCTGTCTCCTGTCACCTGCGTAGAATGCAATAAATAGAGAATCAGGTGGTGGCATACGCCGCCGTGACCACATTCAACCAAAGGCCGGGCAGGCCCATGCCTCGATGCCACCCGTGGCTTACCACCCAATTACCACATGCCCGACATGGCCCTGCGCCAACCGTCAAAGTCGGTCGCCCCGTCGTTTTCAGCCTTGTGGTAAACAAACTTGTTTATGTCAACATATCCGCCCGCGGCCTTCGTTGCATAGTTGAATATGGCGTAGCGGGTGCCCATGAACAGGCGGGTGAAGTCAAACCTCATGGTAAACTCTCCGCCAACGGAAGTCCAGCGCCTGCCGTCGGTGCTATAATAGAACACGGCCTTGTCGCGCCCGAGGTTGAAGTCGCCGTCTATGCGCAGAAACACCCTTTTGCCCTTCAGCCTCACGCGGGCCACCTCTTGGTCGTCGACGCCCGTCACCTTGTGCTCCTTGCTGGTCATGTTCACCAGCGTGTGCCTCACCGTAAGCCACGCCGCCTTGCCTTCGCGCTCAACGCCTATCAGCCCGGAATGGCCGTTGAAGGCCGCCAGCCCGGCCCTGTCGCCATCTTTCATGTTCGATATGTCCATCTCGATGTATGCGCTGCACATTGGCCCTTCCATGCGCTGCGATACCGTGTTTGGCGCAGTATAGATGCTGCCGGCCACACGGCTCGTCTTCAGTCTGAGCCATCCCGGCCTTTCCGTCAACGACCATGCCCCGGCAACCGGGTTGTGATTCCACTGCCAGTTTATCTTCAACCTGCCGCTGTCGAAGCCGTCGCTCACCACCAGCGGAACATCAGGATACCCCTGCACAGGCCTGGCCATGCATAGCGGCACACGGCCGTCGGCATCGCCCAGCATGGGCCAGCCGTCAACCCAGCGGCAGGGCATCAGCGTGGGCACACGCCCTATGGCCCCGCGGTCTTGGAAGATGAAGCCGTACCAGTTGCCACGGGCATCGTCGACGATGGTGCCCTGGCCCACATAAGGGAAGCCTGCAAAGTTGTCTTCCAGTATCACCTTCTTCTCATACGGCCCCGTTATCTTGTCGGCACGGTAGCACAGCTGCCGGCGGGGCTTGTCCTTGGGCCACGAAATCATCAGCAGATAATACTTCCCGGCGTGCTTTATCACGCGGCTGCCCTCCAACAGGCCGTTCTCTTCGGCGTCGCGCTGAATCACGGTGGTGTCTGTACCGCCCTGCCTAAGGCCCTTCAAGTCGGGCGTGAGCTCATTGAGCCGCCCCTGTCCGCTGAACACGTAAACCCTGCCGTCGTCGTCGAAGAAGAGCGACGAGTCGTGGAAGTGGGGCAGACGCGAGTTTAGCGTCCAGCCCTTTGCCGGGTCGTCGGTCTTGTAGACATACGAGCGGTAGGGCTCATCGTTGGGCGAGAACAACGCATAGAAAGTGCCGTTGTGGTAGCGGAGCGACGTTGCCCACTGCCCGCGCCCGTAGACAGTGCCCCCAACCATATCATACTTCGGTGTATCGTTGAGCGTGTCGAAAAGATAAGACACCGTTTCCCAACCGACAAGGTCTTTCGACCGCATCACCGGGCCGCCCGGCATCAGGTGCATGGTGGTGCTGACGAGATAGAAATCGTCGCCAACACGTATCACATCGGGGTCGGGCACATCGGCCCACACCACCGGGTTCCTGAACGTTTCACCCTGTGCCCCGGCTCCTATGGCCGCAAGCACAGACATTAATAAGTAGCTGTTCAAAATTAACCGACACAATAGACCTTGCAGGTGTCCTCTATATCTTTGCCACCATCTTGTGTGCTCTTTCGGGCCGCATACCAAAGTCTCATCGGTCGCGTAGCCCGCTACGCTCTCTCTTCGGACTTTGGCATGCATCTCCGAAATAGCGCACAATTTGATGGCAATTAATTTTGAACACCTACTTAACAGCAATATCTTTTTCATAAACTACTAATGTTTTTCTGTTAATGACATATAAACCATACTGCCGACAGGCGCCCGCCATAGCCCAACCAGTAGCCGGCGATTGGCAATGGTAATCGCGCATGTCGAAATGGTCGCCATTGTCGTTTTCGGGAATGCCAGACTCCCTGTCGTGCGACGGGTAGATGTACAGCTTGCCATTGAACACATGGGCGGAAGGGTCGGCCATGTAGTCACCCGGGAAAATGTATCTTGATGCTTTCATATCTTTGTTTATTAATCGGTTTGTCATTAAGGATGTCCGCCGACGGGGCGCAAGCCATTGGGGGCGAAGACTGCCGCCGGCGCGCTAAGCCATCAGTCGCGGCCCTCCCAAAGCTCAATGATCTTACTTACCACGGGCTTCTCTGCGTAATTCCTGTCGAAGAACAGCGGGTAGTTTGTGCGCCCGTGCACGGGGAAGTCGTTGAGCCATGAATCGCGGTCGCTAATGCCCCACAGGGTGATGCGGCTCATCTGGTGGCGGTGGCGGCGGTATATGCTGAAGAGTTCGAGGTAGCGTTGCTCAAACTTGCGGTATATGCTGTCGGGCAATGCCTCTGGATATGGATTGAGCCGCTTATGGTATTCAAAGTCCTGCTCTATGCGGGCCCCGCTGAACCCTTTGGGAGAAGGCAGCACATTGAGGTCGAGCTCTGTCACCATAACCTTCACGCCGCAGGCGGCGAAAGAGTCGATGCTGGCCTCATAGGCTGAAAGGTCGGGGTAGTCGAGGCCGTTGTGGCTCTGCATGCCAACGGCATCAATGCGGACGCCCTTCGACTTGAGCCACCTGACCAACCGGCATACGGCATCGCGCTTTGCGGGGTTGGATAGCGAATAGTCGTTGTAATACAACTCTGCGCCCGGGTCGGCCTCGTGGGCTGCACGGAAGGCAATCTCGATGAAATCCTCGCCAATGATGCTATAGAACGGCGACTTGCGGAACGAACCGTCGTCCTCTATGGCCTCGTTAACCACATCCCAGCCGCGCACCTTGCCCTTGAAGTGGCCAACCACCTTCTTTATGTGTCGCCGCATGCGCCCTACGAGCACGTCGCGGGTTACTGTCCGCCCGGCCTTGTCCTTGAAAAACCATCTCGGAACTTGCGAATGCCACACAAGGCAGTGGCCTGTCAGCGTCTGGTTGTTGTCGCGGGCAAAAGCGACAAGGCTGTCGGCCGCGCCAAAATAAAACTTGCCCTCACGGGGTTGTAAGTTCTCTGACTTCATGCAGTTCTCGGCCACAACACTGTTAAAGTGCTTCCGCACAATGGCGGTAGCCTCAGGCACACCGCCCGACGACTGCCACTTTTTCAAGGCAACGCCTATCAGCATGTCTTTGCCAATGACATCTTTCAGGCCTTGGGCATGCAATGAAGCTGCCTGCAATAGCGCGGCAAGAGCCGCAATCATAAGTCTTTTCATCAACGGTTATGGATATAATGATTAATAATTTAATGTTTCGCCACGGTTAATGAGCCAGACGACGCCACCGGCACTGGGCGCAGCTACTGCCTCTGCCGCCTTTCGGCAAGCTCTGACTGCATTTTCTCGTTAAACTGCTTTGTTATCGGATAGTAGCAAACTGCCACGACGCCTATGCAGAAAAGCAAGGCCGGTATGATGCTCGAAGCAATCTGTATGCCAGTAACGGCGTCGGCACTCTGACCGGTAGAACCGCCAGACCGGAAGCCGAACATCGATAGGACAAGCCCGGCAAAGGCCCCTCCGAGTCCGAGGCCTGACTTTAGGGCAAACACCACGCCGGAGAAGCAAAGTCCCGTGGCACGGCGGTGGTTGACATACTCTATATGGTCGGCCACGTCGCCAATCATTGCCCAAAGCAGCGGAACCGTAGGGGCGTAAGCCAGCGACTTGAGCACGCACAGCACAAACATGAAGCGGACATCTGAAGGTTGCGGCAAATAGAACATGGCCGTGAATACTGCCGTGAGCGAGAGGCAGACGATGAAGGTTTTCTTCTTGCCGTATCTGTTTGCCAGAAAGGCCGAAAGGGGTATCACACCTATGAATTGAACTATGGCCCCAACCATGTTGAACAGAGAGAAGCCTATGGCATAAGCGTCCGACTCGCTGTGGGCCACGAGGTTGAAGGCTTCGAGCAGCGAGCGCCACCCACGGCCACCGCCTGCGGAAGCCACCAGTCCGATGTCGTCGATGAAGACGTAGAGGGCGCCCTGGTCGACATACGACTGGAAATAAAAGCTCATGGCAGAGCCCCACATGGCAAGCGTGATGAAGACAAACAGGGTGAGTACGAACATTGAGCGCCACGACACGCTGGCGACAAGCTCACGCACATCCTCGCGTATGTTGGGCTTCTGATGGGGCGGCGGCGCTATGCGCTCACGGGCAGACAAGAAAGTGACGATGAAGCACACCAGGCACACTGCGGCAAAAAGGCCGATGGTGCAGAGCCAGCCGTGGCGGTCGTCACCTCCGCCAAACTTTGACACGAGCGGAAGGGTGAGGCCCTGTACGACAAACTGGGCAATGGTGCTGCCCACAAACCTTATACTGGTGATGCTGGTGCGCTCGCGTATGTCGCCCGTCATCACTCCGCCCAACGATGAATAGGGCGTGTTGTTAAACGAATACATTGTCATGAGCAGCACATAGCTCACGGTGGCATAAACCGCCACCAACCACTTGTCTTCTATGCCGGGATTCCAGAATGCCAGCACATAGAACACGCAGAAAGGCACCGACGTCCATAGCACCCACGGACGGTACTTGCCCCATCTGGTTTCGGTGCGGTCGGTGATGATTCCGACGGCTGGATCGACAAAGGCGTCGGCAATGCGAGCAACAAGCAACACACTGCCGGCAATGGCACCGTCAAGCCCGAAGATGTCGGTATAAAACTTCAGCTGGAATATCATCATCATCTGGAATACCAGATTGGCGGCCACGTCGCCCAATGAATAGCCAACCTTCTCACGCAGTGTGATTTTGGAATCTGTCATTATTACACGTCAAAAGTTTAAATTATCTGCATGCAAAATTAATAAAAACCTTATTGTCTTATTTCTCCTCATGTTGCATAGACTTCGCTTGGCGTTTCATCATGGAATAATCATTCCGTAAATCGCTTCTGGCAATGCCTGTACACAAAAGAAAGGACACGCGCCAAGCACACCCCCACCCCACATCTTATGATATATAAGCCACTGCCCCACCGGCGGCAGTGGCATCATGCGGTTGCGCGGCCTGCATGAGCCGACTGCATACAGCCTCTGCCACAACGCCACCGCCAGAATAGCCCCATGGGCAAACAAAGGGAGCCCCTCTGCATGTATATCACACCAGCCCCAATCCAAACAAACAGATGGCACAGGAATGCTAACGTGCAACGGACACGCTGCCAAAACAAAAAAAATCATGCTATGTGAACGCCAGGCCGCGTGTGCCAAAATGGCAGTCGGCAGATAGCATGGCATACTATGCCCTACGTTTGGCACGTGCTTTGCTACACTTTAAGCGGATTGCAATGCAGTCCACAACATAAAATCACTTAACAAGAATAATAATAAAAAGAATAAAGATATGGGAAAGATTATTGGAATTGACTTGGGTACAACAAACTCATGTGTTGCCGTCTTCGAAGGCAACGAACCTGTAGTGATAGCTAACAGCGAAGGCAAGCGCACCACCCCGTCTGTAATCGGTTTCGTAGAAGGCGGCGAGCGCAAGGTGGGCGACCCCGCCAAGCGCCAGGCCATCACCAACCCGAAGAACACTGTATACAGCATCAAGCGCTTCATGGGTGAGACATGGGCACAATGCGAAAAGGAGGTGAGCCGCGTGCCGTTTACCGTTGTCAATGAAGGCGGATATCCACGTGTAGACATCGACGGCCGTAAGTATACCCCGCAGGAAATATCGGCCATGGTTCTGCAGAAGATGAAGAAAACCGCCGAGGACTACCTCGGACAGGAAGTGACCGACGCTGTAATCACCGTTCCGGCATACTTCTCTGACTCACAGCGCCAGGCCACAAAAGAGGCAGGCCAGATTGCCGGACTCAATGTGCGCCGTATTGTCAACGAGCCTACGGCTGCCGCATTGGCCTACGGCGTTGACAAGGCAAACAAGGACATGAAGATTGCTGTATTCGACCTCGGTGGCGGTACATTCGATATCTCTATACTGGAGTTTGGTGGCGGTGTGTTTGAGGTGCTCTCTACCAATGGTGACACTCACCTCGGTGGTGACGACTTCGACCAGGTAATCATCGACTGGCTGGTACAGGAGTTCAAGAACGACGAAGGTGCCGACCTCACAACCGACCCGATGGCAATGCAACGCCTGAAGGAAGCTGCAGAGAAGGCAAAGATAGAGTTGTCAAGCTCTACTTCTACGGAAATCAACCTGCCGTATATCATGCCGGTAGGCGGTGTTCCCAAGCACTTGGTAAAGACGCTTACACGCGCAAAGTTCGAGCAATTGGCCCACAGCCTCATCCAGGCTTGCCTCGTGCCATGCCAGAACGCCATACGCGACGCCAAGCTGACAACTGCCGACATTGACGAAGTAATACTCGTAGGTGGCTCAAGCCGTATACCCGCCGTGCAGACATTGGTTAAGAACTATTTCGGAAAAGAGCCGTCAAAGGGTGTAAACCCCGACGAGGTTGTGGCTGTTGGCGCTGCCATACAGGGTGCCATCCTCAACAAAGAAGGCGGTGTGGGCGACATTGTATTGCTCGACGTTACTCCGCTGACGCTCGGTATCGAGACAATGGGCGGCGTGATGACCAAGCTCATCGAAGCCAACACTACCATACCGTGCAAGAAGAGCGAGGTGTTCTCTACAGCCGCCGACAACCAGACAGAAGTGACAATCCACGTGTTGCAGGGTGAGCGCCCCATGGCTGCACAGAACAAGAGCATCGGCCAGTTTAACCTGACAGGCATCGCACCGGCTCGCCGTGGCGTTCCGCAGATCGAGGTAACATTCGATATCGATGCTAACGGCATTCTGAAGGTGTCGGCAAAGGATAAGGCAACTGGCAAGGAACAGGCTATCCGCATAGAAGCTTCGTCTGGCCTGAGCAAGGAGGAGATTGAGCGCATGAAGGCTGAAGCGGAGCAGAACGCAGAGAATGACAAGAAGGAGCGTGAGCGCGTCGACAAGATGAATCAGGCTGACTCTATGATTTTCACCACAGAGAACTTCCTGAAAGATAACGGCGACAAGATACCTGCCGACCAAAAAGCTCCCGTGGAGAGCGCACTGCAACAGTTGAAAGACGCCCACAAGAGCGGCGACATCACGGCCATCGACAACGCCATCAACAACTTGAACACCGTAATGCAAGCCGCAAGCGCTCAGATGTACCAAAACGCTGGCGCACAGCCTAATGCAGGAAACCAGCAAGCCGGCGGCCAACAGGCTCAAGACAGCAACTCAAAAACCGACGACAACATACAAGACGCCGATTTTGAGGAAGTTAAGTAAGGCTGATAAAAAGAAATAAACAATAATAAGCGAATCGGTG
>ERZ779877.1925-NODE-1925-length-16299-cov-4.256279_pt1 | contig 16299 bp, 13 predicted proteins | sample MGYA00511556_ERZ779877 | MGnify/ENA primary metagenome ERZ779877 (study PRJEB29588, sample SAMEA2159338) | human gut metagenome | biome: human gut; feature: human-associated habitat; material: faeces | place: Denmark | collected 2008/2010 ...
AGCGTCACGATGATCGGCAGGAACGACAGCACGCTCCCGACCCCGGCGAAGATACCGTCGATCACCAGCGAGTGGACGACCGGGTTTATCCCATACGCCGTAAGTCCACGGTCGACAAGGCCGGTCAGCGCGTCGATACCGAGGCTCAGCCAGTCCGACAGCGCCGAGCCGATGACATTGAAGGTGAGGTAAAAGATCAGGAACATTATCGCAAGAAAAGTCGGGATCGCCGTATACTTTCCGGTGAGCACCCTGTCCATGCGCACCGAGCGCGCGTGCTCCCGGCTCTCGTGGCATTTCACAACGGTCTTTGAAACGACGCCCTCAATGAAGCTGTAGCGCATATCGGCAAGGGCGGCGTTGCGGTCAAGCCCGGACTCGCTCTCCATCTGCACGATGCAGTGCTCCAGCAGCTCCCGCTCGTTCTCGTCCAGCTCCAGCCTGCCGGCAAGCTCCGGGTCACCCTCGATGAGCTTCGCCGTGCAGAAGCGGGAGGATACGCCGAGCCTGTCGGCATGATCCTGAATGAGATGGATGACCGCGTGGATGCAGCGGTGGACAGGCGAATCGTCCGCGCAGAAGTCCGTCACTCCGGGCAGCGCCTTTTTCCGCGCGGTGTCGACTACGCGGTCGATAAGCTCGGACACGCCCTCGCCCTTCACGGCGCTGATGGGCACGACCGGTACGCCGATGAGACGGCTGAGCTGCTGCACATCGACCGTGCCGCCGTTTGCGTAGACCTCGTCCATCATGTTGAGCGCGATGACCGTCGGCACACGCAGTTCGAGAAGCTGGAGCGTAAGGTAGAGGTTGCGCTCGATATTCGTCGCGTCGATTATATTGATGATGCAGTCGGGCTTCTGGTTGATGATGAAGTCGCGCGAAACTATCTCCTCCTGCGTATACGGGCGCAGGGAGTATATGCCCGGCAGGTCGACCACAGAGCAGTTCTTCACTCCCTTTACCTCGCCGGACTTCTGCTCGACTGTGACGCCGGGGAAATTGCCGACGTGCTGGTTCGAGCCGGTCAGGGCATTGAAGAGCGTGGTCTTGCCGCAGTTCTGGTTTCCGACAAGCGCAAAGATCATTTTGAACCGACCTCCCGCACCTCTATCTTTTTCGCGTCCTCGATGCGCAGCGTCAGCTCATAGCCGCGCACGCGGATCTGTATCGGGTCGCCCATCGGCGCGATCTTCTGAAGCGTGACCTCCGTGCGCGGGATCAGTCCCATGTCCAGCAGGCGGCAGCGCAGCGGCCCCTCGCCGCCGACGGCGGTGATAACGGCGGAAGCGCCGGTCTTAAGCTCATCCAAAGTCATATATGCAGCCCTCGTCTTTATATCCTTTATGTATAATAAGTTAGCCTTAGCTAACTTTGAATGTTATCATCCGCATACGCCTTTGTCAATACCGGAAGAAAATTTCTCTATAAAAGAAAACGCACTCCCCATAACGTACAGGGAGTGCGCAAAAATATCTGCTCAGCTCAGCGCCGAGAACACGCGGGCGATGGGAGAATCGGAGGAGACGACAAGCGTCTTTTCCCCGTCCTTGATGGAATTGCGCGCCATGTCGAGCGCACGCATGAACTCATAGAAGTCCGCTTCCGCCGGGGTATCGTACACCTCGGAGAGGATGCGCATATACTCCGCTTCGCCCTCAGCCTTGAGCTTCTCAGCCATTGCGTTTGCCTCAGAGAGTGTTATCTGCACGGTCTTGTCCGCTTCGTTGCGGATCTGCTTTGCCTCGGCTTCGCCCTCGGCGGAGAAGGACGCGGCGATGTTCCCGCGCTCGGAGATCATGCGCTCGTACACGGCGGCCTTGTTCTCGTCCGGCAGGTCGAGCCGCTTCGTCTCGATGGCGAGCACGGTTATGCCGTAGGCGTCGAAGGTGTCGCCGACGTTGTCCATTATCTTCTGAGCAAGCAGCCCGTCGCGCCCGGAGATCACGTTCTCCTGCTTCATGGAGCTGATGACGGTCTTGAGGCTGTTATAGACAATGGTGTCGATACGGTACTCGGCGTTTGCGATGTTGCCGGAGAGGGTCTTGATAAACAGCAGAGGATCGTCAATGCGCCAGAGCACGAAGCTGTCGGCGACCATGGATTTCTTGTCGCTCGTGATAACATCGCTCACGGCAAGGTCATAGAGCATCTCGGTCTTGGGCAGGGTGCTGACCGACTGGATAAACGGCAGCTTCATGCTCAGTCCCGGCTCGTCCACGACCTTGACCACCGCGCCGAACTGGCGCACGATGGTGTATTCATTCGGCTGGGTCGTATAGAAGCAGCCGCCGAAGAGTATGACCGCCGCGATCACCGCGATTATCGGGAGTATTATTTTCTTTTTCATCAGTTTTCTCCTCCCATGTCGACACTGGCAAAGGGGCTCAGCGGAAGCGCGGTCTGCACGCCGGTGTTCTCATCGACGATATAGAGCTTTATGCCGGGCAGTATCTCCTCCATCGCCTCGTAATAGAGCCGCTGCTTTGTTATGAGCGGGTACTTTTCATATTCGTCAAACAGCGATTTGAAGCGCGCGGCCTGACCGTTGGCCTCGTTTATCTTGCTTTCCTTGTAGCCTTCGGCGCTCTTGATGATCTGGTCGGCGTCCGCGTTCGCGGCGGGGATGACCTCGTTTGCGTACTTGCGGGCGTTGTTCACCGCGGTGTCGGCCGACTGCTTGGCTGTCTCGACCGCGGTAAAGGCCTGCTGCACCTCGACCGTGGGCGGCTCCGCGTCCTGAATGGTGATGTTCGTAAGCTGCAGGCCGATGTCCTCGCTTTCGAGCCGCGTCACGACCTTCTGCTTTATCGCAGCCTGTATCTCGCTCTTGCCGGTGGTGATGACGCTGTCGACATCATAGAGCCCTATTGTGTCGCGGATATAGCTCTGGCAGAGCATGCGCAGGATATCGAGCGGGTCGCTGGAATTATAGAGGAATTTTATCGGGTCGGTCACCCTGTATTCCACATAAAAGTCCACGTTCACAAAGTTATAATCGTAGGTGATCATGAGCGATTCGTCCTCGACCTCCGAACCGTCCGTGCGGTAGCCGAGGGGGAAGCCCTGTATGGTCTTTGCGACCTTGGTGACGCGCTGGATATACGGGATCTTCAGCTTTAGTCCGGAGCTTGAGACCATGCTGGGCTTGCCGAAGGTCGTAATAACGGCGTACTGATCCTCCTTGAGCGTATAGAAGGAATCGAGCGCCGTTATCACCAGCAGCACCGCCAGCAGGATAACGAGCAGACGCTTTGCGGGCAGCTGTATGCGCTTTTTCGGCTTGGGCTCCGGGCCGCTGCTGTAGCTGCCGTCGTTGGTAAAATTCATATCTGTCCCCTTTCATGTCTTTGCGACTGTTTATACTTTGATTATACAGTATCATTGCCGGTGCGGTAAAGCAGATTTTCATGCCCTGATGCAATGTTAACAGAATGTTCCATTTTATTTTAGGTTCGCTTAAGATTTCAGGCCTACAATTTCTCATTGTTGGAAACCATGCAAAGGAGCTGATTTTTTTTGATAGAAGTAAAGCATCTGACAAAGCTCTACGGTGAACACACGGCTGTGTCGGATCTGTCCTTCACGATTGAGGACGGTCGCATATACGGCTTTCTCGGCCCGAACGGCGCGGGCAAGTCCACGACCATGAACATTATGACCGGCTGCCTTGCCGCCACCTCCGGCGATGTGAGCATCGACGGACACGATATCTTCGAGGACGCGAACGAGGCCAAAAAGCTCATCGGCTATCTCCCGGAGCAGCCGCCGCTGTACATCGACAGCACGCCGAGGGAGTACCTGCAATTTGTCGCCGAGGCAAAGCGCGTCGCCAAGAGCGATATCAAGCGGCAGATCGCACAGGTTATGGAGGTCACGCAGATCACCGACGTGGCAGACAGGCTCATCCGCAATCTCTCGAAGGGCTACCGCCAGCGCGTCGGTATTGCGCAGGCACTGCTCGGAAACCCGAAAGTCATCATCCTTGATGAGCCGACGGTCGGCCTCGACCCGAAGCAGATAGTCGAGATACGCGAGCTTATAAAGAGCCTCGGGCGCGAGCACACCGTCGTCCTCTCAAGCCACATTCTCTCCGAGGTTCAGGCCGTGTGCGACACGGTGCTGATAATCTCCAAAGGCTGCCTTGTCGCCTGCGACACACCGGAGAACCTTGAAAAGCTCTTCGCCGGCAAAGCGCGCATCGAGCTTGACACCGACGCTGACAAGGCCAAGGCGCTGGAGCTTGCCGGCACCCTTCACGGCGTCACGAAGATAGACGCGCAGCCGCACGACAATGGCTGCCGCCTGACGATAGAGCTGTCCGGGGACGACACCGGCAGCGTCTGCCGTGAGCTTTCGCTCCGCTTCGCGGGTGCGGGGCACGCGATACTCCAGATGACCACCGCCAAGGCAAGCCTTGAGGATATCTTCATCGAGCTTACCGACGGAGAAAAGGAGGCGGATAAAGCATGAAAGCCGTATTCCGGCGTGAGCTGTCCTCATATTTCACGGGGCTTTCGGGCTATGTGTTCGGCGCGTTCCTGCTGCTGTTCGCGGGGATATACACCATGGCCTACAACATCAGAGCCGCCGTCAGCAATTTTGAATATGTGCTGAGCAGCATGTCGTTTATCTTCCTTGTCATCGTCCCTATACTCACGATGCGCGTGTTCGCCGAGGAGAAGCGGCAGAAGACCGATCAGCTCCTCTATTCCCTGCCGCTTACGATGACCGAGGTCGTGATGGGCAAATACCTCGCGATGCTCGTCATGTTCCTGATCCCGCTGTGCATCATCGGCGTATACCCGGCGGTGCTCTCTCACTTCGGCAAGGTGAACCTCGCCGCGGCCTACGGCGCGCTCGTCGGCTTCTTCTTCCTCGGTGCGGCGCTGCTCGCTGTCGGGGCGTTCATCTCCTCGGTCACGGACAGTCAGGGCGTCGCGGCGGGGCTGTGCTTTGCGGCGCTGCTCGTGAACTACTTCCTCGCGAGCTTATCCAGCTTCTTTTCGTCCACAGCCTTCGCGTCCTTCGCGGCGCTGACCTTTGCCGTGGCGGCGCTGGCGCTGATATTCTATCTGATGACCAAGAGCGGTTTTGCCTCGGCGGTCATCTTCATCGCGTCCGAGGTGCTCGTCTTTGTGTTCTACACATTCAAGAAAGACAGCTTCGAGGGACTGTTCCCGAATATACTCTCAAGCCTGTCGCTCTTCGCGCGCTTTGAGCAATTCGTGAGCGGCATCTTTGATGTGACCGCGATAGTGTTCTATATCACCGTGGCCGCCGTGTTCCTGTTTCTCAGCGTACAGGCCATGGAAAAGAGGAGGTGGAGCTGATGAAAAAGAACGATACCGCAAATCGCCCGTTCTCCTCGCTGAATACCCGCAGCTTCCACGCGGGCGGCTACAGCGTCGCGGCGGCGGTGATAGTGCTGGCGATAGCCGTCGCGGTGAACGCCCTCGTCGGCAATCTCCCCTCGACATATACGAAGCTCGACACTACCGCAAACGGACTCTACACCGTCTCCGAGCAGACGGAAAAGGTCTTATCCGGGCTGGATGAGGACATTGACATTTACTGGATCGTCCAGAGCGGGTACGAGGACTCGAACATTGCGACGCTCCTTGACCGCTACAGCAGCCTGAGCGATAAAATAAGCGTGACGAAAAAGGACCCGGATGTTTACCCGACCTTCGCCAAGCAGTATTACGACGGGCAGCTCTACAACAACTCCCTCGTCGTCTGCCGCGGCGACCGTTACCGCTACATTGACTACAACAGTATCTACGAATACGATTATTCCGATTACTATTCCGGCGGTTCAGTCAGCCAGAACTTCGCCGGTGAGGGTGAGCTCACAAGCGCCATCAGCTACGTCGTGAACGACGCCATGCCGACGCTCTATATCCTCAGCGGGCACGGCGAAGCGGAGCTGAGCTCCACGTTCAAGACCGCGATTGAGAAGCAGAATATCCAGACCGAGAGCCTGTCCCTGCTGACGGTCGAGGCCGTACCGGAGGACGCGGGGGCGCTGCTCATAAACACCCCGCAGAGCGATATCTCCGAGGACGAGGCGCAGAAAATTGCGGATTATCTCGCCTCCGGCGGCAGGCTGATGCTCGTCACCGACCCGCCGAAGGACGGGGCGCTCACGAACCTTGAAGCGCTCATGGCGGGCTACGGCGTCGAAGCCGTCGACGGAATCGTCGTTGAAGCAAACCAGAATAACTACGCATGGGGTACGCCCTATTACCTGCTGCCCGACCTCAAGAGCCACAGCATCACCGAACCGCTCATTGACGGCGGCTACTATGTGCTGCTGTCCATCGCGCATGGACTGCGCGTGAGCGACGCTCTGCCCGACGGCGTGACGGTCGATACCCTGCTCAGTACCTCCTCTTCCGCGTACTCCAGGGCCGCGGGCTATGACAGCACTACCTACGAAAAAGAGGACGGCGACATTGACGGCGCTTTCGCGCTGGGCGCTGCCGTCACCGCCGAGAACGACGACGGCAGCACGGCGCAGATAGTCTGGGTATCCTCGGGCGCGCTGCTGGATGAGCAGAGCAGCTCGATGGTCTCGGGCGGAAACCTCGACCTGTTTCTCAACGCTATCAGCTGGATGTGCGGCCATGAGGACGGCATATCCATCCATTCAAAGAGCATGAACTATGAATACCTCACGATAAGCAGCTCAAGTGCCTCGGTGATGACCGCGGTCATTATCTGGCTGATCCCGGCGCTGTTCCTCGGTACAGGCGTCTGTGTATGGCTCAGAAGGAGGCGCAAATGAAAAGGGCAAAGAAACTGCTTATTCTCCTCGGTGTGCTCATCGTGGTGTGCGCCGCGGCCTTTGCCGCGTCAAAGCTGAACCCGGAGCTGAACACCGGTAATGACGACACCGACGGCTCCGCCGTGTTCACGCTCGATGCCGACTCCGTGACCGCGCTGAGCTTCAAGTACACGGGCAGCCTCAGCTTTGAGCACGATAATGGCACATGGTACTCCAATGACGATCCTGACTTTCCGCTTGACAGCTCGCGCATTGACCGCATGGTGAGCGCCATCAGCAGCATCAGTGCCGAACGCACGATAGACCAGCCCGCCGCGCTCTCTGAGTACGGGCTGAGTGACCCGATATGTCAGGTGACTGTCGATACCGGCAGCGGCGAACAGTCGGTGCTCTCCTTCGGCAATGAAGCGGAGCTCGGCGGCAGCCGCTACATGTCCATCGGTGACGGCAAGGTGTACCTTGTCGACAAGAACATCATCGACAGCTTTGGCTGCGCTCTTTATGATCTCGTCACCAAGGAGCTGCTGCCGGACATGAGCAATATCGTGAGCTTCACGGTCGAGTCCGGTGACAGTCACTACGAGCTTGACTATATCGAAAACAGCGGGCTTGCCTACAGTGACGGCTACGTCTGGTTCTATAAGGATGGGGACGATTACCTGACGCTCGACACTGCCCTGACGAATGCTTTCACCGGCAAGATAACCGGGCTTGCATGGGGCGAGTGTGTCAACTACAAGGCAAACGACGATGACCTCAAGGCCTACGGTCTGGCAGAGCCCACGGCCGTTGTCAAGGTGGACTACATCGAAAGCTCCGAGGTCGCCACAAACATTACCGACAGCGACGGCAACACTATATACGACACTCAGGAGACCGAGCACACTTTCAGGCTTGAGATAGGCAGCTATATTGACGATAAGTGCTATGCCCGCATTGCGGGCTCTCAGATGGTGTACCTCATCGACGGCACGATCTGCGATAATCTCCTACATGCGACGTACGAATCTCTCCAGCCGGACGAAGTCCTCGACATGGATTGGGGCACTGTTGACTCCGTAGATATCGACCTGCCCGGTGATTCCGCTTCCTTTACGAAGAGCGAGAACGCCGACGGTGAGACCGTATGGCTGCTTAACGGCGAGGGGAAGGATCTTCAGCCGATCCTCGACCGGCTCAATGAAATGCTCCCGAGCGACAGCGGCAGCGAGAAGGAGCCCGACATGAGCATGCTCCTGCGCTTTACCTTCCACCGCAATACGGATAAATTCAAGACCGTCGTGCTCGAGTTTTACGATTACGACAGCGGCAACTGCCTTGTCTCTATCGACGGCACGGCACGGCTCCTCGTCTCGCGCTCTGACCTCAGCGCACTGCTTGAGAGCGTCCGCGCGCTGCTGTGATAAAAGAGATCTCTGCGCCAAAAGAACAAGTAAATCAAAAAGCACCGGGCTGGATCAGTCCGGTGCTTCTTCTATTATCCGCATTTATGTCTGCTCATACGCCATCTGCGCCGCGCCCCAAAGAGCGTCATGCGCGGGAGGAACGATCTCAGCCGTGCTCTCCAGCTCACGGCGGACAATGCCGCTATATACGTTATCCGACGCGAGCAGGCCGCCGAGGAGCGCCGTGCGCGGTCTTGCCATGCCGAGCCGCCGGGACAGTGCCTGCACCAGTTCGCTCAGTTCCCGAGCCTCGCGGTGAAGGATCTCAAGGCTCGTCCCGTCACCGGCGGAAGCGCAGTCTATTACGGTCTCTGCAAACGCCGCGATATCCGCCTTGCCGGCCTTACTGTATACATACTCTATAAGCTCTCCGATACCTTGTGGGAAACGGCCAAGCACCGCGCGGCTCAGCGCGCTCGGCTCGCTGCGTCCGTCGGCACTGCGCACAGCCTCCCGCAGGGCATCGCGCCCGATGGCGTAGCCGCTGCCGGCATCGTCGAGAATATGCCCGTATCCGCCGCAGCGCGCCGATACGCCGTTACTGTTGACGCCGAAGCATATCGACCCCGTGCCGGCGATGAGGACACAGCCCGCGCCGTCCATCGCGCCGCGCAGTGTGATCTCATGGTCGCCGCAGAGGCGCAGTACGCCGCGGAAATGCGCAAGCTCAAGCTGCCGGTGTATTATCCGCTCTGTCTGCGGAAGCGACAATCCCGCTGCACCGATGCACAGCGCGGCGCACCCGCTCATATCCCCGCAGGCGGCAAACACCTCATCAAGGCGCGCGTTGAAAGCGTCCGCGCCGATGGCGGAGATGTTGAACGCGCCGAAGCTCTCACGGCGGATAAAGCTATTATCCGCATCACGTATTTCAAGGCGCGTCGATGTGCCGCCGCCGTCTATTCCAGCAATGAACATATCTCTCCCGCTCCTCACAGTCTGACGGGCATCACGCCGCCGCATTCCCCGCCGGAGAATACCTCGGAGAGCGCGGCGAGGCTGTCTGCCGTATAGTCCCACGCCGCGACACGGTGTATGCCGCGCGGGAGCATGGCAAGGTCATAGGGATTTCTCAGGGCGGCGACGGTCATGTCATGCCCCGACGCAGCCAGTGCGCGGGCAAGGGCGAGCTGCCCCTCATAAATATGGGCACTGCACGTTGACATTATTATGCTGCCGCAGCCTCTGGCAGCCTCAACGATGCGCGCGATCTCCGATGCGTCTGGGTCAAGCGGGCAGGTGACATATTTCCCGCCGAAGCGGCGGTGCATATACTCCGCGAACGGGAGTGCGTCTGCGCTGTCATTCGCCGCCTGAGTGACACGGTAATCGGCGCAGCCGCAGAAGAAGGTATTCTCATCCGCGCGGCTGACAGCGCCGTCGAGCGCGGTTATGGCGCGGCGGGAAATATCCCGCGCTGCGGCAAAGTCCTCCGGGCGGCCGCACAGCTCGGGTTCCGCGTCCGCAAAGGCATACTTTGCCTTTGCGCTGAGGATGCGATCAACGCTCTCTGCCATATCCGCTCCGTCAAATTCGCCGCGTCCGGCGGCGGCAAGCACTGCCGCGGCACTCTCGCGCTGGAGAGCGATATCGCTGCTCACGAAGACGACATCCACTCCGGCACGGAGCGCGGCTACGGTGCCGTTCGCGGTACCGTAGTGGCTGCGTATCGCGTCCATCACCATGCAGTCGGAGAGCGTCAGACCATTGAAGCCAAGCCGCCCGCGCAGTATGCCGCGCATGATCGTGGCTGACATCGTCGCGGGGACGTTTTCTTTCTCGATCTGAGGAAAGAGGATGTGGCTGCTCATGATGGCAGGGATGCCCGACTCTATCGCGGCGCGGAACGGCAGAAGCTCGGACTCCTCAAGCTCCGCAAGCGGCTTGTCTATGCACGGCAGGCCAAGGTGAGAGTCGACCGCGGTATCGCCGTGGCCGGGAAAGTGCTTGCCGCAGCAGAGAACTCCCGCATCGGCATATCCGCGCACGGCCTCGCGGGCAAGCGCGGCGACGCGCGCGGCGTCACCGCCGAAGCTGCGCACCCCGATAACGGGGTTGCGGCGGTTGCTGTTGACGTCCAGCACGGGCGCAAGGTTGAAGTTCACGCCCACGCCGCGCAGCTGGCGCGCGGTTATCGAAGCGGCGGGATAGGCATCCCCGATGCGCCCCGTCGCGGCGATGGCCATGTTGCCCGGAACGTTCACCGCGTCTGGCGCAAGGCGCGTGACCATGCCGCCCTCCTGGTCGATCGTGATGAAAGCCGGGTGCCCGGTCTCGGCGGTAATGAGCGACTGGAGCTCCCGGCAGAGCCGGCGGAGCTGGTCGTTGTTTTCAATATTCCGTCGGAACAGTATGACATTGCCGATCTTATATTCGCGCACGAGCGCGGCAAAATTCTCAGGGATGCACGCGCCTTCAAAGCCGAAGGCGAGCCGCTGCCCAAGCAAAATTCTGTTCATGTTCTTCTCCTTATTCGTATCTATGCTTACCATCAGTTGACAAACACTGTTCAGCGTAATAAACTTTAAACCAATATCTGCCGCGTTGAGCGGCGAGTCTGGGGGATATATGGAGCATCCGATAGAAGCGCTTATAAACAAGCCGTCCCGCCTCGTCATCGGCTTCATGTCCGGCACAAGCGCCGACGGCATAGATGCAGTCCTTGCCGAGATGCACGGGCACGGCACGGCAACGCGCGTGAAGCAGCGCGATTTTGTGTTCATTCCGTTCGCGACAGAGGTCCGCGCGGAGATACTGCGCCTTGCAAGCGGCGGCAGCGCCGCGGCGGCGGATTTCTGCCGCATGAACTTCCTTTTAGGCGAGCTTTACTGTGAGGCCGGACGCGAGCTCTGCCGCCATGCAGGAGTCAGCAAAGCGGATATCGACCTCATCGGCAATCACGGGCAGACGTTCTGGCACATACCGGATGAGGAGGAATACCTTGGTCATAGGCTGCGCAGCACGCTCCAGTTAGGTGAGGATGCGATGCTCGCAGAGGAGTTCTCCTGCCCGGTCGTCGGGGACTTCCGCGTAAGAGATATGGCGGCGGGCGGGCTCGGCGCGCCGCTCGTGCCGTATACGGAGTTTCTGCTCTACCGCAGCGAGACAGAGTGCGTCGCCCTGCAGAACATCGGCGGGATAGGAAACATCAGCTTTCTCCCTGCCGGGTGCGGGCTGGACGACGTCCTCGCGTTTGACACGGGTCCGGGCAACATGGTCATGGACGCTGTCACAGCGCGCCTGACAGATGGCGCGGCGGCCTACGACGCAGGCGGGGCGCTTGCAGCGCAGGGGCAAGTCAGCGAAAAGCTCCTGCGGCATATGCTGAACGATCCGTACCTTGCACAGCGCCCGCCCAAAACGACAGGGCGTGAGCGCTACGGCGCTGAGTACACAGCGTCGCTCTGCGCATACGCCGGGGCTGAGGGGATTCGGCTTTTGGACGTGCTCGCGACGGCGACGCGCTTTACCGCGGAGTGCATAGCCGCGGCGGTGCGGGACTATGCACCGGAGCCGCCTGCGCGGCTCATCGTCGGCGGAGGCGGCGCGCTGAACGCGGCGCTCATGCAGCACATACGGCAGCTGCTGCCGGTGTGCAGGGTGATGACAAATGAGGAGCTTGGCTTTGACGGCAACGCGAAAGAGGCGCTCGCGTTTGCCATACTGGCAAACGAAGCCATCTTCGCCCACGCGAACAATGTGCCGTCCGTGACCGGGGCAAAGCACCCGGTGGTCATGGGCAAGATAAGTTTATAATATAAGATAAGTCTGTAATTGTCAAAGAGGCTGTAATAGTATGCTATACGCATCGGTTACAGCCTCTTTTATTTATTCAGCGTATTGCGTCCGCGACGCGGCCATCGCTTCTGCCCAGCCGTGCCTCGGCTTCATCTGCACTGACAGAGCACAGCAGCATGACTATCGCGGTCTTGCATTTGTAGCCGCATGCTTCAAGCGCGGCGACGGCAGTCTTTTCATCCGCGCCGGTCGCTTCGCGCACGATGGAGATGCAGCGGTGCACAAGCTTCTCGTTCGAGGGCTTTACATCGACCATGAGGTTGCCGTACACCTTGCCGAGCTTGACCATCGTGCAGGTGGACAGCATATTCAGCACCATCTTCTGAGCCGTGCCGCACTTCATGCGGGTCGAGCCGGTGATGACCTCGGGGCCCGGATCGGGTGAAATGCCGATATCCGCCGCACGCTCTATCGCAGAGCCTGGGCAGCAGGTCAGCCCGATCACGCCCGCGCCCGCATCGCGCGCCGCTTTCATCGCGCCGAGGACATACGGCGTTCTGCCGCTCGCGGCGATGCCGACAAGCGTGTCATTCTCCGTCAGGGCGAGTTTGAGCATATCCTCTTTGCCGAGCTCTGCGCTGTCCTCCGCGCCCTCGACGGCGTTGAAGACCGCGCCTTTACCGCCTGCGATGACCGCCTGCACGGTCTCCGGCGAGACGGAATACGTTGGCGGGCACTCGGAGGCGTCGAGTATGCCGAGCCGCCCGGAGGTACCGCAGCCGCAGTATATGAGACGCCCGCCGCGCTTCATGCGCGCATATATGAGGTCTATGGCGGCGGCGATCTGCGGGCAGACCTTCTCCACAGCGTCGGCAACTTTCTTGTCCTCACTGTTGATGAGGCTGACCATCTCCGCTGTCGTCAGGCGGTCGATATCGCGGCTGCGCGGGTTGCGCCGCTCGGTCGCGAGCTTCGTTATATCGGAAGTATTCATCGATATTTCCCTCTTCTCTCAGCCCTTTACCGCGCCGATCGTCACGCCCTCAAGGAAGTACTTCTGAAGCGCGAAGAAAAGGATGAACATCGGCAGCGCGGAGAGCGTCGCCCCTGCCATCATAGGCGCGAGCAGAGTTTCGTTGGCGAATTTGAAGGTCTTCAGGCCGACCTGGATGGTGTACATATAATCCTTGCTCGTGACAAGGAAGGGCCAGAAGAAGGAGTTCCACGTTGAGAGGAACGTGTTTATCGCCATGACCGCAAGCACTGTCTTTGAAAGCGGCATGATTATCTTCACGAATATACGCAGCTGGCTGCACCCGTCGAGCTTGGCGCTTTCGATGAGCGGCGTGGGAATGCTGGTGAAAAACTGCTTTGCCAGAAAAATATTGTACGACGTGACGACGCCGGGGAGAATGAGCGCGGCATAGGTGTTAGTCATCTTCAGCTTGTTGGCGATGAGGATATAGAGCGGCACCTGCGTCACCTGATATGGGATCATCATTGCCACAAGTATCATGCCGAACAGCCAGCGGCGGCCTTTGAAGTTGATCTTTGAAAAAGCGTAGCCCGCGAGTGAGGCAAAGATGACATTGCCGATGACCGTGAGCGAGGCGACGACAAAGCTGTTCCATATCCAGCGCACGGAATACTTATTGAAGCTGAAAAACGCCTTATACGAATCAAGCGTGAAGCGCCGCGGGATGACGGAGCGCGATGTGCCCGCCGTTGCGACGGCCGGCCCGAACGAGGACATTATCATATAGAATATCGGGAAGATCGCGATCAGCGCAAAAAGGATGAGCATCAGTGCAAGCACAGTGTTGCGGATATAGAGCTTCTTCCTGTCATTGAGATGCTGGGAATAAAGACCAGTTGTCATGGCGCACCTCCTCAGTATTCCACATCCACGCCCATCAGCTTGAACTGGAGCATGGAGATGAGCGCGATAACGATAGCAAGCAGTATGGCCTGGGCGCAGGCGAGACCGAACTTGGAATATTCAAACGCATTCTTATAGATGAGCAGGCCTATCATCGTCGTGCTGTTGTCAGGGCCGCCGCCCGTCATGAGGAAGGCGTTCTGGAACACCTGGAAGGAGCCGATTATTCCCGTCACGAGGAGGAAGAGCGTCGTGGGCTTGACGAGCGGGAACACGATATAGCGGATCTTCTGGAAGAAGGTCGCGCCGTCGAGCTCCGCCGCTTCAAAGTAGCTGTTGTCGATGCCGAGGAGTGCCGCTATGTAGATGATGATATTCGTCCCCTGCCCGGAGAGCAGCGCCATCAGCATCAGCGAGAGCATGGACGTTTTGCTTGATGAGAGCCAGTTCTGCGTCGGCAGCCCGAAGAACGCGAGCACCTGATTGAAAAGCCCGTCCGGCGAAGAGTCATACAGCCACAGCCACACGACAGACAGAGCCACGCCCGAGGCGATGCCGGGGAGATAGTAGATGGACTTGAACACCGACTGCACGCCTTTTTTGAACGGCAGTATCATTATCGCGATAGAAAAGGCTATCAGCAAAGACAGCGGCACAACAACGACGGTATAGACAATGGTGTTTTTGACCGCCTTGAAGAAAAGTGCGCTTTTGAAGCTGTCCGCATAGTTTTTCAGCCCGATGAATTCAGAGCCGAACGGCTTATATTTCAGAAAGCTCGTCTTGACGGCGCTGAGAACCGGGTAGAGCGTGAACACGCAGAAAACCAGCATGGCCACAAATATAAAGGCATAGCCCCACCAGTCGTCATCCTTCAGACGAAAACGGCGGGAGCCCAGCCTCGGGCCACTGTATTTGCTCATAGCCTTTACCTCCGTACTATTAAAATCTGCCCCACCCGGCCGAAGCTGGGCGGGGCAGAAAAATGTATTATCTCGCTTTCGGCGGTGCCAATGGCTTACAGAAGCCCGGTGACGATGCCGTCTGCGCCGAACAGCTCAACGGCGCGCTCGTTGATGGCGTCGAAGACTTCCTGGGCGGTGGCTTCACCTGCGAGCAGGGACTGGAACTTGGGCACTATGACCTCATCCATGATGGTCTTGGCGTTGGCTGCCTGCTCAACGGAAATACCGGCAGGAGGAGCGACGACGAGACCGATCTCACGTGCGGCGCATGCAGCGTTGCCCGCATCGATGCCCTCGGGGCTGACGTAAGCGTCACGGCCGGTCTGGCAGACGGGGTCGAGGAGCAGAGTGGAGTCAACAGCGGCGACGCGCTCGCCGGAGCAGAGGTAATCCATGACGAGGCAGACGTTCTTGAGGTGCTCGTCGGTGGTGTTGTTATTGCGCAGAGCGATGAGACCGTCGACAGTGCCGAAGCAGGACTCAGTCACACCGTCCATGGTGGGCATGGGGAGGAAGACGTAGCTCAGGGGGATGGAGTTCTCAACGGCGGTGCCGTCATTGGCCTCGAGAGCGGCGTTGTTCTTGTTGATGTTGTTCTCGAAAAGGGGCATTGCCTTGCCGAAGATCATGGTCTTGCCCTGCTGGCACATGACCATGCGCTGGCCTGCTTCAACAGCGTAGTTGGGCATATAGCCGGCCTTGGTCATTTCCTCGATGGCGTTGAGGAGGTTGAGCATATTCTCAGAGGTGAAGGCATACTTCAGCTCAGGAGTGAAGGCATTGGTGAGGCCAGCCATAACGCCCATGATGTTGGGAACGTCGGAGGCGGTGACGCCGGAGTTTGCAAACGCGAAGCCGAAGCAGTCGGCAGTGGTGCCGGCCTTGAGGATCTCAAGGAACTCCTCGTAGGTCCAGCCTTCGGTCTGGATCTTTTCGATGTCAGCACCGGCAGCTTCAAGCATCTCGCGGTTGCCGCCGATGGACTGAATGGTTATGTAGAGAGGAAGGCCGTAGGGAGTGTTCTCGATGGACATATAGTCCATTGCGTTCTGGTCATAGTCGGCAAGTCTGTCGGCATCCATGTATGCAGAGATGTCAACACCGAGGCCGAGGTCGACATACTGGCCGATGTTGGAGTAGGATATCTCAGCGATGTCGGGAGCTTCACCGGCATTTGCCATAGTGCTGAGCTTATCATTATGATCGTCCCAAGAGGTCTTGATAACTTCGATCTTGATGTTGGGGTTTTCTTCCATGAACTTGTTGATGACTTCCATGGTGGCGTTGGCGCGCTCATCGCCGCCCCACCAGGCAAAGCGCAAAGTCACCTGTTCATCGCTGGAAGTGGAAGCTGCGGTGCTGGTAGAGGCAGCGCCGCTGGTGCTGTCGGCTGCCGGGGCTGCGCTGCTGGCAGCACTGCCGCCGCATGCGGCCAGAGTCAGCGCCATAGTCAGCGCCAGTGCTAAGCTCAAAAACTTCTTC
>ERZ779877.1929-NODE-1929-length-16266-cov-4.033372_pt1 | contig 16266 bp, 16 predicted proteins | sample MGYA00511556_ERZ779877 | MGnify/ENA primary metagenome ERZ779877 (study PRJEB29588, sample SAMEA2159338) | human gut metagenome | biome: human gut; feature: human-associated habitat; material: faeces | place: Denmark | collected 2008/2010 ...
TGACCACCAATGTGGAGAATCTGTTCGTTGCCGGTGAAGCCGTGGGCGGTATTCACGGGCGGAACCGTTTGATGGGCAATTCGCTTTTGGACATCATCGTTTTCGGCAGAAGCGCCGGCAAGAACGCCGCCGCCAAAGCCCAAAAAACCAAAGTCGGAAAATTGACTCTTGACCACATAACAGCATTCGCCAAAGAACTGGAAAATGCGGGCATCGTGACCGACCGGCAATCTCCGATTCTCTTGCCGCACTACACACACGGCAACCCACATTTTGGTGAGAAATAAGGGAGGCTCGAAGTGATAGACTATATTGGAGGTATGCTCGGCTCGTGGCTGAGCACCATCTTCTTCATCTTTGTAATTGCAGCTCTCGGCTACCTCATCGGCGGCATCGATCTGTCGGCGCTCAACATCACGCTCAGCCCCGCCGTGCTGGATGAGGCTGGCGAGGTGGTCAAGGACGCGGTCGTCATCGGCATCGGCACGTTCCTGACGACGGTCATTGATTTTATTCTCGTCGCGTTCGTCGTCTTCCTGGTGGTCAAGGCGTTCAACACCGCGAAGAAGAAGCTCGAAAAGCCCGCCGAACCGGAGACGCCGCCCGAAGAGCCGGAGCCCACAAAAGAAGAGCTGCTGCTTACCGAAATCCGCGACCTTCTCAAGAAGCAGTAACGACATCATTCATGGCGTTTCGACAATTTTACCAAAATATGTCGGAAAATGTCCAAAAATTCATGTCTGAAAGGGCTGTTTTGGGCGTTTTTCGACATTCTTTTTTGTTGCATTTTTCGGCAAAATCCGATATGATGAGCATACAAATATTACCGGTTTTATCCCGCATGAAACCGGCGGATTCTAATCCCTATACGATAAAAACAAGAAGGATAAAGGGGGAACCTGACATGCAGGACACACTGGAATCCAAACTCGAACTGTTCAATTCCTTTTCCCAGCCGGTCATTCTGGTACGGGAGGGCAAGGTTGTCTACGCCAACCACGCCGCTGCCGCCTGCGGCATCGACGCTGCGCAGGATGCCGGAGAATTCGTCGAAGAAGCGGATGAGGGCTTGCGGCTTCGTCTGGGCAGCATCTGCGCGCGCGCGCAGCGGCACGAGCTTTCCGACGCCGTACTCTACATCGCCGACGAATACTGGGATGGCGCGCGCTTTTCGCCCGACACGCTCTTGAACGTCGCGCAGGCGATGCGCACGCCGCTGACCGATATGTTCACCGTCTCGGCGCCGCTTTTTGTCACGCTCGAGGAGATGGAGGACCCGGCGCTCAGCCGCGCCGCAGCAAGTCTCAACAAGAGCTTTTATCAGCTGCTGCGGCTGATGTGCGATCTGACGGAAATGCCTGCCGTCGCCGAGGGAAATGTCAAGGTGCGGCTGGAAAAGCTGGAGCTGTGCGCATTTCTGCAGAGCATTTTCACACAGGCGGAGTCGCTCTGCCGCACCTGCGGGCGCACCATCACGCTGCATCTGCCGGACAAGACCGTCCACATCTGGGCGGACCGGGACCGGCTGGGCTCCACCGCCAAGTTCCCCCAGTGGGCGGTGGCCTTCAAGTACCCGCCGGAGAAGAAGGAAAGCCGGGTGCTCGACGTTATCGTGCAGGTCGGGAGAACCGGCGTGCTGACCCCGAAAGTCATAGTCGAGCCTGTGCGCCTTGCTGGGACCACCGTCTCCGCGGCAACGCTGCATAATCAGGACAACATCGACCGCCTTGACCTGCGCATCGGAGACACGGTCGTGCTCCAAAAGGCAGGGGAGATAATACCCGAGGTGCTTTCCGTGAATAAGGACAAGCGCCCGGAGGGTACGGTTCCGTTTGTGATGCCCTCCGTCTGCCCCGAATGCGGCTCGCCCGTTGTGAGGGACGAGGACGGCGCGGCACTGCGCTGCACAAGCCCCGAGTGTCCCGCTCAGCGGCTGCGCAATATCGCGCATTTTGCTTCACGTGAGGCGATGGACATTGAAGGCCTCGGTATCTCCGTCTGCGAGAGCCTTATAAACAACGGCCTTGTCAGTTCCGCCGCAGACCTATATTATCTTGAGCAGGATAAGATAGCTGAGCTTGAGCGCATGGGGGATAAGTCCGCTGCCAATCTCATCGCCGCCATCGAGCGCAGCAAATCCGCCGGACTTGCCCGGCTTCTCTGCGCCTTTGGCATACGTCAGGTAGGGCAGAAAGCCGCAAAGGTGCTTGCCGGGAGCTTTGAAGATCTTGACGCACTGATAGCAGCCAACGCAGAGCAGCTCACAGCGATCCCGGATATCGGCGGAATTACAGCGGGGTTCATCACCGAGTGGTTCAGCCTGCCGCAGTCGCAGCACCTCATTGGCCGCCTCAGAGCCGCCGGTGTGGACTTCACGAGTCACGAGGAGAAAAGGGATGACCGCTTTGCCGGGCTGACCTTCGTGCTCACCGGCACGCTCTCGGACTTTACGCGCGATGAGGCCTCGGCCATAATAGAAAGCTTCGGCGGAAAAGCCTCTTCATCTGTATCGAAGAAGACGAGCTATGTTCTGGCGGGAGAGAACGCCGGAAGCAAGCTCACCAAGGCCGAGGGGCTCGGTATAAAGATCATAAGCGAAGCGGACTTCGCTGAAATGATAAAATAACACATCTGTATGCTGAAGCAGGCAAGCCACACTCAGGCTTGCCTGCTTCATTTCACTTTTCCTCCGTCTGCGGCATATCATGCCATGAGGTCTCCCATCACAGACAGGAGGAATTTTTTTGGAACGCAATAAGAACGAAAGTAATTTCCGCTATGGCACGCTGCCCGGAGCATCCGCGCCGCTCGCGATAGCGTATGTGCCCATGCAGACCTCTGCGACGCCGGCATATGAAGCCGCCGAGGCGCTTTCACGCGGCACGCTCTTTCCGGGGCTCGACCTGCCGTTTATGAATATAGTCAACGATACGCAGCCTGTGACCCCGCTCACCGAACTCATGGCGATAGACTTTGTCACCGATGAGCTGGAACTGTATCTCGATACGCACGCCGACGATAAGGAAGCTTTCAGTATGTATCAGACCTTCCTCGCGCTGCGCAAGGAAGCCCGCTGCCGGTACGCTGAGAAGTACGGTCCGGTCGATCAGAGCGATATGCTCGGCGAGAACAGCTACAGCTGGCTCAAGGATCCATGGCCGTGGGAATATCAGAGCAAAACGGAGGGCTGAGTTATGTTTGTATATGAGAAGAAGCTTCAGTATCCCGTCAGGATCAAGAACCCGAACCCGGCACTTGCAAAATTCATAATCTCGCAGTACGGCGGCCCGGACGGCGAACTCGGCGCATCTCTGCGCTATCTGAGCCAGCGATACTCAATGCCGTACCCGGAGCTCAAGGGGCTGTTGACGGACATCGGCACAGAAGAGCTCGGGCACCTTGAGATGGTAGGCACTATCGTTCACCAGCTCACCCGCAGCATGACGCCGGACGAAATCAAAAAGGCGGGCTTTGATACCTATTTTGTAGACCACACGGCCGGTGTGTATCCGCAGTTTGCTTCGGGCACGCCGTGGAGCGCGGCGACTATGGCCGTGACCGGAGACGTCATTGCCGACCTCAACGAGAACATGGCCGCCGAACAGAAAGCGCGGCTGACCTATGACAATATCCTGCGTCTCAGTGACGATCCGGATGTGAATGACGTTATCCGCTACCTCCGTGAGCGCGAAATAGTCCACTATCAGCGCTTCGGCGAGGGGCTGAGAAAGACGATCGACCGGCTCGATCAGAAGAATGTTTATGTCATAAACCCGGCGTTCGATAAATAAAAACGACATATACGCAGCTGCCCCGGCGCAGAAACGCTCTGCGCCGGGGCATTACAATTCATTTGTGCTTTATGTACAGAATGCTGCACAAGAAACCTGCGCTGTGCTTCTTGGTGTATTCATCAAACTCGGTGCGGTTAATATACAGAAGCCTCCCCCATGAGGATATCTGTGCCCAGCTTTCGTCAAGCCCGGTCACTGTCACATAGTGCGCCTTGGTGGAGGACGACTGGTGATAGTTCCCGGCACTGTCCTTCGTATACAGCACTGTGCGGTTATTGTGCCAGAAGAACGGGAAGTTGGGGCCGACCGCCATGATAACAGGAATATCCTCCACAAGCATTTTTGCGATCCTTTCCCATATGTCACGGTTAAAGAAACGCCATTCGGCGGATAACGGGAGCCTGTTTCGCATAAAATACAGATTCATCCCGGTCATAAGCATGACTCCGTTTATTCCGGCATGTGGGATAAGAGGGAAGTACCTGCGGCGCAGAAGACCAGTCAGCTTTTCATATTCCTCGCTGGATATTGCGCCGGTAGGATCGAGCCCTGCATCTCTCACGCAGTCATACAGGCGGCTCAGGTACAGCAGCACATCCGCCGCCGCAATAACTCCGCAGCCGCAGCTGCGCATAGTCGCATTTTCGGACTTGCCCTGATCCCCGCCGTAGCTTCTTCGGCTGCCGTCAGTAACGCTTATATACGGATATTTCAGTGTCAGCATATTATCACCGCCTGCAGTATACTACAAAACCACCGATGCTTCAACAAAAAGGCTGCCGGTTTTGCACGGCAGCCTTGGAACATTTTGGGGACTTTATGCGTCTTACTTGGCAAGAACTTTCTTCAGGTGGGCATATCTGGGAAGAGAGTCGACAAGCGGGAGCTTCGGCTCGCCCTGGATAAGGGGCAGAACGTAGTCAATGAACTCTTTCTTGAGGCCGTTGCCTTCCTCGTTTATCCACTCCTGCGGAACCTTCTTCTCATAGTTTGCAACAGAGGAGAGGGGGAGCAGCACCATCGTGCAATGGTACTTGCCGTCGATATACTCGCGCTCGAACGCGACCATCTGACCGGTCACTCCGGAAACAGCCTGAATAACAGCTTCACGGCCTGCATTGTACGCTTCGTCGACATCGGTCGCGGAGGCAAGATGCGCGCCGCAGCGCTGCAGAAGGCTCAGCTCAATGCCGCGCACCTTGGCGCCGGTGTGCTGCTTGATAACTTCCGCGAGCATGGCGGCAAGCCCGCCGAGCTGGACATGGCCGAAGCCGTCGGTCGCGGAGGTCTTCGCCTCGGAAACGAAGGTGCCGTCGGCATAATGGATGCCCTCGGACACAGCGACGAATACCTTGCCGTTCTTCTTATACAGTGCGTCGACGTCCGCGAGGAACTTATCCATGTCGAAGTCTCGTTCGGGGAGATATATAAGGTCGGGGCCGGAGGCGTACTCGGTTGCGAGAGCGGCGCTCGCGGCGAGCCATCCTGCGTGGCGTCCCATGATCTCCACCACGGTGATCATGCCGTTATCGTATACGCGCGCGTCCTTATTGATCTCCATGCAGGAGGTCGCGATATATTTCGCGGCGCTAGCAAAGCCGGGGCAGTGATCAGTTCCGTAAAGGTCGTTGTCAATAGTCTTGGGAACGCCCATTACGCGGCACTCGTACCCGACAGACTCCATATAGCGGCTGATCTTGTTGCAGGTGTCCATGGAATCGTTGCCGCCGTTATAGAAGAAATAGCGCACATTGTATTTTTTGAATATCTCAAGAATGCGCTTATAGTCCGTGTCGTCAGTCTCCGGATCCGCTATTTTATAGCGGCAGGAGCCGAGCTCCGAGGACGGGGTATGGAGCAGAAGCCTGAGCTCTTCGGGATCCTCTTCATCCATCACGTAGAGCTTATCGTCAAGAACGCCCTTGATACCGTGAGACGCACCGTAAACCTTAGTGATCTCCCCGGCCTCCAAGGCCGCACTGATAACGCCGTAAGCACTTGCATTGATGACCGCAGTGGGACCTCCGGACTGCCCGAATATACATGCACCGATCAATTTTTCTGACATTGCCAAAATCCTCCCATGAAAATAATTCCCATTAAAATGCGTTTTGTAAAAACTGAGTATTGATTATAAGCTTTTTTGAGGATATAATATTAATGCGGATTTGTAAATGTGCTTTTTGTACAAAATTAGCAAATCGAGAAGGAGATATGAAAAGTTATGCCACTGGTAACTACTACTGAGATGTTCAAGAAAGCATACGACGGGGGATATGCCATCGGTGCTTTCAACGTCAATAATATGGAAATCGTGCAGGGGATAACCGAAGCCGCCGCAGAGCTCAACGCTCCGCTTATTCTTCAGGTCTCCAAGGGCGCACGTAAATATGCAAATCATACTTACCTTATGAAGCTGGTCGAGGCCGCGATCATCGAGACCGGGCTTCCCATCGCGCTGCATCTTGACCACGGTGACAGCTTTGAGCTGTGCAAGTCCTGCATTGACGGCGGATTTTCCTCCGTTATGATAGACGCTTCCTCCAAGCCCTTCGAGGAGAATATTGCTCTGACCAAGCAGGTTGTTGAATATGCACATGACCACGGCGTCGTCGTTGAGGCAGAGCTCGGTACCCTCGCAGGAATAGAGGACGAGGTTAAGGTTTCCCATGAGGACAGCTCTTATACCAGACCCGAGGACGTTCAGGAATTTGTCGAGCGCACCGGCTGCGACTCTTTGGCTATCGCTATCGGTACCTCCCACGGCGCATACAAGTTCAAGCCCGGCACGAAGCCCCAGCTCCGCTTTGACATCCTTGAGGATGTTGAGAAGCGTCTGCCCGGCTTCCCGATAGTCCTGCACGGCTCTTCCTCCGTGCCTCAGGAATTTGTGCGCATAATAAATGAGAACGGCGGCAACATGCCTGGCGCGATCGGTGTCCCCGAGGATCAGCTCCGCAAGGCTGCCAGCATGGCCGTCTGCAAGATCAACATTGACTCCGACCTTCGCCTTGCAATGACCGCAAGCATCCGTAAGTACTTCACCGAGCATCCGGATCACTTCGATCCCAGACAGTACCTTGGACCGGGTCGAGAGGCTATAAAGGAAATGGTCAAGCACAAGATCGTCGACGTGCTCGGCTGTGACGGAAAGGCCTGATAGGGCTATACTGTATACAGACACATAAACTACAGGAGGTGGCAAGATGAGCCAGAAACATGTCAAAAGCAGGCATACAGCGGCAAAAGAGCCTTCAAAGGCCGTCAGTGCGCTCAGTTCTCTAAACGCACTCGGGAATACTGTGGTCATCAGACTTGTATTGGCCACGGTGATCTTCGCCGTTTCTCTTATCATAAGCATGCCTGATTTTGTCGGCATAATTCTGCTCGTTCTTGCCGCCGCTTCTGCCGGGTACGATATAGTCATGGAAGCCGTTTCGGACGTCGAAAACGGCAGGTATCTCGCCACCTCAGTCGTAGTAGTTGTTGTGTCGGTCATAGCTTTCTTTATTGGCTTTGCAATAGAGGGTGCTGCGGTCGTTCTGCTTTATCAGATAGGTCAGCTCCTCCTCAATTACGCAAAGGACCATACCGAGAAGGCCGCACTTGAACTGCTGGCATATCAGGACGAAGAAGTCACCGCAAAGGTCAAGGCCGTCGTTGAGGATAAGAACGCAGCATCTCTTAACATCCATGAGGTCATGCTCGGCAGCTCCGGTTCTGTGCTTAAAGTTGCGGTGTTTCTCGCGCTGGCCTACGCCATAGCTCTGCCGATATTTACAAATTACAGCTATATCGTGTCTGTCCACCGCGCGCTGATGATCATCCTGATCGCAACGCCGATGTCCATTGTTGTCTCCATTCCGCTCTCCGGTATCGTTGGCCTGTGCTACAGCGCCCAGCAGGGAGTTGTGTTCAACAGCGCAAAGGATCTTGAAGGCATGGCGGACGCCAATATTGCCATATTTGACAAGGCCGGTATCTTCGCCGACGAATGTCCGCGCATCATTGCAATGTATTCAGATGTGCTCGATTCCGCCACTTTCATGAACTTCGTCGCTCATGCGGTGTATTATTCCGAGCAACCCGTTGCCAAGGCTATTGCCGCCGCTTACGATCAGGAATATCATCTTGACGTAATTAAGGACTTCCGTGATATTCCGGGCTACGGCGTGGAGCTGTCTATTGACGGCATCGATGTTGTCTTTGCTGAAAAGGAGTTCTTAGCCAGCAGAGGAGTACAGCTGCCGGAGGACAGCACCGCTATCGGTCAGGTTTTTTATATGGTCGTTGCGGGCAAGGTCATGGGCAAAGTAGTGATCTCGTCCGACGTCAATGACGAGACCGAGAACCTCGTTCCGGAGATGAAGGCCGTCGGCATTTCGAGATGCATTCTCCTGACGGACGACAGCAAGGAAGCCGGACAGCAGTTTGCCGAGCTTATGAACTTCAACGAGATGTACCCGCAGTGCAGCGGAGACAAGCGTCTCGAAGTGATAAGCGATATTTCATCTAAAGCAAAAACAAATGTTATATTTGTTTACGCAAGCGGCATTGAGTGCCACAGTCCGGCAGCCATAGATATGCGCGTAGGGAAGAAGAGCAAGTATGCCGACGCGATCGTTGATCACGAGTATATCAACAATATCCCGTTTGCAAGACAGGTCGCGGTTCGCGTGCGCGAGATAGCGATCGAAAATGCGCTGTTTGCGTTCATCGTGAAAGCCTTGCTGATATTCCTCAGCATTGTAGGGTACTGCAATCTGTGGTTTGCGATCTTTATAGATTTTGTCGCAGCTGTTGCAACGATCCTCAACACGATACGTGTGACAAGCGAGTCGCTCATAACAACGCTTAAATATAAAAGCGGAAAATAATAAAAACTGCTGGTCAAAATTGGCCAGCAGTTTTTATCGGAATAATTATGTTGACAGTCCCGGGCAGATAGGGTAAAATAAAAGAGCAGATAGGAGACCGGCTTCGGTCTTTATTAATTCCCTGCTTAAGTTCGCATAATATAAATTAAACGAACTTCAACACGGAACTCAGGAGAAATAACATGAATCTCGACCAGATAAACGACATTCCAGATATTCTTATGGAGTTTCTGGAATATCACTCGACTGTCAGGGGACACTCAGACAAAACCATCGCGGGATATTATTTAGATCTGAAAATTCTTTTTCGTTATCTGAAGCGGCGGAGACATCTTGTCCCGCGCGAGCTTCCGTTCAATGAGATAGACATAACCGATATTGATATCGACTTTATAAAGTCGATACGCATTGAGGAGCTGTACCGCTATCAGTCGTTTTCCCCGGAGCTTGAGGATACGCCTAGCGCGCTCTCAGCCGCCAGCCGCTGCCGCCGTACATCGTCGGTCAAATCGTTTTTCAGCTATCTTACCGCTAAGCGGCATCTGCTGGATTATAACGTGTGTCAGGAGCTGGATATGCCAAAGCGCCAGGCGTCTCTGCCGAAGTACCTTGAGGAATCGGAGTGCGAGCGGCTGCTTGCCGCATGTGACGGGCCGTTTGAGTACCGTGATTACTGCATCCTGATGCTGTTCCTGTCATGCGGCCTGCGTGTTTCTGAGCTCGTTTCGCTGAACACCACGGATATATATGAGGATCATCTGCGTGTCCTCGGCAAGGGCAACAAGGAACGTGTCGTATTTTTTGCTGACGGCTGCCGTGAAGCGATTGATGATTATCTTGCTGTCCGCAATGGAGAAAAGCTCCCGCCTGAAGACAAAAACGCGCTGTTCATCAGCCGCGACAACCGCCGTATAAGTGTCCGCGGCGTACAGAAAATGGTTGATAAAAAGCTGCTGCAGGCCGGGCTTGATGCCAGCCGCTATTCTCCTCATAAGCTGCGACACACAGCCGCCACGCTCATGCTGAAAAACGGCGTTGACACTCGCGCGCTCCAGGAAGTCCTCGGTCACAGCAATCTGAACACAACGCAGATATACACCCATCTGGACAATGCCGCGCTTCACGAAGCAGCAATGGCAAACCCCATCGGCAGAAAAACAAAAGAAGAAATTGAAGAATGATAAAATGGTGTAAAAGAGCCTGACATAAACGTCAGGCTCTTTTACTTGCCTCGATTATCGGTATCGCGCCGCCGATATCAAAGGCCGGTTTATCAGTTATGTAAACCATATCTATGTTATGTAAACTTGCAAACTCAATTATCCGCTCTGCGTCCGGATGCTTGTCCAGCCCTCCAGTGAAAGCAAGCTTTGTGTCTGAGAGCTTGAAGCTTGCCCCGCCTATGAATCCATAATCAAAGCCCGGCAGATCAATATATCCCGGCCGGATCTTCAGCACATCGACCCCGTGCGCTTTCGCGCTGCGGCATATCCCCTCGTCTGCCGTTATTATCGCGTTATCATTTACAACGCACACCGAACAGCGGCTGTACCCCTGCCTGCTGCTTACTTGTATTGCGCCATTCCCGATTGTTAAATATTTCACTATTGCATCAGAGCCTGTTTGGGGATTATATATGACTTTATTTCCGAGGATGCACATATTCATCTGCGCATCATTGGGATACAGGGCAGACTGCTCTATATCGGCAAACCTGATATCAAATCCCCTGTCTTCCAGCTGCTGTGAAAAGCTGCTCCTTTTCAGATAAGGCGCGAGCAGCAGCCTATCCCCACCCAGATGCAGCACCGAAAGGTCGGCGTGACCGGATAATCTGGGATCAACATACGGATTATCCGGCATAAAAAGCGCATTGATCCCTAGACTTTTGATGCCGTTTTGTAATATGTTGCAATATTTTTCGCCTATTATAACTATGTCGGCGCAAACCGGGAGGTTTGGATTCTCAACGAATTTCATCATTTGTGCCTCGGCAGCACAGCGGCTATCGCTTCGCTGATGCTCTTTACCGGGATCAGCTCCAGTCCGTCATATTTTCCCAGCTCATCGCGCACGTGCGCAGGGATGACACAGCGCTTGAAACCAAGCCTGTGTATTTCTGACAGTCTCTGATTCAGTGCGCTGACGCTGCGGATCTCTCCAGAAAGCCCGACCTCACCTATTGCCGCAAGGTCAGCTCCCAGCGGCCTGTCGAGATAGCTGGACGCAACGGCAAGGCTCGTCGCAAGGTCAGCCGCAGGCTCCTCGAGGCTCAGTCCGCCGATAACGTTTATATACGAGTCGCAGCTGCCGACCGGCAGGCCGCTGCGCTTTTCGAGCACCGCAAGCAGCATTGCCGCGCGGTTATAGTCAATGCCGTTGCTGCGGCGCGCCGCGTTATAGTTCGTCGGCGCAACGAGCGCCTGGACCTCGGCAAGTATCGGTCTGGTACCTTCAATGACGCACGCGACGCAGGTTCCCGGACAGTTATCCGGTCTGCCGCTGAGCAGCATTTCGGACGGGTTCTCCACGCAGCGCAGTCCCCTGTCTGCCATTTCAAATACGCCTATCTCATTTGTCGAGCCGAAGCGGTTTTTCGCCGCGCGCAGAATGCGGAAGCTTGTGCTGCGCTCGCCCTCAAAGTACAGAACGCAGTCAACCATGTGTTCCAGCACCTTGGGTCCCGCTATGCTCCCCTCTTTGTTTATATGTCCAACGACAAAGACGGTAAGTCCCTTTTCCTTGGTGACGCGCATGATGCGCATAGTACATTCACGCACCTGCGTGATGCTGCCCGGCGCGGAGGCTACGCCCGAATCGCTCACGGTCTGGACGGAGTCGATGATCGCAATGTCCGGCTTCAGCTCGTCGATAGCGGCGATGATGCTGTCGATATCTGTCTCAGCAAGGACATAGATATTCTCTCCGTCGACTCCGAGACGCATCGCGCGCAGCTTGAGCTGACGCTGACTTTCCTCACCAGTGACGTATAGGATCTTCCGTCCCGCGCCTGCCGAAGCGCACATCTGGAGAAGCAGCGTCGACTTGCCGATACCCGGCGCGCCGCCGACAAGCACGAGTGAGCCCGCGACGGCTCCGCCGCCAAGCACGCGGTCAAACTCCGATATCCCGGTCGCGAACCTTATCTCCTCCGAAGTGTCAAGCTCCGAGAGCGGCTTCGCCTTACCGGCAGCGGCGCGCGCATTTACAGCGCTCTTTTTGCCGCTGCCGGTCTCGATAGTCACTTCCTGGAGCGTGTTCCACGCTCCGCACGCGGGGCATCTGCCCGCCCAGTTTGAAGTTTCATTGCCGCATTCCGAGCAGCAATAAACCGTTTTTCTCTTGTTCGCCATAGGATTTCTCCAGTCTTATGTACTTTGTATGCCTGTTCTGTATTGCAGATAGCTGCCCATCAGCACTGCGGCAACCGAGGTTTGGTAGCCAGAGGTTTTAAGATTCTCCATATCTGAGAAATTCGACATGAACCCGCATTCGACCAGCACCGCCGGGCAGCTTACGTGCGAAAGCATATATAGCCCCTTGGACGCGGGCTCCGCGACCCGCCTGTTTTCCGGAGCAAGGCTGCGTATCAGGTTCCCGTGCATGAGCTTGCCGAGCTCCTCGCTGTCCTGCGTCGCCGCGTACATGACCTGTGGGCCGCTCGGCACACCCGTCGGGAAACAGTTCTGGTGGATGCTTATCAGCACCGGGTTCGGCGCTTCGTTTACGATCTCCGTCCTGCACTCAAGGTCGCGGTGCTCACTGTAGTTCGGAGTATCGGACTTGGTGCTGTCGTCCTGACGGGTCATTATATTATCCTGCCCGTAGAACTCCGCAAGCGCGCGCAGCTTCAGCGCTATCGCAAGGTTAATATCGCTCTCTCTTGAGCCGTCAGCCCCCTGCGCGCCGCCGTCTATCCCACCGTGCCCCGGGTCAATGACCAGCGTCGTGCTCCCGGCGTGCGCCGAGACATCCGTCATTTTTCCTTTGAACGTCAGCAGGAAAAACGATGGGAGCAGCGCCAGTAGAAGCACGATCACGGGTTTGCGGATCGGCGGTTTCAGCTTTAACATTCGAGACAAATGCCCTTTCATCTCCTTCTATTATATATGCCTTGTACGGTCAAGTCAAACAAAATACAGCCGGCGCGCGTCACAGCAGGATGCAGATAAGTCCGCCGCTGCCCTCGTTTATAATGCGCTGCAGGGTCTGCTGGAGCTTCTGCTTTGCATTCTCCGGCAGCGATTCTATCTTTGATGTAAGCCCCTCCTCGGCGATGTCGTAAAGCGACTTGCCGAATATGTTCGACTGCCATATGCGGTTCACGTCCCCGTCAAAACCCTGGAGCAGGAAGTTGATTATATCTTCTGACGCGGTCTCACCGCCGATAGCCGGGGTCACCTCTGTCTCTATGTTTGTCATGAGCATGTGTATCGCCGGGGCGTTCGCCTTGAGCTTTACGCTGTATTTCCCGCCCTGACGGACGATCTGCGGCTCCTCAAGCTGCATCTGCGAGGAGTCCGGCATAACAACGCCATAGCCCTTTGTGCGCACATCGTTGAGCGCGCAGCGCAGCTTATCATAGTCGCGCTTCACCTCGCTCATTTCCGTGAGTGTGGATATCAGGTCGCCGTCGTTGTTTATCTCAATGCCGGTCTGCTCGCTGATAGTTTTATAATACAGGCTGCGTGGCAGGCAAACGGTCACGGATACCGTGCCCGTGCCGAGGTCGCTCCTGTCGATGCTGACATCGTTTACGCACTCGCACTGCGAGAGCTTATCAACAGCGCAGCGGCAGTCCTTTATTCTGCACACGCCGCTGCTGCAATCCATTATGCTGGCAAACAGTTCATTGCGCAGTTCGTTGTCCTCCGGCAGCGCCTCGAGCCATTCAGGCAGAAAGATGCCTATGGACTTGAGCGGGAACTCCTCGAGCACAGAACGGATGATACCGGCAATGTCATCCTCTGTCAGGGTCATGCAGTTTACCCTGATGCAGCGCACGTCATACCGTGCGGTGATCTCCTCGGCAATGGCTATCGCCGTCTCCGACGCAGGCTCTGCACTGTTGAGGAGTACCACAAAGGGCTTTCCGATGCTCTTCAGCTCGGTTATTGCACGCTCTTCCGGCGCTTCATATTTCTCGCGCGGAATGTCGCATATTGTCCCGTCGGTGGTCACAACGATGCCAACGGTCGAGTGCTCGGTTATGACCTTGTGCGTCCCCTTCTCTGCCGCCTCCGTCATGGTTATCTCATGGTCGAACCACGGCGTAGTGACAAGACGCTCCGCGCCGTCCTCAAACTGCCCGGCGGCGCCGTCCACCATGTAGCCGACGCAGTCTACCAGCCGCACCGAGAGCTCCGCGCCGTCACCCAGCGCGATGTTCACTGCGTTTTCCGGGACGAACTTCGGCTCAGCGGTCATTATTGTCCGGCCGGAGCCGCTCTGCGGCAGCTCATCGCGGGCACGTTCCTTCATGTAGGTGTTGTCGATCCGCGGGATCACAAGCGTTTCCATAAAGCGCTTGATAAATGTGGACTTCCCGGTACGCACCGGCCCCACAACACCAAGCATGAAAGCGCCGTCGGTACGCGCCGCTATATCGCGGTAGATATTTGTATCAGTCATAATAAAGCCTCCGCTCTCATGTTCTCGTTTGTTCGAGTTTATGAGCAGCGGAGGCAGTTTATGACAAGCGTGGCAGGCTATCGCGTCACGGCCTGTTATATGAAATCTATTATCTGGTGATGCACAGCGGATACGGCAAATTCAGTCTCCGGGAACCGGGCGGAAAGCTTATCTCTCAGGCTGTACATGACCGGGTCTTCCGTGCAGAAATGGTCGGCGTCGATGAGGTTTATCCCAAGTTCTGCTGCATGCAGAAACTGGTGGTATTTGATATCAGCAGTCACGTAGGTGTCGCAGCCCTTTGTGTAAGCGTCGTCAACGCAGTCGCCGCCCGAGCCGCCCATCACCGCAAGCCTGTGTACCGGGTGTCCGGCGGAATAGTATCTCAGCCCCTTTACCTTGAGCGCAGCCTTGCATTGTTTTAGGAAGCTCTCCATGTCCTTTTCCTCACGGAGCGTACCTACTCTGCCGCAGCCATCGGCGTCCAGCGCGCACTCAGGCTCCGCGCCGAGCGCCCTGATGAGGACATCGTTAACGCCGCCCTCGGCAATGTCAAGATTCGTGTGCATCGATATGACTGCAATATCCTTTGCGGCCAGCTTTAGAAGCCGCCTGTGCTCGGCGTCGCAGTCCGTGATGTTCTTCACCGGAGTAAAGATCAGCGGATGGTGCGATATGATAAGCTCTGCGCCCAACTCCCCGGCCTCGCGGACAACAGCGTCAGTGACGTCGAGTGCCAGCAGCGCGCAATGCACCTCATTACTGCCGCGGCCAAGCTGGAACCCGGCGTTATCAAAGCTCATCTGTAACTCAAGCGGCGCAAGCTCGCAGAGATATGAATATACATCATTTATCCGCGTCATATCGATCCCTCATTTCCGTAAGCTGTCCGAGCAGCTCTTCAAATAAATGCAGCTTATATTTCGGACATTTGTCCCCGCTGCTCATTTCATGGACTGCCTTGCCAAAGCGCCTGTGCTGCTCACGAAGAAGACGCACATACAGTGTCTTGTCCTCGGCAAGCTCGTACTTGCCAGTGAACAGTTCGCCATCGGTAAGCCTCGTTTCACCGCCGAAACGCACCGTAAGGATCTGGTACAGAACCCCAGCGTCCTCCGCGATAAGCTCCCTGCATATTTCAAAACCGTTGTTTACAAGCCAGTAGCGCAGGATATCCTGCTTCGTCATCGGCTGGAGGATCAGCTTATACTTCCCGGACATACACCACTCGGCTTCATCAAGTATTCGGCATATCATGTCTCCGCCCATACCGGCGATGACTATCGTGTCCACCTCTTCCGGCGGGCAGAGACGCAGCCCGTCGCACAGCAGAAATTTTATCCGGTCAGAAACGCCAGCGTGCGCTGCGTTGTCGATAGCTGTTTGGAGCGGACCTTCGTTTATATCTGACGCATATAAATTCCCGGTATAGCCGTGCCTTGCCAGGTGCACCGGCAGAAAGCCGTGATCCGTACCGACGTCGGCAAGACCGAGTCCGTTTTCAATTTGAGATGCAATGGTCGATAGGCGTCTGTCCATATATCCTCCGCATATAAAAAGACGCTGCCGAAAGCAGCGTCTGTAAGTTCACCGTAAGTTTGCCTCAGGGATTGCTGACTTCCAGATAGGCTTTGAGATAGGTCAAAAACTCATCAGGGTCAACACCGTGCGCGGCACATGCCTGCTCAAGGGTCTCACCGCTGGCAAGCGCGCAGCCCATGCAGTGCATACCAATCTCTTGAAAAACAGGGAAAGCCTGGGGGCAATTATCAATGATCTCAGAAATGAGAGTTTCTCTGGTTATTTCCATTATTAAACCTCCGTAAATCACAAAAGGTAAAGGGACACACAAGTGCCCCTTTACCCCAGTACAGGCGGATTAGGCCTGCTCTCTCATCTTAGCGAAGCACTCGCTGCAGTAAACGGGACGATCGGACTTGGGCTCAAAGGGAACCTTTGCCTCG
>ERZ779877.1930-NODE-1930-length-16265-cov-36.812091_pt1 | contig 16265 bp, 13 predicted proteins | sample MGYA00511556_ERZ779877 | MGnify/ENA primary metagenome ERZ779877 (study PRJEB29588, sample SAMEA2159338) | human gut metagenome | biome: human gut; feature: human-associated habitat; material: faeces | place: Denmark | collected 2008/2010 ...
GAGCCTTGAATTATCCTTGTTTCTACAAAATCAAAGTGTCAAAGACAGGAAGTTAGCCTTTTTGCCCCACATTCACAAAATTTTGGGTATAATTGTCAACTGATTGTAAATGAATATATTTGTAAATGCTGCCAGGCGGATTTGGAGGGCACTGCTTTGTAAAATATTGAATGTCAAAGGGTGATGTTACACCTTCTGACATTCAATGAATTGCGGATTTGTGCCTGGCGTCAGAGCGATGTGGCCTCAGAGATGTGGCTTTTAGTTAAGCCATTTTAGTCAATCCACTGGCTGAAGAAACGCCAGATTTCGGAGCAGGTGTCCATATCCTTGTCGGACCAGGAGTGGTTGCCGCCTTCGACTTTGTAGAGCCAGACTTCGGTGGGTCTGCCGCCTTTCACCGCCGGCCTGCCGGCCTTGAACTGATAGAGGGTGACCTGGTTACGACCCTCGCGGCGAGGAAGCTCGGTGACATATTCCTCGGTACAACCGTTAACAGCGATGATTCTGCTGACCGCCGCCGGAACGGGAATATACGCTCCCCAGCCACCTTTGTTCTCCGGGTCGCCGAGCCATTCGGAAGTGTGGTCCTGTGTGCCGTGAACCTCCATGAAAGGAAGCGGATGCTTGTAGGAATATTCCGTCTCCATCCAGTTGAACTGCAGTCCGGCGATCGAGGCCATAGCCTTGAAGGCTTTCGGAGCACGCATCGCGATCAGGTAGATGATGTCGCCGCCGTTGGACATTCCGGTGAGGAATGTATTCTTTGGACTGAGATCGAATCTCTTCTGGAGTTCTTTGGAAAGGGCGATGAGGAACTTGACATCATCGGTCTTCATTCCTTCCTGTGAAGGGTAGCGGACATTCCAGCCCGGTTTACCTTTCGGATCCTTTATTCCCTGAGGGTAGCAGACAGCGAATCCGTTCTTGTCGGCGACATCCATCATCGCTTTCTTTCCCTTGAGGGCCGAGCCGCCGTAGCCGTGCAGGACTATCACGAGAGGAGCCCCGGCCTTCAATCCTTCCGGACGGTAGAGGTAATATTCCCGCTCAAGTCCTTGATTTTTCATTGTGTAACGCTCGCACCGTTCCTTTACTGAATATTCCTGTGCCGGACTTTCGCTGGAAGATAAGGACGCTTCGACAGGCTCAGCGTCCGGTTGGCTTGGTACCAGGTTATCGGTCGCTTCGGCAGGGACTGCGTCCGGTTGGCTTATGACTTGATATAAGGTGTACTTGTCTGTCCGGTCGCTGAGCTTGTCGAAGCGACTGTCTATCGTATTGCCATACCCATTGCTTCCCAAAGCGCTGCCAATGGCCAGGAGCGCCGCGATGATCGTGGAGGATAACATGCTGATTGATTGGCTTTTAATGAATATCCTCCCGTCGGATATGGCGGGAGGATAATGTTTATTATTCTGATTTACAAGTTGTTAGTCTCCACGCACTATTTGTTCTCGGCAGCCTCAACGGCCTTGAAATAGCGGTAAGAGTTGACCTTGAGCTCACCGGCGGCCGGCTCGTCAAGCACAACGACACCATTCTCGTGCAGCTGAAGGGCAGAGAGGGTGACATAGTGGCTTACAGGTCCCTCGATGGCGTCCTTGACAGCCTTGGCCTTCTTGCCGCCGAAAGCGAGGACGAGAACCTCCTTGGCACCACACACTGTGGCGACACCGACTGACATGGCCTGTTTAGGAACCTTGTTCACATCGTTGTCGAAGAAACGGGAGTTTACCTCGAGAGTGTCCTGGGTGAGGGTCATGACCCTTGTCCTGGAGTTGAGGGAAGAGAACGGCTCGTTGAACGCGAGGTGTCCGTCCTCGCCGACTCCGCCGAGGAACAGGTCGATTCCTCCGGCAGCCACGATGGCCTTCTCGTAATCCTCGCACTCTTTGGCGAGATCAGGAGCGTTGCCGTTGAGGATGTGGATGTTGCCGGCCGGAACGTCCACTTTGTCGAACAGATTCTTGTGCATGAAGCTGTGGTAGCTCTCCGGATGGCTCTCAGGAAGCCCTACATATTCATCCATGTTGAATGTGATGACATTCTTGAAGGAGATCTCTCCGGCCTCGTACATTCTGACGAGCTCGGCATAGACATCCAGAGGAGTGGAGCCGGTAGGCAGTCCGAGTACGAATGGCTTGTCGGTCTTCTCTGCCTTTGCCTTGATGGCGGCGGCAATGTGGTGGGCGGCCCAGATAGAGCCTTCCTTCTTTGTGTCTCTGATGATTACTTTCATGATTGATGCAGTTTATAAAAAATATTCTTTATTCTTGCTTTATTGCTTTATTGAATATGTCACCGTGGGTGAGGTGACATATTCATGGATGATTGGTTATTTCAGCCGCAGGAAGACCTCGATGGCTTGATATTCGGCCATTCCGAGTTCGTCATATAACCTTGCGGTGTTCTGTGTGCGCTCCTCGGCCCTCTGCCAAAACTCCCTCGGGTCATCGCCCGGGAACGGAACGATGTCTTTCTGGGAAAGGTGGCGGAAGATGGCGTGGCGCTTCTCGATGAGCTCGTCAGGGCTGATCGGAACGGCCATGTCAACTCTCCAGAGCTCCCACTCCATCCAGGCACCTCTGTAGAGCCAGATCGTGGTGTCGTTCAGCCAGTCGTTGCCTTCCTCCTTGAGCTGTTCGATGGCCTCAAGGGCGGCCTCGGTGCAGACCCTGTGCGTTCCGTGAGGGTCGGCGAGGTCACCTGCCATGTAGATCTGGTCAGGGTGGATCCTGACGATCAGCTCCTTGATAATGTCAAGGTCTTTCTGTGTGCGAGGCAGTTTCGTCACTCCGCCCGACTCGTAGAACGGCAGGTTGAGGAAGTGGACGTTGGTCTTGTCGTTGAGGCCGAAGCTTCTGTCCGCTCCTCTGGCCTCGCTGCGGCGGATGGCCGCCTTGATGGCGAGAAGCTCCTTAGGCTCAGGCTCACCAGGCTTCTTTGAGTCGATGATTTTCTTTACCTCGTCGAACTTGTCTCCGAATCCAAGCTGGTAGGCGGCGTCCATATGCTGAAGCACAACGTCATCGTGCACTGCCAGGTCACCGGAGGTCTCGTAGGCCACGTGCACGTCGTGTCCCTGATGCACGAGACGGATGAATGTGCCTCCCATGGAGATCACGTCATCGTCCGGGTGAGGGGAGAAAATCAGGACCTTCTTAGGGAACGGAGTTGACTTGACAGGCCTTGTGGTGTCGTCAGCGTCAGGCTTTCCGCCCGGCCATCCGGTGATGGTGTGCTGGAAGTCATTGAAAACGTCTATGTTGATCTTGTCGAACGGCCCGTAGAGTTCGATGAGCTCTCCGAGGGAGTTCTCGAAATAGTCCTGCTGCTTCAGCTTGAGGATTGGCTTATGAACCTTCTGGCAGAGCCAAACGACGGCCTTGCGGATCAGGTTCGGTGTCCACTGGCAAGGACCGACCATCCAAGGTGCGACGAGTCTGGTCAGCATAGAGGCTGACATCTCGTCAGTGTAGAATGTGATGTTGTCGTGTTCCTGAAGCCAGGTGGCAGGGCAGGCCGGATCGATGTCGCCCTCCACGACTTTCTTTACCACAGCCGCCTTGTCCTCGCCCCAGGCCATAAGGATGATCCTGCGGGCGCTCATCATCGTGCCGATGCCCATCGTGATGGCGGTCTTAGGGGTGACGGAAATGTCGCCGTTGAAATTGCGGGCCTGTCTCTTTCTGGACTGGTATGAGAGCGGAACGGTGCGTGTGCGGCTCTTCTCTGACGAGCCGGCCTCGTTGAAACCGATCTGGCCGCCTTCGCCGACACCGATCACAAGCAGGTCGAGACCTCTGGCGATCTTGTCAAACTCGGCGCAATAGTCGGATACCTCTTCCTTTGAGACTGTTCCGTCAGGAATATGCACGTTCTCCTTTTTGACATCCACATTGTCAAGGAATTCGGCGTGGAGCCTGTGGTTGCGGCTCTGGACGGAGTCGCTGCCGTATGGGTAATATTCATCAATGGAGAACACCTCGACATTGGCGAAGGAGACCTTGCCTTCCTTGAACTGCTCTGTCAGGTTGCTGTAGAGGGACACAGGTGTGGTTCCTGTGGTCAAACCGAGTTTGAAAGGACGCGGAAGAGCCGCCCTTTCGTGGTCTTTGATGGCTTTGACAATAATGTCTGCCACCTTGTCGCTTCCGATGTTCGCGTCATCGGAAATCTCGGTGGTGATCTTCTCGTAGGAATGGAGAATGCTCTTAGGCAGGTTCTCCTCAATCAATCCACCGTCCTTTGGTAAAGAAAAGTGCTTCATTTTGTTGAGCTTAATAATTTCGTAAAATATGATATGTTTCGCCAGCCCGTTTCCGGACCAAAAGCTCTATGTCGTTTCCGCAAGTCGGACGGTCGCGGATCCCGTGCCTGAAACCACAACTCTTGTGGTGGCTGTCGGCTTAAACCGTACAAATATAATCAGTTTTCCTCATAAGCCGAATCGATTTTTCAGAAAAAATGATGCGCGGTGAATCAGAGCGCAGGCACCTTTTGCCTATCTGATCAGGAAGGCCGTTCCTTCTGAACCGTAAAATGTCCGGCAAACAAGCATATCGCCGGACAAGTCACATCAACGGTTTGTCCGGCGGTTTGTCCGGCGGTTTGTCCGGCGGTTTGTCCGGCCAAACGGCTTTCCACCGGATAAGATGCATCGACAGCGGTGTTTAGGAACATGAAAATAATAAGTTACTTCAGATTAAGAAGCTGTTTTGAATTGTTTGAAATGTTCTTTGAGGTGAAAAAATCTTCATTTTATTCCCGCTTCTTCAGTCAGACGGCACCGCTCGCTATCTTCCTTGGAAGAAGCGGTCGAACCTGAAGTTTTTCACTCTCAACCCAGAGCCCGAACCGAGGGCAATCGAACTTGTCCGGGTTGCCGAGGTGGGCAGCAGGGGGAGACTGTCTTAAAAGTATAATTACCACCTCCGAGGATTGAAAATTTGTTGTCGCCCCTGTAGTGGGGCACGGACTTTTCTGCTCTCGTCGAGACTTTTCAGACAGTCTGGGGGGGGGAGAGCTTGCTCTTAACCTTCAAACAAACAATTCAAAACTGTTTCTAAGAGAAGATTTTCGAGGATAGATCTTTTTCGAAGAAGGAGTGTGCCGGTGGCACATGACTGATGAAAAAAGAGAAATAGACCGAAAAGATTCCTTAATATGATGCGGCTTATTGTTTGAAGGTTACTTATCCGGTATAAGTGCTTTTTGCCGGACAAGAGGGATTACGCGTTTTTTCGCATAAGCTTTTTGTTGAATGTTTTGGAATATCGGAGGAAATTCAATAACTTTGCAATCCTTTGAAGCGGAAGTGCAGCGGAAGTGCAGCGGAAGTGCGAAGTTTCCAAAGGAAAGTCTACTGCCTGAATATGCCCGAATGGCGGAATTGGTAGACGCGTTGGACTCAAAATCCAATGTCCCTTAAAGACGTGCCGGTTCGAGCCCGGCTTTGGGCACCCGACCGAAGTCTCCCTCGTTTTTTTGGGAGACTTCTTCTTTTTTTGTCAGATTCAACCTTACGTCTTTTGCCCAGTACCTTCGGGCGGCGGAAACGCGCGGAGGTGTCGCTCAAGCGCGCCGTGCTGCACCCTCGGGCGACGAAGATGTACGAAAGTGTTGCCCAAGGGAGCCGTGCTGCACCCTCGGGCGACGAAGATGTACGAAAGTGTTGCCCAAGTGAGCCGTGCTGTACTCTTGAGCAACGATAAGTATGGTTTTCGTTGCCGAAGGGTTTCCTTCATCCATACTTCATTCTGCCCTGCGCCCTTGGGCAACGGGAAGGCGCGGAAGTGTCGCCTGACTGTGCCGCGCGTCACCTTCGGGTGCGGGACAGTCAGGCGTCATCGTTCCCGGAGAGCCCGGCGCCGTCCCCTGCTCCTGTCGTTGGAGGGGTTCAGGTGGCCGGTCGCATGGTCGTGCGGCCATTATATCGGCCATTATATCCGGCATATTCGTTTGATATTTGGAAATTTTTATTATTGTTGTCCTGAAGCCTGCCACACGGCGTCACGTCCCGTGCCGGTGACGCAAGGCAGGAGCGGGATACAGACCGAAAGGGTGACCGATGGTCGCCAAGTTATTTACCAAAGCATCGCTGAACTCATAGGACTCACGAGACTATAACCAAAACATCAATCGATATGAGCGTTTTTACACACACACGGCGCGCGCTGCTGACGGCTGCCGCCGCCGCCATCCTTCTCATCACCTCCTGCGGTAAGAGGGAGGAGACGGCCAGAGTCTCATCCGTGGCCGTCACCCCGTCCCGGATAGAGATAATAGAGGGCGGATCTGCCGCACTGTCCGCCAGGGTCTCTCCCGAAGCCGCGTCCGACAGGGCCGTGGCGTGGTCGTCGTCCGACCGGAGCGTCGCCACTGTTGACAAGGCCGGCACCGTCCATGGCCTCAGACCCGGCACCGCGACCGTCACCGCGACGGCGGAGGGCAAGTCCGGCACCTGCGCTGTGACGGTGAAGGCCAAGGCAGTAGGCGTGACGGAGGTCACTCTGGACAAGACGGAGCTGACCCTGACCGAGGGCGAGACGGAGACGCTTACGGCCACGGTGAAGCCCGACAACGCTGACAACAGGAAGGTGACGTGGAGTTCGGACAGGACTGAGGTCGCCACGGTCGACGGCGACGGCAGGGTGACTGCCGTGAAGGCCGGCGAGGCTGTGGTCACTGTGACGACCGAGGACGGCGGGAAGACGGCCTCCTGCAAGGTGACGGTGAAGGCCAAGGCGGTAAACGTGACGGATGTGTCCCTGGACAGGACCGAGCTGACATTGATCGAGGGCGAGACGGAGACGCTTACGGCCACGGTGAGGCCCGACAACGCTGACAACAGGAAGGTGACGTGGATCTCGGACAAGACTGAGGTCGCCACGGTCGACGGCGCCGGCAAGGTTACTGCCGTGAAGCCTGGCGAGGCTGTGGTCACGGTGACGACCGAGGACGGCGGGAAGACGGCGACCTGCAGGGTGACGGTGAAGGCCAAGGCGGTCAGCGTGACGGAGGTCACTCTGGACAGGACCGAGCTGACCCTGACGGAAGGCGAGGCGGAGACACTTACGGCCACTGTGAAGCCCGACAACGCTGACAACAGGAAGGTGACGTGGAGTTCGGACAAGACGGAGATCGCCACGGTCGACGGCGCCGGCAAGGTTACTGCCGTGAAGGCCGGCGAGGCTGTGGTCACTGTGACGACCGAGGACGGCGGGAAGACGGCCTCCTGCAAGGTGACGGTGAAGGCCAAGGCGGTAAACGTGACGGATGTGTCCCTGGACAGGACCGAGCTGACATTGATCGAGGGCGAGACGGAGACGCTTACGGCCACGGTGAGGCCCGACAACGCTGACAACAGGAAGGTGACGTGGATCTCGGACAAGACTGAGGTCGCCACGGTCGACGGCGCCGGCAAGGTTACTGCCGTGAAGCCTGGCGAGGCTGTGGTCACGGTGACGACCGAGGACGGCGGGAAGACGGCGACCTGCAAGGTGACGGTGAAGGCCAAGGCGGTTCCGGTGACCGGCGTGGAGGTCAATCCGTGGGCGGTGACCCTGTCCGTACGCGGCACCTCCAAACTCTCTTACACGATCAGACCGGCGGACGCGACCAACCAGAATGTGAAATGGGAGTCGGATAACCCGTCCGTGGCCACGGTCGATTCCGACGGCAACGTGAGAGCCGTTTCGGCGGGTGTGGCCAAGGTCAGCGCGGTCACCGAGGACGGCGGCTTCAGGTCAGGCTGCACCGTCACCGTGAAAGAATTCTCTTCCGGGTTCGAGGTTGGCGGCCTGTTCTACAAGACCGCCAAAGGTTACTCTATGGATTTCGTCGAGGTGACCGGTAACCCGGGCGGAGGCAAGTATTCGGGAGATGTCGTGGTTCCCGGTACGGTTGAGTATGACGGGATTACCTATACCGTCAAAGGGGTCGGGAATAGGGCCTTTGAAGGGTGCGGTGACCTAAGGAAAGTCACTATCTCGGAGGGGATATATAAGATCGGAGCCTATGCTTTCTATTATTGCGGGAATCTTGAACGTGTCATTTTACCTTCCACGTTAGAAAATATTGATGATTCAAATCCGGTGTTTGAAGCTTGTTCTAAACTTGAGATTATCACAACCGCGCCGAGGGAAGGTCAAGAGAACTACTGCTATCTGTATGACAAGGCTTTGTATATGCACGTGGGTCGGACAGAGAGAGATTCTGAGTTGGATTCCTGAAAAGAAGACCGGTACGGTGGTGATAAAGGAAGGCACTACGAAGATTGGGTACTCTTCTATTCGTCGAACAAATGTTGATAAGATAGTTATCCCTGAGTCTGTCAAATCCATAGACATCTACACATTTGTGTCATGCAAAACTCCTTTGGTACTTGAACTGAACTGGAAGACCAAGGAGGATGTTGACGAGATAACAACAAAAATGTCATCTTTTTCCTTTAACGGCACAGACCGCTCAGCCGTCAAGGTGACGGTTCCTAAAGGCACTAAGTCCTATTACGAGTCCCACTGGCTCTGGTCGAACCTCGGCGGCATCGAGGAGCGCCCGTAGAGCGTCCGTAGAGTTCCCGTAGCTCGCTGAAAAAGCGCCGCGGTTGCCTCGTGTGTCTTTCGCGGCAGTCTCGTGAGTGAAAAGCCGCGATCTGCTCACGGGAGGGTCTGCCAAGGTTGTCTCGTGAGCGAAAAGCCGCATTCTGCTCACGAAAAGGTCTGCCGAGGATGTCTCGTGAGCGAGACGGCGCGTTCTGCTCACGAAAGAGTCTGCCAAGGATGTCTCGTGAGCGAGACGACGCATTCTGCTCACGGGAGAGTCTGCCAAGGTCGTCTCGTGAGCGAAACGGCGCGTTCTGCTCACGGAAGGGTCTTCCGCGGTTGTCCCGTGAGCGAGACGGTGCGTTCTGCTCACGGAAGGGTCTTCCAAGGTTGTCTCGTGAGCGAGACGGCGCGATCTGCTCACGGGAGGGTCTTCCGAGGTTGTCTCGTGAGCGAAAAGCCGCGTTCTGCTCACGGAAGGATCTTCCAAGGTTGTCTCGTGAGCGAGACGACGCATTCTGCTCACGGGAGAGTCTGCCAAGGTCGTCTCGTGAGCGAAACGGCGCGTTCTGCTCACGGAAGGGTCTTCCGCGGTTGTCCCGTGAGCGAGACGGTGCGTTCTGCTCACGAAAGGCTCTGCCGAGGTTGTCTCGTGAGCGAGACGGCGCATTCTGCTCACGGAAGGGTCTGCCGAGGTTGCCTCGTGAGCGAAACGGCGCGATCTGCTCACGGGAGAGTCTGCCAAGGTTGTCTCGTGAGTGAGACGGCGCATTCTGCTCACGGGAGGGTCTTCCGAGGTTGTCTCGTGAGCGAGACGGCGCGTTCTGCTCACGGGAGGGTCTGCCGAGGTCGTCTCGTGAGCGAGACGGCGCGTTCTGCTCACGAAAGGGTCTTCCGAGGTTGTCTCGTGAGCGAGACGGCGCATTCTGCTCACGAAAAGGTCTGCCAAGGTCGTCTCGTGAGCGAAACGGCGCGTTCTGCTCACGAAAAGGTCTGCCAAGGTCGTCTCGTGAGCGGAACGGCGCATTTTGCTCACGGGAGGGTCTTCCGAGGTTGTCTCGTGAGCGAGACGGTGCGTTCTGCTCACGGAAGGGTCTGCCAAGGTTGTCTCGTGAGCGAGACGGCGCGTTCTGCTCACGGGGGAGTCTGCCGAGGTCGTCTCGTGAGCGAGACGGCGTGTTCTGCTCACGGAAGGGTCTTCCAGGGTTGTCTCGTGAGCGAGACGGCGCATTCTGCTCACGGGAGGGTCTGCCGCTGTGCTTCTGGGCGACGAAGAGTGTGTGTTGTCACCGAAGAGTCCCGTCATCCTTACTTACGTAATTCTGCCCTGCACCACCGAGCGACAAAATGGTACGAAAGTGTCGCCCAAGCGTGCCTCGCTGCACTCTCGGGCGACGATAAGAGCCAAAAGCGTTGCCCTGGAGTGTCGTCTTGGAGTGGCGCGAGGAATGTGGGAACGCTATTTCATCGTCACCGAGATGACGGTTGCCCTGGAGTGTCGTCTTGGAGTGGCGCGAGGAAGGATTCTGGAACGATCAAAGGAGCATAAATGGATGGTTTTGCTCTTGTCAAAGACAAAAACGCATACGATGGTGGCATTATATGGAGAAAATGCGGCCGTCGTGATTGGTCAAGGCTCCGGGGGTGCGTTTCAGGGGATTTAGTTCCGATGTCTTAGGCTTATAACTTATTATTTTTTGTATATTTGTGAATCGGGATGGCTTCGGGAGGCGAGGATGCCGATTGGAGGAGGCCTTGATTAACCATTTAAGATTCTGGAAAGCACTATGTACAAGAGAGTTTTGCTTAAATTGAGCGGAGAGAGCCTGGGCGGGTCCGTTGGAAAGGGACTAGATCCGGAGAGTCTGCGGAAATATTCAAAGGAGATCGCGCAGGCGGCGAAGGCCGGGTTGCAGATCGCCATTGTCAACGGAGGGGGCAACATATTCAGAGGTCTTCAGGGTCTTGACAAGGGATTCGACCGCGTCGAGGGAGACAGGATGGGAATGCTGGCTACGGTGATAAACTCATTGGCGCTCAGTCAGTTCATCAAGGACGAAGGCGTGAAGGCAGAGGTGTTCTCAGCCACTCCGATGGAACCGCTTGTACGCTACTATAACCGTGACAACGCCGTCAAGGTGCTGGAGGAGGGGGGCGTTGCCCTCATCGCCGGGGGAACGGGCAGCCCGTTCTTCACTACTGATTCCGGCGCGGCTCTCAGGGCTCTTGAGATCAAGGCCGATGTCGTGCTGAAAGGAACACGTGTCGATGGAGTCTATACCGCTGACCCAGAGAAAGATCCTACCGCTGTCAAGTACGATGAACTGACCTTTGACGAGGCGATGGCGAAGCATCTCAAGGTTCTCGACCAGACCGCATACGCCCTATGCAATGACGGGAATATGCCGATCATCGTCTTCGATGTGAACGGCGAGGGCAACCTGCTGAAACTGGTCAACGGAGAGAAGGTCGGGACGCTTGTCCATAAATAGTCTTGTTGGAAACTGACAAGGGTACGACCACAAAAGATTGATAAATAACAATTAACACTATACACTATGCTTACAGACAAAGCGAAAGAAATCATCAGCGGAGTGAAGTCCAAAATGGAAGACTCAGTGCTGTTCCTTGAGGAAGACCTCAAGACCTACCGTGTCGGAAAGGCCAATCCGTCCATCCTCAACAATGTGACCGTGGATTACTACGGAACTCCGACACCTGTCCCTCAGGTGGCTTCGGTGACTGTTCCTGACGCCAGGACCATCGCCATCCAGCCTTGGGAGAAGAATATGATCCCTGTGATCGAGAAGGCTATCATCAACGCCAACCTCGGTTTCACCCCTTCAAACAACGGTGAGGTCATCCGCTGCCCTGTTCCGCCTCTCACAGAGGAAAGACGTAAGGAGCTCATCAAGAAGGCCAAGGCTACCGGCGAGAACATCAAGGTCGCTGTCCGCAATGCCCGCCGCGATGGAGTTGACGCTCTGAAGAAGGCCGAGAAGGCCGGAGAGTTCTCCGAGGACGTGCGCAAGGAAGGTGAGGACGAGATCCAGAAGGTCACCGATGCGAAAGTGAAGGCGGTTGACGAGCTCGTGTCAGCGAAGGAGAAGGAGATACTGACCGTCTAATGAAAGCCTTGAGGCGGCTTGAATGAATGTTCATCCGCTATTTTGGTATATTCATTAAATTTTTTAGGAACATTTTCTTCCGATTTTACTATCTTTGCATCGTTATGATGATGAGCACACGATTTTATTCTTTCGGATTTTATTTCTTTTACCGCGGCAGGTAGAGGACCGGACGAGCGTGTGCAGGAATATTCAGAAAAAAGGTAGATGAATATACGGCTGTCCGGTGCTTTTCCGGGCAGCCTTTTTTATTTGGTTGATTTCTTCACCGCTGCGGTGAGAGCAAGTCCCTCCCATAAGGGGAGGGTGACGTGAAATGATGATGAATATGACAAAAGTCGCGATACAAGGCTATAGGGGGTGCTTCCACGAGCAGGCGGCACGGGAGTTCTATTCCGCGCGAGGGGAGGAGATCTCCATCGTGGAATGCCCGACCTTCGAGGGACTGTTCAAGGCTGTGGCCTCCGGCGAGGCACAGGCGGCGGTGATGGCCATCGAGAACACGATCTCCGGAGGTCTCATCCCGAATTTCGAGCTGCTTAGGTCGAACCCCTACAAGATCAAGGGTGAGGTGTATATCCCCATACATCAGAACCTTATGGCTCTTCCAGGACAGGACATCCACAACATAAAGGAGGTTCGGACGCACTATATGGCCATCAACCAGACCCGTCAGTTTTTTGAGCGTAACTGCCCGTGGATCACGATGGTGGAGTCCGAGGACACGGCCAAGAGCGCAATCGACATCGCCGCTGAGGGCTTGAGGGGAGTAGGGGCTGTGGCTTCAGAGCTTGCTGCTGAGCAGAACGGGCTGGAGATCTTGGCCCGCAGCATCGAGACCTACAAGCAGAACTTCACCCGCTTCCTGATTCTGGACGACGCCATCACGGTTCCCCGCCGTGAAATCAACAAGGCGTCCCTCTGCTTCACCCTGCCTCACAAGCCGGGTTCTTTGGCGCAGGTGCTTACGATTCTCTCGTTCTACGACATGAATCTCACCAGAATCCAGTCCCTGCCGATCCCCGGGCAGGAATGGCAGTACTTTTTCTATGCAGACATCAAGTTCGCGACCTACGGACGCTACCGTCAGGCACTCAGGGCGGTCAGACCTCTGATGGAAGGACTTAACATTTTAGGCGAATATAAATCTTCGATGTAATCATGATCATTGAACCGGCAAAAAGAACATCATCTGTTCAGGAATATTACTTCTCCCGCAAACTTAAAGAGATGGACGCGCTCAATGCGGAGCGTGTGGCTCGCGGGGAAGACAGGATAATCAATTTGGGAATAGGCGCTCCGGACGGGATGCCGCCACAGGACGCTATCGAAGCTTTGGTCGAGGCTGCCCGCAAGCCAGGCAACCACGCCTACCAGAGCTATAAGGGGCTTCCAGCGTTGAGACAAGCCTTTGCGGATTGGTATTCAAGATATTACGGAGTGACGCTGAATCCGGATGGGGGCATCCAGCCGCTTGTCGGATCCAAGGAGGGAATCCTTCTGATCTCTATGGCATTTGTCAATCCGGGAGACAAGGTGCTGGTTCCGGATCCGGGCTATCCGACCTACACTTCGGCATCTAAACTTGTTGGAGCCGAGATTGTCACGTACGATCTGACGGAAGAAAACCATTGGTGGCCGGATTTCGACGCTTTGGAGAGGATGGATCTTGAGGGTGTGAAGATTATGTGGACGAACTATCCGAACATGCCGACCGGTGCCAAGGCTACTCCCGAGCTTTATCAGAAGCTGGTGGATTTCGGGCGCAAGCACAAGATATTGATAGTGAATGACAATCCATATTCATTCATCCTTTGTGGAAAGCCGCTGTCGATTCTGGCGGCGAAGGGGTCGGAGGAGTGTTGCCTGGAACTGAACTCGCTTAGCAAGGCGCACAATATGAGCGGTTGGCGAATCGGGATGGTCGGCGGTGCTCCGGAATATATCACCGAAGTGCTGAAGGTCAAGAGCCAGATGGACTCGGGGATGTTCAAGCCGCTGCAACTCGCGGCGGTCGAGGCGCTTAACCAGTCTCCTGAATGGTTTGAGGAACTTAATTCTGAATATGTCCGCAGACGTGTCGCCGCGGGTCATATATTCAAGACTCTGGGGGCGGTTTATGACCACGACACCGCGGGGCTGTTCCTTTGGGGAAGGGTGCCTTCGGAATATGCTGGGAACGGGATGACGGCAGGGGAAGTGGTTTCGGAACGGGTTCTGCGGCAGGCAGGTGTGTTCATCACGCCGGGCTTCATATTCGGAAAGAATGGTAATGACTACATCCGGATTTCGCTTTGCGCCAAGCCGGAGGTGCTTGAGCGCGCGAACAAAAAAATAGAAAAAGTAATAAAGAATATTTTATGATAGTAGGTATTATAGGATTAGGTCTGATAGGCGGCTCGATGGCCATCGACCTGAAGAGAAGAGGATTCGCCCGGATAGTTCTTGGGGTGGAGGCTGACCCGGTGAACGCCGCCGCGGCCGAAAGGATGGAACTTGTGGACGAGATCGTCCCGTTCGAGGAGTGCGTCCGCAGGAGCGACATCACTGTGATAGCCATACCGGTCGGCTCCGCTGTGAAGATGCTCCCGCAGGTACTCGACATATTCAAGGAGGAAGGGAACGGGAAGAAGATCGTGATAGACACATGCTCCACGAAGAGCAACATTGTCCGCGCGGCGCACTACCATCCCCTCCGCTGCCGCTTCGTGGCGACACACCCGATGGCTGGCACTGAATATTCAGGGCCTTGGGCCGCGATGCCGAACCTCTTCGACGGTAGGGCCTGCATATTCGCAAACACGGAGGATTCAGATCCGCAGGCGGTCAAGGTGGTTGAGGGACTGTATGATGCGTTGAATATGCGTCCGCTTTTCATGAACGCTGACAGCCACGACGTGCACACCGCATACGTGTCGCATATCTCTCACGTCACCTCTTTCGCTCTGGCACTTACGGTTCTTGACAAGGAAAAAGACGAGAAGCACATTTTCGACCTTGCATCCGGAGGCTTCTCATCCACCGTCCGCCTTGCGAAGAGCTCCGCCGAGATGTGGACCCCGATTCTGGAGCAGAACAGGGACAATGTGCTGCACGTCATTGACACATATTTGGAAAAGATGAGGCTGTTCCGTGACGCTATCGCTGACTATGACGGCGGACGGATCACGGAACTCATCCACGAAGCAAACAGGATTAAAAAGATTTTGAGATAGTTATGGAACGTACACTTGACATCATCCCCGTCTCCGAGTGGGGATTTTTCGACGAGAGCATTCCCCCTCTCGTTATCGCCGGTCCTTGCAGCGCCGAGTCTGAGCTGCAGGTGATGATGACCGCCAAAGGCCTTCACGAATTCGGCATCCATGTTTTCCGCGCGGGAATATGGAAGCCCCGCACCCATCCCGGATCCTTCGAGGGTGTCGGCACTCCCGGATTGAAATGGCTCCAGAAGGTGAAGAATGAATATGGAATGAAGGTCTGCACCGAGGTCGCCAATGAGAAGCACGTCTATGAATGTCTGAAATATGGCATAGACATGGTCTGGATCGGAGCGCGGACTACGGCTAATCCGTTCCTCGTGCAGGAGATCGCCGACGCGTTGAGGGACACGGATATCCCGGTCTTGGTCAAGAATCCGGTGAATCCTGACATTGATCTATGGGTCGGGGCTCTCGAAAGACTCAACCGGGCGGGGATCAGAAAACTGGGCGTTATCCATCGCGGATTCTCTACCTCGCAGAAAATCCCGTACAGAAATTTTCCGGGCTGGCAGATGGCGGTTGAGCTTCGCACACGTTACCCTAAGCTTCCGTTCTTTGCGGATCCGAGTCATATGGGGGGCTCACGCCAGTATCTCAAAGAGTTGTCACAGAGGGCGATGGATCTTGGCTTGGACGGCCTGATGATCGAGTCCCATTGCGATCCTTCCTGCGCGTTGAGCGATGCCAAACAGCAGTTGGTTCCGTCAGATCTGAAGGCTTTGCTTGAGAGCCTGACCGTCCGCCAGAAGGTCTCCAATGACAAGGAATATAACGAAGGCATCGAGCAGCTCCGTTCCCAGATTGACATCATCGACGAGAACCTGCTTGTCGCCCTTGGTTCCAGAATGGAGATCTCCCGCAGGATAGGCGAGTTCAAGAAGGCGCACAACATCGCCATTGTCCAGGCCGCCCGCTGGGACAGCATCCTCTCCTCGATGATAGAGAAAGGCAAGGACTACGGCCTCTCCGAGGAGTTCATCACAGCCTTTTTCACCGCCATCCACGATGCTTCAGTCGCGGAGCAGAACAGGATTCTGGAGCGGTAGTGTCGCTGCCAGGTCGTGGATTGATGAAAGGGAAATCTCTATGGCAAATTTTGGTAACGTGCAAAATTTGCCATAGAGATTTCCCTTTCTTTCCCCTGTCACTCAACCGGTAGCCGCTGGCTCGCCCTGTCGAAGCGACTTTACTACAAAACCCTTGTCATATAATCTTCCAACCGTCGATGCGGCGGTTTGCGGTGGAGAAGTTCACGCCGATTCTGAACACTCTTCTGCGGTCGTCGGCGAACGGGCGGGCGTAGCCTTTCTCCTCGATCTGCGCGA